>Ga0310121_10001649_pt1 | contig 22420 bp, 16 predicted proteins | sample CB27_Tmax_986_MG_FD_203504 | JGI IMG/M metagenome (GOLD analysis project Ga0310121, IMG submission 203504) | Marine microbial communities from Western Arctic Ocean, Canada - CB27_Tmax_986 | ecosystem: Environmental > Aquatic > Marine > Oceanic | place: Canada: Western Arctic Ocean | collected...
CACCCAGGTCGACCGTCGCCCACTGGGGCGGATCGGACTGGGCCGGTTCGAGGAAATCCCGTTGGCGCGCTTTGCCGTTCAGAATGCCGGCGATGTGTTCCCAACCCAGGCGCGCTTCATTGTCCAGACCCGGCAACTTGCCCAGCGTCGCCACTGTGCGCTGACGCGGTCCCCGCGACGTGCGAACCGGCTCCACCAGGGTCCAGTAATGATACGTCTCGCCATTTTTTTTCCGTGATGTCGCCTGAGAAACATGAGCGCGGACCCTCCTGGATCGCGCTCAATTTTGACAACGCGCAAGGCCCGTGGCAAGGGGGTGGTCTGCACTACATGGGCATGTCAGAGACGGATTTGAACAAAATCAATCCTCCGTATCGTGCGATCACCCGAAAAATCACCCGTCGGGTGGCTAAACAGCCCGACCTGAAAGTCGAATCCCCATCGGCCGGCTGGCCCAGTTGCTGCAGCCGCCCGTTGTAACTGAACGCGGTGCCCAGCGGCGTCTGCGAAAACGCCGGCGACGGAGCCAGCCACGTCAGTATGACCATGCCAACCAGTGCAAGACGATTCACGTGACGAAAATACAACATCGAACTTCCCTCCCCCCCGAATGGTTGCTTTCTCCGAAGCGGCCCGCGCCAGAAGATAGCGCCGGCGACGTCACCGTGAAAATGGAGAAAGCATGAACAAAAGGTTGCACAACTTGGCTTTGCGTCAACAGGGTGGACCGCCGAATGAGCATCGGGGTGTGATTCAGAAATAGGCGCGCCGCAAGTGACGGGATTGGGGACGAGGTGGAGATGCCGAGGCGGTTGCGAACTAAAGCAATACGATACAATATGGTCTATCATGTAACAGCGTCGCCGCATCGCATTTCTTGCTCGCGAGCAAGCTATTTCATTGCAAAGGCCGGGGGAGCACGTTCAATAGAGGTGGCCTCCTCGAAGGGCGGTGTCCCGCCATGAGAGATGGGGTTCGACGTTGCGGGAACCCACGGAACCCGGACACCCCCGAAGGAAGGCATGAACTGGTGGGAACAGGTGCGGACAAGTGATCGCGGACGATCGACATTCCACTTGGCTGATACCCCTGAGCCTGGGGCGGTTTTGGGTTACGATTCTGTGGGTCGTGATGCTCGGCGTTGGACTGGCGGGCTGGGAGTAGGGCGAGCGGCGGTTGCGCGTCACGGCCGCCGACCAAACCCTGGTCATGCTGCCCGAATCCGAGCTGGACCTCGGCGAGCGTGAAGAGCGGCGGCGGCGGATGATGGGCGAGCCGGGCGTGGGCGACGCGCGTTGGGTGGCACCCGCGGACCTGGTGCGCCAGCTCGTGCGGCGCAATCCCGAGCCGGGCTGGCGCGAGCTATTGCCCGAGGACCGGGCCTGGCTGCCGTGGGTGCTTGAGGTGCGGCCCATTGACCCATTGGGCGGATCCCCTGGCAATCGTCTCGTTCATCGCCCGGCGCAAACAGGAGGGCGGTTGGCCGTTGGCACTGTGGGACGCCGAGCGCATCGGGCGCTTGCGTGATGCCCGGCGTCCGCTGCGGGTCGGGATGGGGTTGTGGCTGGCGCTGGGGGCGTTGGCGGGGGGGGGCGGCGTTGGCGCGATATCCTTGGCCGGCGAGCGCCGGCGTGGCGTTGATCGCGTGGAGCATCCTGTTTGGGGTGGCGGGGCCCGGAGCGGTGTGGGCGGCCTTGCGACTGGCGGGGGCGAATCCCGATCCTCGGAGTCTGATGGTGGCACTGGGCACCGGATTCGTCCTTGCGGGCGTCGTGGGTCCCGTGATAAGAAAACGATGTAAGCGAGAAGCACCCCTACACCGCGGCCGAGAGCGAAGATGCAAGAGACGGGTAAAGTGATCGTCCAGACCGACGCGGCCCCGGTGCCGATCGGCCCTTACTCGCAGGCCGTCAAGGCCGGCGACCTGGTCTTTGTCGCGGGCCAGTTGGGTATCGATCCCGCCTCGGGCGAGCTGGCCGCGGCCGACGCGGCCGGCCAGACGCGGCGGATCATGGAGAACATCCAGGCGATCCTCGAGATGGCCGGCTCGGGCCTGGGCCGGATCGTCAAGACCACCATCTTCGTCGTCGACCTGCGTGATTTCGGCGAGATCAACAAAGTCTACGCCGAGTTTTTCCCCTTCGAGCAGCCCGCCCGATCGACCGTCCAGGTCGCCGCCTTGCCCATGGGCGGCCGGGTCGAGATCGAGGCCGTCGCGGTCCTCACCCAGTCCGCCGGGGTGCCCGCCGGTGGGGGACTGGGCGGGTATTAGGGGTCTGGTCACGCGGTGAAGCTCTCGGTCATTGTCCCCGTCTACAACGAACGTCGCACCATCAGCTTGATCCTCGATAAAGTGCGCGCCGTCACGATCGAGAAGGAGATCATCATCGTTGACGGGGCCAGCGTCGACGGGACGGCCGAATTGCTCGCCCAGGAAGAGTCGCGTCCCGACACGACCGTCATCCATGAACCCCGGCGCCGGGGACGCGGCCGGGCGATCAAGGAGGGCCTCAAGGTCGCCCGTGGCGAGTTCGTCATCTTTCAGGACGCCGACCTCGAATTGGACCCGGCCGACTACCCCGCCCTCATGGCCCCGCTCGAAGCCGGTGAATGCGACATCGTGTTCGGTTCGCGCTTCCTGGCCGGCCGGCCGATGATGACCTTTCTCCAATACTGGGGCAATCGGGTCATCACGGCGTCTGTCAATCTACTCTATCGCGTCAAGCTGACCGACGTGGAGACGTGCTACCAGGTCTTCCGGCGCGGGGCGTTGGAGGGGATCACGCTCGAGAACAACGACTTCGCGTTCACGGTCGAGCTGGCGGTCAAGCTGATCAAGGCCGGCCACGCGATCAGGGAGATTCCGATCCGTTACATCCCGCGAGGGCGGCTCGAGGGCAAGAAGATTTACTGGGCCGATGGCTTCATCTCGCTATGGACGCTGATCAAGTGGCGCTTTAAGCGTTGATGGGCCGCATCACGTAATTGTTCAACCCTTTCAGGGTTGTCGCGATTTTGGGACCGTGAACCGTGGGTTGACACCCACGGCTAATCACATGCTCGACCCCTGCGGGGTCGAGCATGTGGACAGATTCGGTTTGTGCCCCCGGCCGGCAGGGATGCATCTCGCGGATCCGTAAGATGCACCCGCACCGACGCCGGTGGCTTGCTATCCGTTGCAAGTTGGCTGATGAGTGGCTAGGCTGAGCCACGCCAACGAATCGGAATCAAAAGGAGCGCAAGAACATGACCGAACCGACGATCCCTCAAAAATCCCCTTACGTGCTCGAGGAAAAGCCCGGCAAGCGATTCTGGTGCGCCTGCGGCCGTTCGGCCAATCAGCCTTTCTGCGACGGTTCGCACAAGGGCACCGACATCACGCCGATCGCCGTCGAGATCGACCAGGCCAAACGGGTGGCCTGGTGCGGCTGCAAGCAATCGGGAAACAAACCCTACTGCGATGGTGCCCATCGCGACCTCTAGGCGGCGGGAACCGACAGTCCCAGTTTGGAGAGTTCGGCCTTGAGGTCCAGCCCATTCCCGGCCGCGCGGATGGCGCCGTCTTTGTCGATGATCACCTGATAGGGGAGGGGTTGTTTGAAGCTGAATGAGTTCTTCTTCGGGTCGAGTCGGCCGTGGCGCAGGGCGTCGAGTTCGGGGTGATCTTCCAGGTATCCTTCCCAGCTCTCATGGACCGCGTCGATGTTCACGGCGAGGAACACTAAACCATCAAGGCCGCTCGTGCGGTTGGCCAGTGCGTTGACCTCGGGGAGTTGTCGGCGGCAAGGCACGCACCAGGTCGCCCACACGTCGATGACGACCGTCTTGCCCTGAAGTTCGGAGAGGCACCCCTCGGACCCGTCCGACCAACGCAGGGCGAGGTCCTCGATCATCGCCTTTGGTTGGTCCGAGACCTTCTTCCGTCCGTCAGCCATAACCACGTGAACGGCGTCCGTATGCACGAAAGCATCTTTCGTTACATATCTCGAAATGTAGGTTCCATCCCGTTTCTTGTGCATCAGGGCATACTGGTGTTTGGGATCGACGTCGACGAACTTGAACATCCCACGCTCGTCGGTTTCTTGGGCGGAATAATACAGATCAAAACTTAGTTCCCCCTCCTGGGGAATCAAGATGACCAATTTTCGTTTGAGCGGCTTTCCCTTTGAATCGATGATCTGACCCTCAACCGATACGTCTCCGGGTTCCACCGTCGTATCGATCGTGGGGAATTCTTGTTTGAACCTGTTGACGACGCCCGGCTTGATCACGATGTCCCGGTAATCGCGCAGAAAAGGCTGGTGCATACCTGCCGGGGACTGCTGCAGCTGCGCGCTGATCTGGTATTTTCCGCCCGCGATCCCTTTAATACGAACAACTCCCGGTTTCTTGATCTCGCGATTGCCGCCCCAACTGAGATTCGTCTCCCGCTCGCCGTCGGTATAGGATTTCAGCAGAAAAACGCTCGCGGGAAGCGAGAGGATGCCGTCTGGAATATCCCGCATGTCGTACTCGAACACAGCCAGCATCCCCGGGGCGAAACGACACGTCAAGCCATCGCGGGCCACGAACGGTTCAGACAAAAAGCCGTACATCACCTTCTTGCGCGTCGGCCACCCCACCACGTAGGATTCACCTTCGAGCAGGCGAACGCTCCATCGTCCCTTCTCCAAGGGGCGTAGGTTGTGTAAGCACCGCCGGAGGCCTTCTTGTGCATCGCCGCGAAGCTGTATTCTTGCGGCGCGATCTTCGGTTTGCCGCGCACGGTCTCCCCTTCCAGTTTCAGAAAGACTTCGACCGTTGGGTGCAGCTCCAGCACGCGGGGCGGCGTTGTGTTCGGTGCCCAGACGTATTTTCCGGCCATCTCATCGCTGAAGAGGAACAGTCTATACTTGTACGAACCGGTCGATAGCTTCCCCTCGGGATTGAGCGAACCCGGCTTGAGCGAAACAAGCAACATTCCTTGGTCGTCGCTCGGGCCGATGCGCGTGAAATCAACATCCGCAAACCAATCCTCGCCCGAGACGCGCCAGGTCTTCAGAACGCAAGTGCCCCCTTCGGCCGGTCCTCCTTGCGCATCGTGAAGCCTGATCGAGTGAACGGTTGGGTCTTCGGTTTCCTCGCCCGCCCGCCGCTTCCCCACCGAGCGCCGCCGCCATGGCCGCGATAAGGCCAAACAAGCGACCGAACCGAGGGAGGCTGCATACCATTGTTTTACTCCTTTGACTCACCGAAGATTTGAAAACGGACGACATCGTCGCATCCGAGCGGTTCCGCGCTCGGGGTGGTCGCTCGCAAATCCCAAACGACTTATAGATCACCCGATAAACCATACCGGAAATGCCAATAATCGATGAGCAATTGTTGGAACGTCGAGGCACCGGAGCCGGAGAAAAAACTGAAGGCGTTTTCGCCGAATACGCCGATTTCGAAACCCGCATCATACACCGGCGTGAGATGCCATGGGTCGGTCGGCTTGGCGCGCACGCCCATCTGGAACCGGCGGTTGTCGATCATCCGGATCAACATGTAAAGTGGCTTGGCCGCCAAGATCTCTTGCGGCACGGGCTCGGTAAAGTTTGGCCCGAAATTCGGGTTGAGGTTGACCTTCTTCACGCCGAACGCCGAGGTCATGCTGTTGCCGGTGTTGCCGGCTTGGATGCCTTCGCCTGGGTTATTGCACACGCCCGGTCGCCATCCCCCCCGTCGGCCTCCCGCCTTGTCGAAAACCGTCCAGTTCATGTGGAAGTCCCACGGCACGGAGTCGTCGGGCGCGATGAACGCGGTTTCGATCTCCCACGGCGGCGGGTACCGGTCAAACCCAAAGTGAGACCCCTCTGAAACACTTCCCCCGGTGTAGTTGTTGACCCCCCGCAGCGTCATCGTCAGGTAGCCCGGATGCGACCATGTCTCGGCCGACAGGCCATGGACCTCGGTCTGGAAAAGCCCCATGTAGCCCGGGATGTTAAAGTCCCGCGACATGCACTCGATGGAGGGAAACGGCGGGGCATAGCGAAAATCGGCGTAATCGACGTAGAACTCGGTGCCCGCCGGCGTCGGCTCGCTGCCGGGGAACGTCCGCTGGATCCAGTCCGAGCCGGCGACGATCGGCCCGATTTCCCAGATCCCCGTGATCGCTCCCCATTGCGACAGGTCCACATTTCTCTGCAACACGGCGTGGTCGGGAGAAAACCGCGTGCCGAACGATAACCACGACGGGCTGATGATGCGCAGCCGTAGGAAACCGTCGGTGTTGGCCGGACCGCCGATTTGTTGGCTGTCGCCGACGGCGCGCGTTGGAATCTCCCAGTCGCCGGTGAGGACGCCGGCGGGGTCGAGATCTCCTTGTCCCCAGACCAGCATCCGCTCGGTGCCCGAAGGCTTGAGGTCGTTCGAACTGAACCGTGATCCCAGGTGAACGATAAACAACTGGAACGAGCGCGCGTCGGGCGGAGGTTGGCTGGTGTCTTCGGGCCAGGTGGCCGGGTCCGAAAACGTCACAACCACGTTGAGTCCGATGGCCGCGTTCACTTTACGCAAAGAAGCCTTGGTCCAGAATGAATGCAACACGTCGACCTCGAACTCCCACGCGGGTGGAAACTCGCTCAATCGAATCGGCCGATCCAGCGATAGTTTTAGGTCCTCTCCGGCCCCGGTGTGACGGATCGTCAGCAGACCCGGGTGCTCCTCCAGCGAGACCCAATGCACGTCCCCCGGCGACACCCGCCAAGGCCCCATGCCGTCCTCGGGCCTGAAATGATTGGAGAATTGCCTGATATCGCGATCGGGGTCAATTCCCGTCCGCGACCAAGCATTCCCCGGTATTGTAACGGATATGGCGGTCAGCCAGATGAGGCAACGACTTGTGAAACGCATGTGACTCCCATTCTCCTTTTAAAAAATGTCGAGCAAGACCGCGAACCACGATTCATTGGCCCCGGGCCCGGTGGAGGCGGTCCAAGATGGAGGGGCGGGAGTGCTCCAAGGTGTTCTTGCCGCGGATGGTCTGGATGATGTGTTCGTCGAACTCGCGGGCGACGTTGATGCCCTGGTCCTTGAGCCTCTGGGTCAGGGCGACCACCTCGATCAGCATGGCGATGTTGCGGCCCGGCTGGACGGGCAGGACATATTCGGTCACGTGGCAATCGAACATTTTCGAGTCCCGCTCCGACAGACCCAGCCGCTCGTACTCCTTCTTGGGGTTCCAGTGTTCCAGCGTGATCCGCAGCGAGACGGGCGCCTCCAGGCGGATGGCCTGGACGCCGAAGAGCAACTCCACGTCGATGATCCCAATCCCGCGAATCTCCATGTGATAGCCGATGTTGGGGGGCGTTTCGGCCGTGAGCTGATTGCGCCCGACCCTGCGGATGATCACCACGTCGTCGGCGATCAGGCGATGGCCGCGCTTGATCAATTCGAGCCCGCACTCGCTCTTGCCCACCCCGCTGGTGCCTTGGATCATCACGCCCATCCCGAACACGTCGACCATCACCCCGTGGACCGTCCAGCACGGAGCCAGCCGCCGCTCCAGGTAGTGGGCCAGCTCGGCCTGGAACGAGGAGGTGGCGTAGCCGGTGCGCAACAGGGGGATCGAGCGCTCCCGGCAGTTCGTCAAGAGTTCCTCGCAGACCTCCAACCCGGTGGTTACCAGCACGCAGGGGACGGGAAAGGACAAGGTGTGCGCGATCGCGCGGGCCCTGGACTGCGGCTGCAGGCTGGCCAGGAAACGCGTCTCGGTCAGACCGATCAGTTGCACCCGCTCGGCCGAGAAGACATCGTAATATCCGGCCAGCGCGAGCCCCGGCCGGTTCAGTTCGGGCGTCTCGATGACGCTTTCCAAACCTCCTTCGCCCGTCAACAACTCCAACGCCCATTCGTCTTTCCACGTCTCCAGGAATTCCTTCACGGTCAGTGGTTTGTTCAGGTCGGCGAGCGATCGAAGCATGGGTCGGTGTCTCTTTGGCGAGAGGTCCGTCGGGGAGCGCGACCCTTAAATCCTACTCGACCCTGCGCCGGGGGGCAATAGTTTGGTTGGGACGCGACTTGGCCGGGTGTGATTCAGATTGAAGAGCAAACGACGCTTCGATGCAAAGTCTCCGTTCGTGCTCGTGCTCGTAATCGGTTCGTCACTGTGTTCCACCTCGATTGTGGCCTGAGAAAAAAACCGATTACGATCACGAGCACGAGAAATGAGAGACGACGGGCAACGAGACCGGAAATCCCACACCCAAACGGCGCTGACTCCCACACCTGAATCACGCCCGCTTGGTCGCCTCTCGCGTATCCACAAGGGGCAGGCGATCCTCCGCCACCCCTTATTGCTTGCTTCCATCCCGCTGATCCGTTAGCCTCATGGGCTCCGGGTGAACCAGGTGAATGCTCCATCCATCGGAATTCGCCGTCGATGGCGCACAGGCCTTCGCCCCGTGACCATGAAAGGAAAAACCAATGTTTGCAATGCTCAAACGAGCCGGGATTCTCGGGTTGGTCCTCTATGCGACCGCCATCCCCGGCCTCTGTGAGGAAGAGGCGACCGATCAGGAAGAGGCAACCGAAGAGAAGGCCGCCGACGACAGCCTGCTCCATCCACGGCTCGAGATGACGACATCGTTGGGGGACATCTTGCTGGAACTGGACGGTGAGAAGGCGCCGATCTCGACGATGAATTTCATCCGCTACGCCGAGGAGGGATTCTATGTCGACACGCTCTTCCACCGCGTCATCGCCGATTTCATGATCCAGGGTGGCGGGTTCACGCCCGATCTGAAAAAGAAGGAAGACGGCCTGCACGCGGGCATCAAGAACGAATGGAAAAACGGCGTCAAGAACAAGCAAGGAACGATCGCCATGGCGCGGGTCGGCCGCCAGCCAGATTCGGGCACCAGTCAGTTTTTTATAAACGTGAAAGATAATGATAGTCTCGACCAGCCGCGAGACGGGGCGGGATACGCGGTTTTCGGCAAAGTGGTCGAGGGAATGGAGACGGTCGAAAAAATCCGCACCGCGCCCGTCGAGAGTCACCGCATCACAAGCAATTCAAAAGCTTTCCCTTCTTCGCTCATCATCATCCAGTCCGTGAAATTCGTCGACCACGCGCAGGCGGCCTACTGGGTAAAGAAGGTCCAGGACTGGGCCGATGAGGAAGCGGCCCGGCTCCAAGAAGAGATCGAAGCGGTAAGGGGTAAGCAGCAGGAGCTTATCGATCGGTTCGAGAAAGAGACGGGTAAGAAGGTGGAGATGACCGAGTCGGGCTTGATGTACGTGGTTCTTGAGGAAGGCGAGGGGCCCACGCCCAAGCCGACCGATACGGTCGAGGTCCATTACGAAGGGCGCCTGCTCAATGGAACGAAATTCGACAGCTCGTACGATCGCGGTGAAACCACCTCGTTCCCGCTCAACGGGGTCATCGCCGGTTGGACCGAAGGGGTCGGGATGATGAAAGTCGGCGGCAAACGCAAGTTGATCATCCCCGGCAACCTTGCCTACGGAAAACGCGGCACCCCACCAGACATCCCCCCCGACGCCACGCTGGTTTTCGATATCAAACTGGTTTCGATCAAATAGGGCAGGACGGTAAGCCACTCACGAACCATACAGCGGTTGGCCGGACGTCTCGCCAAACGCTCAACTCATCCAATTGCCCCGGTGTTCATCGGACCATTTGGTCGTGATCTTCTTGGTCTTTGACCAGAAGTCGATGGCCCCCGCGCCGGTGATGTCGGAGCCGCCGAAACCGCTCTGGTTCCAGCCCCCGAACGAGAACGGTTCGCGCGGGACGGGGACGCCGATGTTGATGCCGATCATCCCCGAGCTGGCCCGGTCGCTGAAGTATTGCGCGGCGCGGCCCGAACTGGTGTAGATCGCCGCGGCGTTGCCATAAGGATTGCCGTTCTCGATCTCGATCGCCTCGTCCAGCGTCTTGCAACGGATCACGGTCAGCGTGGGGCCGAAGATCTCGTCGCACGAGGCCTCGTGCTGGGGCGTGGCGTGGTCGATCATCGTGGGGCCGACGTAGAAGCCGCCCTCCGGGACGTCGTCGGCGACCGCCTCGCGTCCGTCCACGGCCAGCTTGGCCCCTCCCGCCTCGGCGCGGTCGATGTAACCGGTGATCCGTTCGGCGGCCTGTTTGCTGATGATCGCGCCGACCTCGCGCCCGGCCTTCATCGAGGCGAACTGGGCCTTGACCTTGTCCAGAATGTGGTCCACTTCACCGACGGCCAGCACCACGCTGGCCGCCATGCAGCGCTGGCCCGCGCAGCCGGTCGCCGAGGCCACGATGTTCTTGGCGGTCATCTCGGGATCGGCGTCGGGGACGACGACCAGGTGGTTCTTGGCCCCGCCCATCGCGCGCACGCGCTTGCCGTTGGCCGTCGCGCGTTCGTATACCAGCTTGGCCACGCGCGTCGAGCCCACGAACCCGATGGCCTGGATTTCCGGATGGTCGCAGATGGCCTCGACGACCTCGCGGTCGCCGTGGACGACCGAGAAGACGCCCTTGGGCAGGCCGGCCTGCTCCAGGGCCTTTGCCAGCTCGATCGAGGCGAGCGGAGTTTGCTCGGAGGGTTTCAGCACGACGGCGTTGCCCAGCCCCAGGGCCAGCGGCGTCATCCACAGCGGGACCATCAGCGGGAAGTTGAACGGCGTGATCGAGGCGACCACGCCGAGCGGGTAGCGAAGCATCTTGCACTCGACGCCGCGACCGACCTCGAGCACCTCGCCGTTGGCGATCTGGGGCAAGCTGGTCGCAAATTCGATGCATTCGATCCCGCGCGCGATGCTGCCGCGCGATTCCGCGAGCGTTTTGCCGTTCTCGCGCGTGATCACCTGGGCCAGGTGGTCGATGTTTTCCTCGAGGATCGCCTTGAGCCGAAACAGAACCTGGACGCGGTCCTTGACCGGCGTGCCGCCCCACGCCCGCTGGGCCGCGGCGGCTTGCTCAACGGCCTGGTCCAGCTCATCGGCCGTGGAGAGCGGAACCTCGCCGATCACCTCGCCGGTGGCCGGCGCGATCACCGGTAGCCTCCGCGGCGAGGCGCTGGGCGTCATTTTGCCACCTATAAAATTGGGAACCTGATGGATTTCAACCGACGTGAGACTCATTGCCTTCCTCCTGATTCGACGATGGCGCCTATCGAGGTCCGGGCCGATCGAATCCCGCCGATGAGCCGCAACCCCTTAAGCTGCGAACTCCAGTTTGCCACATTCGGCGCCGGTAGGCAAACAGCCGGTGGCCGCCGTCGTGTTCGGTCACGCCTCGGGCGCGTCGTTACGGCGCGAACTGCCGAGCGACGGCGAGTTGTGGGAGGTTTGCGGTTTCGATCCGTTGCGATGCGCGCGGCGAGCCGTTACAACAGGTCCAGCGCTGGCTTGGCACCAAGCTCCATCTTGTCATCGACGCGCGCTGCGAGTTGCCGGTGGACTTTGAAGTCAGTGGCACTCGGCAAGGCGAAAGCCCACGTCTGATACCGCTGGTGGAACATTTTGGGGCCGACCGGCGCGCTGTTGTGCAAGGTCGATCCGTTCAACAACGATCCGCAACAAGTCTTCGCGCCAAGGCAATTCATGGGTTTTGAACAACGGCGCCAAGGCGTTAGTTTCTATTGACACAAGGGGTCGGTGCGACGTATGCTTCCAGCCGGAATTTGATCTTCTTCCGCGGATTTGTGAGTTTGTACTTTGCGCGCCTTTTACCTCAAGAAGAACCGAAAGATCAAGCGTTGGTTGGCGTATTTCTGCGTGGCAGGGTATATCTTGTCGGGGATAAGTCATGCCGAGGGCCTGGTCCTTTGTATCCAGAAGAATGGGCAGGTTTCGCTGGAGGCGGCCAGGAACGGCTCCTGTACGTCCAGCCCCGAAGAGAATGAGGACACCGAGCACTCAGACGTCGCCAGTGAACACTGTCCCGCGTGTGTCGACATCCCTTTTCCTCGGCTCTCGGACTTTCAACCATTAAGACTACCACGGCTTCAGTTGTCGCGAGTGAAGACACCGGCGGCAGTTGAGACGTTTTCTCTAACCGACCGTCAGAGCATTGACGGTCGGTTCTGCTTTTATGCTGGAGAAGAACCTATCCACCTACCTGGAAGCACCTATCTTCGCAGCGTCGTTCTTCTCATCTGATGAGTCCACGAATCTTTTTTTCCCAGCGATAAACCGTGTTTTTTCCACGGACGCCATCGTTGCGTAACGGCGGTGTGGTTCGAATTGATTATTCGGAGGAAATCGTATGCGTTTTACAAAGTATGTCGCCCTTCTCTTAACCCTCGGCGGGGTGATGATGGGCTGTATGCCTCAGATGGACCGTTCGTGGGCGGAGCCTCGTCCGCTTGGTCGAGAATTCGAAACCTATCAGACCCCTGAGCAACCGGCGCCAGAGTTTCCACCGACTTATAACGTGACCGTGGAGCCCGCGGGGAAGCTTACGCTCGGCAGGGCCCTTGCGCTTGCGCTCTTGAGAAACCCCGAGCTTGCGGTTTTTTCGTGGGAGGTTCGCCAGGCCGAAGCCCGGATGCTTCAAGCAAGGCTGCTCCCAAACCCAGAGCTTGAGGTGGAATTCGAGAACTTCGGTGGGGATGATGCGTTTGAGAGCGATGACGCTTTAGAAAGTACAGTGGCACTCAGCCAACTCATCGAACTTGGCGGCAAGCGAGTGAAACGCGCGCGGCTGGCGGCGGTTGAGCGCGATCTGGAGACGTGGGATTACGAGGCGAAACGTCTCGATGTGCTTACGAAGACCACCAGAGCGTTCGTGGAGGTGCTCGCGGCCCAGGAGCGTCTCGTGCTTCACGATGAACTGGCGCGCTTGGCGGAGCAAGTGGCCGGTACGATATCGGAACGGGTAAAGGCGGGCAAAGTTTCTCCGATTGAGGAGACACGAGCGGAGGTGGCGCTGTCGAGCGCCCGCATTGAACGAGACCGCGCGATTCGCGGTTTGGAGGCTTCGAGCAAAATGCTTGCCGCGGCTTGGGGTGGCGAAGTTGCTGATTTTAGTCGCGCCGAAGGCAATCTGGATGAAATTAGGGCTATTCCTTCGTTCGAGCAGGTGGAGCAACGGATTTCCCAGAACCCCGAGCTTGCTCGTTGGGTCGCCGAGATGGCCCTGCGTCAGGCGGCGCTTGATCTGGAAAAAGCGAACCGCATTCCCGACGTAACGATTAACGGTGGGATTCGGCGGTTTGAAGAAACCGATGACAACGCTTTTGTCTTTGGATTTTCGATTCCTATTCCGCTGGTTGATCGAAACCAGGGGGCGATTCTCGAAGCCGAGTATGGGCTGGCCAAAGCCAACGAAGAGCAGCGCGCGGCCGAGATAAACGTTCGCGGCGGCCTGACGGAGGCGTATAAGCGCCTTTCAACCGCGCACGCGGAAGTCCTGACCTTGAAAAACGATGTGATTCCAGGCGCCGAAAGCGTCTTCAACGGTGTCGAAGAAGGTTATCGCCAAGGGAAATTCGGCTACCTTGAAGTCCTCGATGCGCAGAGGACTTTGTTTAACGCCCGGGGCCAGTACCTGGAGGCGCTGGCCGCCTATCACGTTGGGGTTGTCGATGTTGAAGAGATCATTGGGGAAGGTCTCAACATCGATCCTCCGATCCATCAAACAAAGGAGCCCAAGCATGATGAGTAGGTCAATAGCCGTCCCGTTTGAAATGACCATGATGATGCTGGTCGCATCACTGCTGATTTACGTTCCGTTTAGTCCGTGGCTCATGCCAGAGACATTCGCTCAGGATACCAAGGAACGTGTGGACAACGAGAACGAAACGCATACGGATGGGCATGAAGATGATGACCACGAAGGCCACGATGACGATGAAGCCCACGATGATCATGAAGGCCATGATGACGATGAAACCCACGATGACCATGAAGGCCACGATGAACATGAGGAGGGCGTCATCCGTTTGGATGAACATCAGTTGGCCGCAATCAACATAAACGAAACAGAAGTTCAGCGCGGTTCCCTCAGTCAAACGCTGACTTTGCCGGGCGAAGTGCACTGGAATAGTGACCGCGTCGTCCATATGACGCCTCGCGCTGGCTCCATCGTGCTGGAAGTCTTTAAGACCCTAGGTGACCGTGTCGTGGTCGGGGATCAACTCACGCTTCTGGATTCGGCCGAGATCGGCCAGGCGCGCATGGCTTACTTGGAGACGATCAGCCGGCACGACGTGACGCGCGCCGAACTGAAGCGGCTGGAGCAGATTGCCCGTAACACTCGACAGCTTCTCAAAATCCTCGACGGCGATCCCACGTCCGACGTCGCGCTGGAGCAGGCCCACGATCTACAAATCGGCGAAAATAAAGCGAAGCTACTCGGGATCTACACGCGGTTACAGGTGGCGCGTCGCACTTGGGAGCGCGAACAACAGCTGCGCGAGAAGAAAATCAGCAGCGAAGCCGATTATCTTGAGGCAATGAGCAACTTTGAAACGTCACGATCGGACTACCAATCCCTGCGCGAGGCGATCGACTACGAATTGGATCTGGATCTGCTGCGTCATCGCAACGCATTGCAACTGACGCGCATGCGAATGCTGAATGCGAAAGGAACGCTGCACATGCTGGGTCTGACTACTTCGCAGACGGAGGAGTTGGCTCGACGGGTCGAAGAGGTCGACGAACATATCTCACAAGTCGGGTTGGCCGCGCCCATCGAAGGGCTGGTTGTCGAACGTCACCTGAGTCCCGGTGAGCAAGTCAACCGTGAAACGACTCTTTACAAAATCGTCGACACAAAGACTGTCTGGTTCATGGGTCGTGCCAACGAGCGCGACCTAAAGCTGTTGAATCCCGGCCTGAAGGCCTTGGTTCGTTTGGATGCCTATCCCGACCAGACGCTTGAAGGCGTTGTGGATTACCTGGGCAGCGAACTGGATCCCGAGAGCCGGACCATCGTGGCGCGGGTCGTTCTGCCTAATTCTGAGAATCGATTGCGCTCGGGCTTGTTTGGCCAGGTGACCGTTTTCACCGCGGGCGAGGGAGAAGGTCTGCTTGTGCCGACAAACGCGCTGCAACGGACGGCTGAAGGCCACGTTGTGTTCAAGGTGCGCGAACCTGGCGTTTTCGAGGTCGTGTCGGTCCAGGTGCTGAAGCAAAGCGAAACATTTGCCCAGATATACGGTGACCTGTCGCCCGGCGACCGTATCGCCACTGGCGATACGCTGATTCTGAAGACCGAAGCCCAGCGTGAAGCGCTCGGCGGCGGTCACAGCCACTGAGCGGCAAAGGAGTTAGACCGTGAATCGCATCATTGACTTCTCGCTCAACAACAGTTTCCTGATCGTCGTGCTGTGGCTGCTGGTTGCCGTGCTGGGTATCGACTCGCTGCGTAAACTGCCGATCGATGCCGTGCCCGATGTGACCAACATCCAGGTGCAGATCCTTACCAACTCTCCCGGCCTCGCTCCCGAGGAGGTCGAACGCTTCATCACGTTCCCCGTCGAGACCGCAATGAGCGGCCTGCCCGACATCGAAGAGATTCGCTCGGTTTCTAAATTCGGCCTGTCAGTCGTTACGGTCGTCTTCGAGGAAGGAACCGACATCTATTGGGCGCGCCAACTCGTCGGCGAGCGGCTGGTTGAGGCGCGCGAGGCGATTCCAGAGGGTTATGGAGAACCCGAAATGGGGCCTATCTCCAGCGGGCTGGGCGAAATCTATCAATTCGAAGTAAAAGGGGAAGGCTACTCGCCGATGGACCTGAGGTCGATCCTGGACTGGCACGTCAATTATCAGCTTCGCGGCGTACCCGGCGTCGTTGAGGTCAACAGCTTCGGCGGCGAACTTAAGACTTATCAGGTGACACTCGATCCGAAGCGACTGATGGCCTATAAGCTGTCGGTGGGTGACGTGCTGACGGCGCTCGAGGGGAATAACCGCAACGTAGGCGGCGGCTATATTGCCCACCAGGGCGAGCAATACCTGATTCGGGGCGAAGGCCTGATCGAGAACTTGCACGACCTGGGGAACATCATCGTCAAGCACGACGAGCACGGCGGCACGTCGATCTACGTCAAGGACATCGCCCGGGTCGAGTTCGCTCCGATGATCCGCCAGGGAGCCGTCACGCGAGACGGTCGGGGGGAGGCGGTCGTCGGCATCGTCATGATGCTGATGGGAGAAAACTCACGCGTCGTGGTGCAAAGCGTCAAGGAGAAGATCGAGCAAATCAAGAAGTCGCTTCCCGAAGGCGTGACGATCGACACGTATTATGATCGGACGAAGCTCATCGGCCGCGCCATTCGCACGGTGGCCACGAACCTGACCGAAGGCGGCCTACTGGTTATCATCGTGCTCCTGCTTCTATTGGGCAGCATTCGCGGTGGCCTGATCGTGGCCGCGGCAATCCCGCTTTCGATGTTGGTGGCATTTACCGGAATGCGGCTGGCCGGAATCAGCGGCAATCTGATGAGCCTGGGCGCCATCGATTTCGGTTTGATCGTGGATGGCTCGGTGGTTTTGATCGAGAACGTCGTACGCTACCTTCATCACCATCGCAAGGATGAAGGGCGCACGCATCTGGAGAAAGTGCGAGCCGCGTGCCATGAAATCGCCCGGCCCGTCACTTTCGCCGTCGGTATTATCATCATTGTTTATCTGCCGATTCTGGCGTTGCGCGATATTGAGGGCAAGATGTTTCGCCCAATGGCATTGACGGTCGTGTTCGCGCTGGTCGGTTCATTGATCTGCGCGCTGACGCTGATGCCGGTCATGGCCTCGTTTTTCCTTAAGAAAGTCAGTGAGAAGGAACCGTGGCTCTTCCGACTCGCCAAGGGTCTTTATAACCCCGTATTGGATCGCGTCACTCGCTGGCCAAGGATAACCTTTTTGACGGCGCTCGTTATTTTCGTGGCCAGCCTGGGGTTTACGCCCCTTCTCGGCACCGAGTTTATTCCTCGCCTGGACGAGGGATCCATTGCCATGCAGATCTGGCGTCTGCCATCGATCTCGCTGGAAAAATCAAACGAGATCAGCACGCGAACGGAGCGGGCGCTTGTCGAAGAATTCGGTCAAGAGATCGATACGATTGTCAGCCGCACCGGACGAGCCGAGATCGCGACGGACCCCATGGGCGTTGAAATTAGCGACACCTATATCATGCTCAAGCCAAGTGACACATGGCGTTTTTCCAGTAAAGAACAATTAATCGAGGCCATCGAGGAGACGTTGGCTGACGCGGTTCCGGGGGCGATGTTCAGCTTTTCACAACCCATAGAACTTCGGGTGGCGGAACTCATTTCCGGCGTGCGCAGCGACGTGGCGATCAAGGTTTATGGCGACGATCTGGATCGCATGAAACAGGTGGCGGACCGTGTCGTTCAGCTTATCAATCAAGTGCCCGGATCAGCCGACGTCAAGGCCGAGCAGGTCATCGGACTGCCAACGTTGCGTGTGCGAATCGACCGCGAAGCAATCGCCCGTCATGGTATCAACGCCGAGCAGGTCTTGCAGGTTATCGAGGCCATTGGCGGCAGCCACGTCGGTACGGTCATCGAGGGTCAGCAACGTTACACTTTGCAGGTTCGGTTCGATCCATCCGTTCGCCTTAATCCGGCCGGCTTGCGCGATTTGAAAATTGTCAGTCCGGAGCAAGGAGGGCGAATGATTCCGTTGTCTCAACTGGCGAAGATCCAGGTCGAGGAGGGGCCGGCTCAAATCAGCCGAGAAAACATCAGCCGGCGTATTACGGTCGAGGCGAACGTGCGCGGACGCGATCTAGGCGGATTTGTAGCCGAAGCCCAGGAGAAGCTCGATGCTGAACTTGAACTGCCGACCGGCTGGACAATCGAATGGGGCGGCCAGTTTGAGAATCTCGAGTCCGCCTCGCGGCGGTTGGCGATCCTGGTGCCGCTGGCCTTGCTGCTGATCTTTGTGCTGCTTTACACGATGTTTGGATCGATGCGACTGGCGACGCTTATCTACCTCAACGTGCCGCTGGCCATCACGGGCGGCGTGCTGGCGCTTTTCCTGCGAGGGTACCCGTTCTCGATTTCGGCGGGTGTGGGCTTCATCGCATTGTTCGGCATCGCGGTGCTCAATGGCGTGGTGTTGGTCAGTTACGTCGTGCAACGACGCCAGGAGGGAGCGACGCTTGGCGAGGCCGCGCGGGAAGGGGCTCGCATTCGTTTGCGACCGGTGTTGATGACGGCGTTGGTGGCTTCTTTCGGATTCATCCCCATGGCATTGGCGACCAGCGCCGGGGCGGAGGTCCAGCGCCCGTTAGCAACCGTTGTCATCGGCGGCCTGGTCACCTCGACGCTCCTGACGCTGTTGGTGCTGCCGACGGTCTATCCCTGGTTCGCGCCGAAACGCGAGGAGGTGGAAATCTGAGGCCATGGGCAACGGCTTGAACCGATCCGGTGGTGGCAGGTGGCTGGATGAATCCCACCCGAACAGCTTCCCGAACACCCCCAGGCAAGTTCGCACGGCAACTTGTCCACCGGCGGAGTCTCAATTATTTTCGACGTTTCACCTTTGAGACAGGACCAGCGCCATGAAAGAAGTCAAGGCGATCATCAAATCCCATCGGCTTGAGAATGTGCTCGAACTGCTCCACGAACACCCCGGACTGCCCGGCGTCACGATCGCTCACGTCAGGGTTTCGGTCGCAAGGTTGGCCGCACCGGAGCGGAGACGGGTGAACCGGTCCATTATGGCATGGTCAATCTGGTCAAGATCGAGTGCGTCGTCGATGACGCGATGCTTGATGAAGTTCTGCAGGTTATCGGAAACGCCGCGCGCACCGGCAATCCGGGTGACGGTAAAGCGTTTATCTATAACGTCGAAGAACTGATGACGATTTCCGATGGTTCCCGAAGCAATCACATAAAATGATAGCTGAACCGTCGATGTTTTGGATATCACGGTTGTCCGGTTATGAGTTGCCTAATTTCAACCGAATAAAAGTTGGATAATCCTTGATCCAGATCCCTTTTAGTATTGTAGCACCGGAATCGTGCGTGACATCCAGTTCCTGTTGCGTACCGTTAAAACTTTCGACGGCCCATGCCTGCGCGGCGCGTAATCCCGGAAGGACGATGTCGGTCTTTTCTTCGATAACGCCGTCGCCGCCGACGCCGGGGAGAAACGCCGTGAGCATCAGCTCTTCCCGGTCGCCGCTCTCGAACGTGAAGAACAAGAAGTCCTTGTCACTGGTGAAAGAAACCGGAAACTCACGTGCGTAGAAGTCATCCGTCACCGTGGCGATGGTGCGCCAAACATAATAAATCGACGCCGGATTGGCCGGGATGATCGTCTGAGTCGGCCAAGTCAGCCGGACGTGGGTGATCCAACATGGAAAACCCGTCATGTGCGGATGAACCGGCCCGGCCTGAATGCCCATTCCGTTATTACAGATAAGCCGCCTGATTTGTTGTTTGGCATAAACCATCTCGGACGGATACTGGGGCGGGCCCGGCGGGTAAAGCCACCGGCCGCCTGTTTCCGGGCAAAAGAAGGATCCCTCGAAACCGAGGGCCCGGCATTTCTCCTTCAACTTTTTGATCGTATGGACATAATCCCAATCCTGCCCCTCGGAATGCCATCCGACGGCGTCGATCTTCTTGGCCCAGCCCGGCGCAACCGGATTTCGGTCGCCATGAATATACTTTAGGCTTGCCGGGATCGCGCCGTCCTCTCCTTCGAATTCTTCCCGCAAGAGAACCTCTCCTTGATCGCCGATCACTTCGAGGTGGTCCAGCAGTTCCCGCGTGCCATTATGTTTCGGATTGGTGAATTGAAAGATGTAACCAAAAGGCCCGCCGACATCGCCCTCATCGAATCGGTGTCGCGTCGAAAACTCTTCGCCTCCGTCCGAAACGGTAAACGTCACTTGACCGTCTTCGAGCGTTGTCTGGAATCGAATGTGATTGCCCAGGTTCTCCGTGTTCACCTGCGCGATGTTCGCGCTGGATTGACCGTCCGTGATCCGTGAAAAGAAAATGCACTGGGCGGGATCATTGAAAAAAGCGGCGACGTAATTGTCGGCATCCGTGTATCGCAGGACGATCCCGAATTGGCCTTCGATACGCTCGCCCAGTTGATGTGCGGACAGGTTGTCATCGCCGCCGATGATGCCAAATCGCCCCTTAATCAGCTCGTCCGGATCCACATCGGATTCGCCGTCGTCGTCCAGGTTGGACGCGCGCGGATAATAAATAGACTCCAGGCGGATCGTGACGTCGTGCTGCTCAACGCCGTCGAACAGAAACATGGTCTCATGTTCTACGTTGAGTTTTCCGCTCATGACCCCTGTCTTCCAGGGCTGCCCTAGACAGTAGAGAATATCGTCGAACATCACTGCCGCAGCCGTATTGCCGAGCATGATTCGCGCGTCGGGGATAGCCTTCTTTATCACGTCATAAACGTCCTCAAAGTAGTCCATGTATTTTTCGGGAGTGAGCACCACGTTCCATTCATTGGCGATCTCCCAGTAGGTGACCCGATCCTTGAATTGTCGCGCCATGTAATCGACGTAGCGCAGAAACGCGTTCCAACTCTCTTCGCCGGCGTAGGCCCGGGGCGGAGAGTCTTCGTAATTGTTGTTAATCTCGCGGAATCGAGCCTGGCGCCAATCCAGTTTACGGGGCGGATTCGCGTAGCGCCAGTTGCCCATCGTGTAGTCTAGATTCATGATGACGTTGACGCCATTTCGCGCGCATTCGCTGATGGACTCATCCGCCCAGGGATCGATCTGAAGTTTTCCTTTTTCGCGTTCGACCATGCCCCAGGTGAAGCTTCCGTTATGGGGACCCACCCGAACCCACTTGTTGCCCAAGTCATATTGCAACGGGCCCCATAACGCCGCTTGCGTGACGTAATCATTGTGTATGCCGTAGGACGTCGAAGAGACGGTGACCCCGGCCCCTCTTGATATCAGTGCAAGGTTGTTTCCTTTGGGATCACGAATCTGCACTTCACCGATCGAAAAGATATGCTGCGGGAAAAGTTCCTTGACCGGGAATTGGTTCGCGAGCAGCCAAACCTGCTTGACCGGCCGGGGCTCGAACTTGATCTGCGTTGTCCCGGAGGCATCGCCCGCAAAATCGGCGTTCCGGTAAACTGTCTCCCAGTGCCAGGCATCCCGGCTCAACCGGATTTCGATCTGCTTGGGGAGCGCCCGCCCGTATTGCAATCGCGGATAGAAATTCGGACTGCAAACCAACGCCACCGACCCGACCGTCGTCTCCATCGGCAGATCGATCCTGATCCACTCCTCCCGTTCATCGGGCACGCGGGAACCCCAACTGCACCATACGGTATCGGGATCGCCGTCGATCAAATGAATCGGCAGGAACGGTTGGCTGTCGGCCCACGGGCTCCTGACCGTCATCTCGTGGGTCGCGCCGCACAGGTTGTGCTTGATTTCCCAGGATTTTTTGGGCTTGATTTTGATTTTAGGATTCCGGTTGCCCTCCTGCATCTCGGCACCGGGCAGCAAATCGGGCGACACGCCGTAGACGTATGAGAGATTGCTGAACGAATAGATCGGCGCGCCGTCGGCATAACCCTCGATCGTGGCGTAGTCCTCGATGCTGGGGGACGCCGAATTGGCGGCGGGGGTCTCTGCTCCGACACTCCACGCGAGTGCTGCCATGAGGATCGACAGCGTTATGGTCACCATACTCTTCGTCCGTCTCCTCAAAGCCATGAGATAGTATATCATCTTCTTCGTCTCTTCTCCATTATGGCCGCCTCTAAGAACTCAGTCCCGACAGGGACGATTGCTTTCAGCCTGCCACGCAAGTGGCGGGAAATCAATCCGATAATGAATTCGAGTCCCGCAGGGACGACTGCAAATCTGATTTTATAGGTTCCCTTATGTGAATCGGACGGGAGGTCGCTTCATTTTGCTACTCGGATAAACGTCGGGTAATCCTTGACGAGCAACCCTGGTATGCGCGTGCCCCCGCCTTCGGCCGTCAGAATCAGTTCTTGTTCGGTGCCGTTGAAAATATCGATCACCCATGCCTTCTCAGCCACCAACCCGGGGAGGGTCAGATCATTCTCGATCTCCGAGATGCCGTCCACGACCTTGTCCACATACCATCCGCCAACCATGAACTGGTTCGCCTCCTCGTTCTCGAACGCGAAGCTCATGATCTTGTCCGGGTTGCCGAACGCGTAATCGACATCGCCAGGATGGAAACCGTCCATGATTGTCGAGTAGGTCCGCCATACGTAGTATCCGGCACCACCGTTTAAGACGGCTTGTGTTTGCGAAGGCCAGGTGATTCGCGTCAGCGGTTGATCATGGTGAAAGCCGGTGAAATGCGGGTGGCAGATGCCCGCCTGGATGCCCATGCCGTTGTTGGTCAGGATCTTTTTGATTTGTATCTTGGCGTACTGCATCTCGCTTTGGTGGCCGCCCTCGGGGCCGGGGGGATAGAGCGAGCCGCGCGAAGGGCCGACTTCACCGGCC
>Ga0310121_10001650_pt1 | contig 22408 bp, 16 predicted proteins | sample CB27_Tmax_986_MG_FD_203504 | JGI IMG/M metagenome (GOLD analysis project Ga0310121, IMG submission 203504) | Marine microbial communities from Western Arctic Ocean, Canada - CB27_Tmax_986 | ecosystem: Environmental > Aquatic > Marine > Oceanic | place: Canada: Western Arctic Ocean | collected...
CGGACCCGAACGGGCTGGTGGAGCCGGTTTCAGGGGATGTTCGCGAATGGCCTCAAAGTCTGTGTCCGCCAGCTGTATCGGCCCGTGCTTGAAACCGCGCTGCGCTGGCGCTATCTAACGGCCGCGACGGGCCTCGCGTCGTTGGTTCTGACGATCGGGATGGTCCTCTCGGGTCGTCCCGACTTTCATTTCTTCCCATCGATCGAAGCCAATTTCATGGTGGCCTCCCTGACCATGCCGCAGGGCACGACGGTCGAGGCGACGTCAGAGGCCGTGGCAAAGCTCGAGGCTGGCGCCGGTCGTTTGCGGCAGACGCTTGTGAACGAGACGGGCCGGGACCATTTTCGACACGTATCGGCCGCCATCGGTGACCAGCCGATGGCCACCCGGAGCCAGGGAACAGGCATTGGCGCAGGGGCGACCAACCTCGGCGAGATCTTGATCGAGCTGATCCCCTCTGAAGCCAGGCATTACACCAGCGAGCAGTTGGGCAACATGTGGCGCGACGCGACCGGTCCCATCCCCGAAGCGGCCGATCTCAATTTTGTCATGTCGGCGATGGGCCCCGGTGCGGACATCGACGTGCAGCTGTCCGGGCCTGACGTGGAGACGCTTCGCGCCGCGTCCGCGGAGATTCAACGCCGACTTCGCGAATACGCCGGTGTGTACGAGGTCTCCGACTCGTTTCGGGCCGGTAAGGCAGAGATGACGCTGGGCATCAAGCCCTCAGCCGAGATACTGGGGCTCACGCTCGAAGATCTGGGACGGCAAGTGCGGCAGGCGTTCTATGGAGAAGAGGCGCAGCGCATCCAGCGGGAACGAGACGATGTTCGCGTCATGGTGCGCTACCCTCGTGACGAACGTCGGTCGCTGGGCGATCTGGAGCGGATGCGTATCAGAACTCCCGACGGCGGCGAGGTGCCGTTCAGCCAGGTCGCCGTGGTTGAACCGGGACGCGGCTTTGCGACGATTCGACGGGTAAACCGCAACCGTGCGGTCAACGTCACCGCCGCCGTCGACCCGACCATCGCGTCCAGCGGTGATGTGCTGACCGACCTCGAGAGCCGTATCCTGCCGGACGTCGTCTCGCGGTACCCCGGTGTGATCTTCTCGTTTGAAGGAGCTCAGGCGGAAGTGGCCGATGGCGTCGATGGCCTGCAGCGGGGCTTCACCCTCGCGCTCCTCATGATTTTCGCGTTACTGGCCGTGCCCCTCCGTTCTTATCTGCAGCCGCTCATCATCATGAGCGCTATCCCGTTCGGTTTGGTCGGCGCGGTCTGGGGGCATCTCGTGATGGGCCTGGACGTCACCATGATGTCGATGTTGGGGCTGGTCGCGTTGACGGGCGTCGTCGTCAACGACAGTCTCATCATGGTTGATTTCATCAACCGTCATCGGGACATCCATCGCGATCTTACCGTCGCCGTGTGCGAGGCTGGCGCCAGTCGTTTCCGCCCGATTCTCTTGACTTCGTTTACGACGTTTTTTGGGCTGGTGCCCTTGATGCTCGACAAAAGCTTTGACGCGGCGTTCCTGATCCCGATGGCCGTTTCACTGGCATTTGGGGTCCTCTTTGCCACGTTCATCACGCTCCTCCTGGTCCCAACGACCTACCTGATTCTCGAAGACGTACGATGGCTGGGACGCAGGCTGGTGGGACGCCCGGAAACCGCCGCGGTGACCGTCGGTCATTCGTAACGGGTTTCCCCGACACCTGTCAGTCGACTCGCATCACAAAGAACTCGTAGCCATAGAACTCCAAATACGCGTGCCACACGTCGACCTCGCGCTGGACCTGCTCTACGGTGTCGAGTCGACCGACGTGTCGGTCCTACTGGCCGCATCCACGACCGTCCTGGGTGTGGCGTTGGCGGCCGGATTCCGCCCCGCGGGCGCCCTCGGCATACTGCGCGGAAGGACTCCCCAGGCCGCGACCGGACGCCGCCGATGGACCTCGTAGGATTGGCACGAATGCTGCGTTCGAGTCGGTCGAGGAGGCCAGACCGATGAGGACCGCGCTGTTTCACAACGTCTACGGCATCACAGGTGGAGAAGAGCGCACCGTCGACCTCGAGGATGAGCTCTTGACAATGGCGGGACACCACGGCGCCCGCTTCGATGTCCTCAACGACCGCGTTTTTGGCTGCTTCGACCTCGACACCCTCCAGTCTGGGGTGCGTGCGTCGTGGAATCCGGCGCTCTACCGTTCGGTCCGAGACTTTCTCACGGAGAGCCGTCCTGACGTCGCCCATGTCCACGACTGGTTTCCGCTTCTGAGCCCGTCTGTCTACTCGGCGTTCCACGACGCCGGCGTGCCGGTCGTCCAGACGCTCCATGACTTCCGACTCGGGTGTGCAGCGGGCCGGATGCTACGCGACGGGAAGAACTGTGACTTGTGTATTGGTGGCGACCGGCGACCGGCCGTTCACAACAGCTGCTACCGGGGGTCGCGTCTCCAGTCCCGCGTGTGGAAGGGCGCGATGGAGCGCGGTTGGTCGACTGGCCTGTTCCAGAGCCTTGTCGACGCCTACATCGCGCCGTCGGAGGTGGTCGCGACACAGCACCGTCGCATGGGAATCCCGGCCGATCTATTGACCGTGCTGCCCATGCATGCATCGACCCTATCCCCCCCGCGGAGCTGGGCGGAGAACCGACGTGGCCAGTGGCATCCGACCGAAACGGCGCAGTGTACGCTGGCCGTCTCGCGCCGGAAAAAGGCGTCACGACACTGCTCGAGGCGTGGGCCGGTCTGGACGCGCCACTCGACATCATAGATAGCGGCCCCCTCGATGATCAGCTGAGGGCCCAGGCATCCGACCTGCCCGCCGTCCGGTTCCGAGGACAACTGCCCCACGCCGATGTATTTCCGGTCATCGCCAATGCCGGATTCTTCGTCTCCCCCACGGAATGGCTTGAGCCTACGGGAGTGGGAATCATCGAGGCGATGGCGTGCGGACGCCCGGTTATCGCGAGCGACATTGGGGCCGTGTCGGAAATCGTCGAGGACGGGTATAACGGACTCCTCGTATCGCCCGGTGACGTCAGCGCGCTTCGCGCGGCGGTGACGCGCCTGCAACAAAACCACGCTTTGCGCGGCGCGCTGGGCCGCAACGCCCGCCGGACGCGGCGTAAGCGATACCGCCCAGATTGGCATTCTGAGGAGCTTGTCAAGCTGTTCGAGCACGTATACGCCACGAGCGACCGCTCGGAGGTCCATGCCAAGTCCGCATGAGCCAGACACGACACCTCTTACACCCAGACGCACCGCGATACCGACACTCGACCTGATTTCACAGATGACCGACCAGGGACGGCAACATGACGCGAGCGGAGACGATGACATGGCGAAATGCGACCGGGAGGCGCGCGCTGATCACCGGTATCACCGGACAAGACGGCTCGTATCTCTGTGAGCTCTTGCTCTCAAAAGGGTATGAGGTCTGGGGCGTCATCCGCCGCTCATCGTCGTTCAATACGGGGCACATCGATCATCGCTACCAAGACCCCCAGGACGGAGAACGCCGGTTACGCCTCGTCTACGGAGACCTGACCGACTCGTCATCCCTAAGCGCTGTACTGGCTCAGGTCCAACGGGATGAGATCTACAACCTTGGCGCTCAGAGCCACGTCCGAGTCTCGTTCGAAACACCAGAATATACGGCCGACGTCACCGGCCTGGGCACCGTTCGTTTACTGGAGGCAATTCGTCGGAGCGGTATCGTGACGCGCTTCTACCAGGCCTCTTCCAGCGAGCTGTATGGAAAGGTCGTAGAGTCTCCGCAAACTGAGATGACCCCATTTCGTCCTCGCAGTCCGTACGCGACGGCCAAGGCCTATGGCCACTACATCACGCAAAACTACCGGGAGTCGTATGGCATGTTTGCCTGTTGCGGCATCCTCTTCAACCACGAATCGCCCCGGCGCGGAGAGACCTTTGTCACCCGCAAGCTCACCCGAGCGGCGACGCGTATTAAATACGGCCTACAGGACAAGCTCTACCTGGGCAACCTGGATGCGCGACGCGACTGGGGCTTTGCCGGGGACTATGTACACGCCATGTGGCTGATGCTGCAGGCAGAACGACCCGATGACTACGTGATCGCCACCGGAAAGACGCACTCTGTCCGAGAGTTCGTCACGCGGGTATTCGGGTATCTCGACTTGAAATGGGAAGACTACCTCGAGATCGACCCGCGGAGGTCGACCTCTTGCTTGGGAATGCCGCCAAGGCTCGTCGAGAACTCGGCTGGACACCGACGGTCGACCGCGAGCGACTGGTCGAGATGATGGTCGAACACGACCTTCGTCTCGCCGACGCGGAACAGACCGCCGGTCGACACCGCGAGACGGCGCTCGTGTAGTGTCTCCGTATTGCCTCGCCAGTGGATCCCGAGCGCGGCACCCGGCTGACACGACGCGACGAGGGAACGTCTTGGCGACACGTAACTAAGGACCTCTGCGGCCAGACCGGAGGCGCGCCCTGACACGGTCAAGCCAAGACGGAGACACAGCGCTCGCTGCGCTCGGCACTCTCGCGGGCAGTCCTAGAGACACTGGCGCACTCTCCGTAGTGACTGTGACGATTGATGCGATGTCCGGCTAGTGTGCTCCTCGCAGTATGCTCAGCAACCCTATGGTTGCCATCGTCGCAGACGTGCTTGTCATAGCCGCCGACTGCCCCATCCACTGGCAATGACATCGCAATCTCACACTCTGTCCTTTGACAACCGGCTCACCAGACCAACGGGCAGCCGATGCCAGAGACAGAGCAGCACGGCGAGTATAATTACCGTCACTCAACAAATCACCAATCTTGGTGTGTATCGTGGCCCGCCGGCCTCTCCTTTGCTGTCGAATGGGTGTGACCGGCAAAGACGGGAGGTCTAAAATGGACCGTCGCTACTCTGTGTCGTTCTTGAGCGTCTTCGTCCTCGCCATCCTGGCGCTCGCCACCACTGCCGTCGCTCAGCAGGAGGCGTGGACGACTCCCGAAACACCGTGGGGCGATCCCGACCTGCAGGGAACGTATACGAACAAGACCACTACCCCGCTCCAGCGGCCGGATGATCTGGCGGATCGGGAATTTCTCTCCGAACAAGAAGTGGCGGAGCGAGAGCGCGCGGCGCTCGAACGCAATGAGCGTCTATTACACGCACCCGCACAACGCGCAACTGCAGGCGGCAACGTCGGTGCCTACAACAACTTCTGGCTGGACGGGGGCACTCGGCCCACCGGTCGCACGTCATTAATCTCTGATCCGTCCAACGGCAGACTGCCCACTTTGACCCTCGAAGCCGAACGACGCGCAGAGTCGCGCGACCCGCGCGCAGAAGCCGATACCTGGGAAGACCTCGAGCTGAATGACCGCTGCCTCGTGTGGTCGGCTGGACCTCCCATGTTTCCGAGCGCCTACAACAACAATTTCATGATTCTCCAGACGCCGGAGTATGTCGCGATTCAAGTCGAGATGATTCACGATGCCCGCATCATTCCGTTGAGCGGCCGTCCCGCGCTGTCTTCCGACATGCGTCAGTGGCACGGAGTGCCACGTGGCCGGTGGGAAGGCGAGACATTGGTCGTCGAGACGACCAACCTCGTCCGGACAGACGCCAACGCCGCAGCGGTCGGAGGTGACCCGGTCCTGTTGAGGGCAGCCAACGGCCGGTCAGACGACACGATCCGCGTGACCGAGCGATTTACTCGCGTCAACGCCGATACGGTCCGTTACGAGTTTGTCGTAGATGATCCCACGCAGTGGAGACAGAGCTTTAGCGGTGAGTTCCCCTTTGTGCGTACTGATGAGCTGCTCTTTGAATACGCCTGTCACGAGGGTAACTACAGTATGACCAACATACTGGCCGGTGAGCGGGCGCTCGAGATCGACGCCGCCTCCAAGTAAGGAGACATGCCAACCATCGTCCTTTTTGGCGCCCGGGTCGGTATGTTCCGGAACACGTAGAACGTCGTCGCGTCGCACTCGATGCTCGAAAACGCTGGCGTCACACTTCTCGTCGCTTCGATCATCTTCTTCGTGTACTACCGAAGAATCCGACGCAGCTTTGGCCGCCAGAAGATCTCGCGACCGCGGCTCGGATTTCGGGTCGCGGTCCTGAGTCTATTTGGGGCGGTGCTCCTACTTTCGCCGCTCACATCTTCGCTCCCGGCCATCGGCGGTATCACGCTGGGCTGTCTCCTCGCCACGTTTGGGCTCCGTCTCACGACGTTCGAGTATGTCGCGGGGGCCCATCACTACACCCCAAGCAGCTACATCGGCATTGTGGTCGTGGCCCTCTTGCTGGGGCGGCTGGTTGCGCAAGGTTTCCGTATCGGCGGGGCCATGTCAGCGCCGGCGTTGGCCGAAGCGTCTCGCATCAGCTTTGACGCGATTCCGCTGTTTCAGGGCTCGCTCACGCGCGGGCTCCTGTTCGTGCTGATCGCGTACTACGTCACCTACTACTTCGGCCTCCTTCTCAGATCGCGCCATTAGCGCACCGCCGTCGAGATGAAGCCAATCCTCGGGCCCGCAGCACCACCTGGCGCCGCGCTCCCGCTTCTCGCCACACAGCCGGTATGACTCGGCGCGGCGCCTTGCGCCAGACGGGATGCTACCCGGACGCGGTCAAGGCAAGACGGCCACCTGACACGACTCGTGCATTGCGACCCGACCGGCGCCGGAGTAGGATGGCGCCACTAGAACCTTCAGGAGGGCTCAGATGAACCAGCGTTTCGCGTGGATGAGTGGACGATGTGCAGTGTGGGTGATGGTTGCGGCGTTGGGTCTGCCGACCGTGGTTGTGGGTCAAACTGCGGGCGAAGCTCCGCGCACTGACGACGGACGGCCGGATCTCCAGGGAGTGTGGGACTTCCGTACCATCACTCCGCTCGAGCGTCCGGAACAGTACGCCGATCGCGAGTTTCTCTCGCAAGAAGAAGCCGCTCAACTCGAGCAGGAAGCGGTCTCTCGCAACGACGAACTGAACGAACCGAGCGAGGTGCGCAGTGAGCCTCTTCCGGTTGGCGGTAACGTCGGTGCGTATAACAACTTCTGGATGGACCGTGGCACACGCGTAGTGGACGATGCCCGAACGTCATTGATCGTCGACCCGCCAAACGGACGTATCCCGCCGCTCACAGCCGAAGGGCAAGCCAGAAAGGATGCCACCGCCGCGCTTCGCACACGCCCCGCGTTTGGCCCCGAAGACCGCAGCATGGGTGAACGATGCATCCTGGGCTTCAACGCCGGCCCGCCGATGGAGCCCAGAGCCTACAACAACACGATGCAGCTGTTCCAAACCGCAGATCATGTCGTCGTCTACACCGAGATGGTCAATGATTCCAGGGTCATTCCGTTGGACGAACGGGCCCACCTGCCGGAAGACGTCCGGCAGTGGCGGGGGGACTCACGAGGTCGTTGGGAGGGTGATACGCTCGTCGTCGAGACGACAAATTTTCACACCCACACTGCATTCAGCGAGCGTCAAGGGTCAACTCCGGACATGCATCTCGTCGAACGGTTCACCCGCATCGACGAGGACACACTGCTCTATGGATTCACGGTCGACGACCCGGCCACCTGGGTACGGCCCTGGACAGCCGTGGTCTCCATGGTGAAATCAGATGCCCAACCGTTTGAGTACGCCTGTCACGAAGGCAACTACGGCATGGACGGCATCCTGACCGGGGCGCGCGCCGACGAGCAAGCGAACACCGGCGACGGACGCTAAACCTCACCAAAAGCCGCGCACACGGTGACGAGCTACCCGATCGACACCGTGTGCGCGGCAACCGCTTCTTCGTTCCATTCAAGACCTACCCCGGGTAGATCCGGGATCTCCAGCTGACCGTTCCGGACCACGTAAGGTGTCTGCAAAATGGGGTCGGCCCAGCTTTGCCATTCCAGCCAGTGCGCGGTCTCCGTCACTCGCATGACATGGGCGGCGACTTCGGGATAGAGGTGCGTGGACATCGGGACCCCCGCGGCACCGGCAATCGCAGACGCCCGCATCCAGCCCGTCACGCCACCGATCCGCATGAAGTCGGGCATGACAAAGTCGCACGCCCCGGCCGCGAGCGCGCGATACAAGGCGCGCGGACCATAGAAATTCTCACCGATTTGAATCGGTGTCTTTAGCGCGCGCGTAAGCTGGCGATACCCATCGATGTTGTCGTAGACGATGGGTTCTTCAATCCACGTCAGTCCGAGATCGTCGATCTGGTGACACCGTGCGAGCGCATCCGCGAGGTCCAAACCCTGGTTAAAGTCCACCATGAGTTTCACGTCGTCCCCAACCGTCCGACGCACCCTCTCGATTGTGGCAAGGTCGTCGCTGGCACGATCTCTCCCAAGCCGTAGCTTTAGGGCCGTGAAGCCGCCTTCCGCGCACAGCTCGACCGCCTCGTCGGCAGCGTCACCCGGTTCTCGCAACCACAATCCGTTGCTGTTGTAGGCTGGCACGGACCCCACCGAACCACCGAGAAGGGTGCAGAGCGGACGTCCCGCGGCCTTGGCGACGGCATCCCACGCGGCCATATCCAGTCCGGATACCGCGATCATCGACAAGCCGTCATAGCCGACAAAGTGGAGAGACCGTCTCGCGGCGTTGTAGAAGTCGGCGGGTACGACCGGCCGTCCCTCCAACAACTTTCCCAAGTCGTGGAGCGCTGGCACCAGATAGGTCATTGCCTGCGGTGCATACGGTTCGAGATAGCTGCGGCCGACGATCCCTTCTTCCGTTTCGAGATCGATCAAAATCATCGGCCATTCGGTGATCGTCGCGATACGGGCGATCACCGGTCGCTCCAACGTGAGCATGACCGGTCGCGCCCTCAGGCGCTTCAACGTCAAAGTAGTGGACATGACAGACCCTCGTGCACCGCCGTCGAGATGAAGTCACTCCTCGGGCTCGACGGCGGTGCACTAGTCGAGAAGGTCGAGCAGATGACTGTATTTGAGAATCAAGCTCCGGCCGGTGCCGAAAGGGCTGACCTCGCCCAACCCATCGGTTTCGTTGTAGACAAGAAACAATCCGGTATTGGCATCTTGGAGCCATCCGAAACGGAAGTTGACCGACCAGAGATCCGCGCTGTCGTTGTATTGCAACAGTCCTTGCGTAAAAATCCGCGGCGAAAAATTGTAGGCGACGCGCGCCGACGACAAGTTTGTGATGACGTGTCCAAGAGGGAGGTCAATGTCATTGCGACTCCAGTTGAGCTGGACATTCAGGGTTTCACCTCTGCGAAACCCGACCCGCGGGCCATACGACAACAGGTTTCCGCCAAAAAACCCACTCCGTTGCATGTTGACGCCAAAAAACGCAGGGGCCGAGCTATCGGAGTTGTAGCTCAGGTTGAGTTCGTGCCAGTCGTACTCTCCCGGCGGGATGGGAACACCGGAGATCGTAAACGCGTTCACGACGCCTTCTTTCCGGACATTCCACGCGGTGATCAACACCGAGCTATCGTCGAACTGCCAAAAATTGTCCATGTGGAGCAGTGAGGTCTCGACAAAGCCATCGTCAAAATCCCAGAAGCGATTCAACGTCACATGAGGTCGCATTTCCTGCACTTTGAGAAAATCTTCGGGACGCCACGTATAGAACACACCGCCGTCGACCTTTCGAAAACCTGTGCGTCGGACGAATCCGACCTCCGGGTTGAAGTTGTCGCCCATCTCCATAAACGTGCCGCGAAACCGCCATGCGCGAGCGTTGTAGTCAAAGCCCAAGTCGAACGCGTGGTCCTCATCGTGAAGACCTGGGGTCGCCGTCTTGGCCGCGAAGCCGGAGATGATCCCGTTCTCGCCAAAGCCCAAGCGGCCATCGATGGAATACGTGCGATTGTTGTCGTCATCGTTGCCAAGCTGACCCGTCGCCTGTCGGTTGACGAACAGGCCTCCGATACTCGAGCGGTTTGGTAAGTCGTGGCGCAGACGCGCCACCGTAAAATTGTTAGCGGGAGACAAACCGACGGATTCCGTCTGCATGTTCAGGAATCCAATCGTCACCCCCTCCGAGATCTTTCCCGACAGTCGGGCGCCGCCGAGAATCGGGATCGCTGCCCCGTCGTCGGCGATACCAATCCGGCGGCTAAAGAAGAGCTCGGTCTGACCGGGGTCGTTGAACGCTGCTCCCCCGGTGTTGCTCACGGTGAATGAGCCGGCATTCTCGAGAAAGAAGGGCCGCTTCTCCGGGAAAAAGAGGTTAAATCGGTCGAGGTTGACTTGCTGCTCATCAACTTCAACTTGCGCGAAATCCGTGTTGTAGGTGGCGTCAAGGGTCAATCCTGACGTCACGCCATACTTGAGGTCGGCGCCGAAATCACCCAGCGTCGTCACGCCGGTCTCCGGGCGGTCGTGCCGCATCTGCGCCTCGCCAACCACATACGGCGTCACCTGCAGTGTCCGCCAGAGTCCTTCTGGCGCCTCCAATCCGCGCAGTTCGCCGGCCATCGACACACGAAAGAGATCGAACTGGCGAGGGAGCGGCGCCCAATACGCGGACTCGTTGCGACGCCTGATGTTTCGCTGGAAGTTGACTCCCCATGTCTGGTCTTGCCCCGGCGGAAAGCGGAGCGTGCGGAACGGTAGCGCGAACTCGGCGCTCCACCCCACCTCGGAAATCTCTGTCCGGACCTGCCACACACCGTCCCAGTTCAGGTTGAATCCCCCGCCCGCACCCGCGGTCTGGCCCCCGCCCCCCATCCCGCTGCCACCCTGGCCCTCGTTCACAAGCTGGCCATCGTATTCTTGTCCGGAGGGGCTCGTCCCAAAAACAAAGCCATTCTGCTGGTCGAAAAATGTATCGAGGATGAGCTGGAAGCTGTCACTATTCGTCAATTGGGAGTCACGACGACTATCGGTGACTATGATGGATGAGGGATCGCGGTCGTAGCAGACGACCCCAAAATAGACGGTGTCATCGGTGAAGATGACACGGACTTCTGTCTTCTCCGAAGCGGGCTGTCCCGCGTCGGGGGCGGTTTGGACAAACCCGGTCACCGGCTGCGCACTGCTCCACACCGGATCACCGAGGACGTCTCCATCAAGCGTGGGCCCGGTATTGACGCGAACGGCCGTTGCCCGCCGGTCGCCGCGCCCCCGGGCAGATTGCCGCCCGGACCCATCCCGCGATAATCCCACCGACTGAGGCTGGGCCCACCCTTCACTCGCGAGGCCAAACCCACACAGGACCACCACCGCGATCCACCGCAACGATCTCGCCGTGCGGCCCCCCGTCGTGTCGTCAATCGACTGTCGGCCGGACGGTCTCGCCACCTCGTGGCCGGCTGCGGCTTCCATCATGGTCCTCCGGAACGTCAACATATCCCTCCCATAAGTCATACGGCTGAATGAACTGGACCGAGGTGTCGCCACGACGGTGGGTGGCCAGCAAAGGTCTCGCGGACGGTCTGGGTCCTCAAAAGGCAGCTAGATCAGCACACCTGCGATGGCGGCGTTGATGAGCGTCGCAAAGAAGCCGCCAAGCAGTGCGCGAGACGCGAGCCGCGCCAGGTCGGCCCGGCGGGTCGGCGCGATCGCCCCGATGCCCCCGAGGATCACCCCCAACGACCCGAAATTCGCGAAACCGGTCAAGGCGAATGTGGCGAGCGTATGCGACCGCGGTGACAACTCACCCCCATATTCGGTGCCAAGCTTGAGATACGCGACAAACTCGTTTGTCACGAGTTTTGTTCCCAGGAGGTCCGCCACGGCGGGCACATCCGCGCTGCTCACGCCGACCAGGGATGCGACCGGTGCAAATACGATGCTAAAGACACGGGCCAATGTCAGCCCGGAGCTCACGAGGCCAAGCACGTGATCGATCATCGCGACAAAGGCCAAAAAGGCGATGAGCATGGCTGCCACGTTGATGGCGAGACGCATACCATCGGCAGCGCCACCCGCCGCCGCATCGATCACGTTGACGTGCGTGTCGTCCACCGCCACCGCCACCCGTCCGGTCGTCGTCGGCTCCGTGGTTTCGGGCATGAGAATCTTTGACAGATATAGACCGCACGGCGCGGCCATCACGCTGGTCGTGAGCATGGCCACCGGGTCGGCGCCCAGCCTGACGTAGACACCAAACATGCTACCGGCGATCGTCGCCAGCCCGCCCACCATCAGCGTCAGCAACTCGGAGCGGGTCATGCTCGCGATAAATGGTCTCACCACCAGCGGCGCCTCGGTCTGTCCCATGAAGACATTGGCCGCCGCCGACAGCGTCTCTGCCCCACTCGTGCGCATCAACGGCATCATCACCCGCGCCATCGCGCCGACGAGGTATTGCATGACTCCGAGGTGATACAGCACGGCAAAGACCGACGACACAAAAATGATGATCGGCAGCGCCGCAAAGGCCAGGACCAGACCGTTGGGAAAGACCTCCCTCATGATCTCCTCGTTGGCGAGCACGCCAAAAACGAACTCGGAGCCGACGTTTGTAAACTCCAAGAATCGGGTCATGACGGTCGCGAGCAGAGAAAACAACTCGTAGCCGGGTCGGATGCCACCGATATCGACACGCAATATCAAAACCGCCAGCGAGAGCTGTAACCCCAACCCCCAAGCCACGGTCTGCCATCGAATTTTTTGAAGGTTGGCTGAGCAGGCAATTGCGACACCGAGAAAGCAGACCACGCCGATCGAAGACCGCAGGCGAGCCGGCACGACGTCCTGAAAGACAAAGACCAGCGCACCCAGGACGCCAACGCCGAGCAGAAGGCCTAGCCGGATGCGAGTGGACGACTCCGACCCCGAAAACATGCCGCTGGCGGTTGCGCGTTCGCTCATAGGTGATAGTGGACGGTCCGAGGAGTGTGGCCTCTACGATATACTGACCATCAGCAGATGCGCGGCCGATGGCTCGGACAACGACTCACAGGGGCGGCCATCGGCGTTGCAATTACACTGTCCGCGTTGGTGGCGGCCGGGCAGACTCCCCTCCTACCGACCCCTGAACAGTTCTTTGGTTTCCCGATGGGTGCCAGTGGCCGACTGGCACACTGGGACGACATGCTCGAGTACTACCAGATACTCGCCCAGGGGTCAGACAGAATGGCCGTCGAGCAACTGGGGACGACGACGCTCGGGCATCCGTATGTCCTCGTCACGATCTCCTCTCCGGGCACCATTCGCGACCTGCCCCGGTATCAGGCCATGCAAAAGCGGCTGGCCGATCCGCGGTCAACCACGCAAGCCGAAGCCGACGCGATCGCGCAGTCGGGCAAAGCCGTCGTGCTCATCGGCGCGAATGTCCATGCCACCGAGATCGGGACGAGCCAGGTGATGAACGACATCATTCACCAGCTCGCCACCGAACGGTCGGCGTGGGTGAACCACGTGCTGGAGAACACGATCGTTCTGCTCATTCCGTCTCAGAACCCAGACGGTCAACGAATGGTCGTCGAGTGGTATCGAGACACGATCGATACACCCTACGAAGGGTCACCGCTGCCAGAGTTGTATCACCCGTATGCGGGGCACGACAACAATCGCGACAGCTACATGTTGACTCAGGTCGAGACACAACATCTCAACCGCGTCTTGTATCAGGACTGGTTACCAGAGGTGTATCTCGACGCCCACCAAATGGGCAACAAGGCCGCTCGAATCTTTGTGCCGCCGTTTCAGAATCCCGTCAACGCCAACGTGGATCCGTTGGTCTGGAGCCAGGTCAACCTCCTGGGACAGGCCATGGCGGCAAAACTGCACGAGGCCGGAAAGCGCGGTGTCATCTGGGGCGAGCTGTATAACGGCTACTGGCAGGGCGCCAACAACACGAACCCGTGGTGGCACAACATGGTGGCGCTCTTGAGTGAGGTCGCGAGCGCCGACCTCGCCAGTCCAGTGCGCCAAGACCATGTCTCGGCGCGGAGATGGTCTCGGCGACGTGCTCGCGCCGGGCGTGGCGGAGCCCGCCCCCGGACGCTACCCGCACCGACCGATACCCAATCTCGAATGAACTACCCTCAGCCCTGGCGCGGGGGCACGTGGACATTTGCCGACGTCGTCGACTACGGCCGGCTTTCCACCCAGGGGCTCCTCGAGGGTGTCGCCAACCGACGGACAAACTTGAAACAGAACTTCTATCGCATGAATCGCCGAGCGATCGAGCGATTCGAAGCGGGTCACCCGTTCGCATTTATCATCCCGGCGGATCAGCATGACCGCGCGGCGCTCAGAAAACTCCTCGAGCTACTGCACGCGGAAGCCGCGGAGATTCACCGGGCCACGGCCCCATTTGTGGCAGATGGCCGATCATATCCCCACGGCACGTTTGTCGCCCGTCTTGACCAACCGTTTGGACGCTGGATCAAGGACATCCTCGAGGCGCAGGAGTATCCGCAAATTCGCCGGCCCGGCACCGATGATCCGGTCGCGACGCCCTATGACATCACGGCCTGGTCACTGGGCATGCTCATGGGGGTCGACACCATACGGGTCGAGACGCCGTTCAGCGCGGAGCTCACGCTCTTGCCCCCTGAGATATTGTCCGCTGGGCTCACCTTCCGCCGACTCATCGACCGCACGGCCGCGTCGGACCAGGACACCGCCTCGGCAGGAGACGACGGCTACCTGCTGTCGCACCGTTCGAACCACAGCTTTATCGCGCTCAATCGGCTCCTCGCCGCTGGCGCCACTGTCGGGTGGACAGAAGGTCCAGAAGTCATCGACGGAACGGAGCATCCCGCCGGAACGATGGTCGTCACGAGGGCGAGCCGGACGCGTATGGAGCGGCTCGCACGAACGCTTGACCTCGAAGTTGTGGCGGCACGAATCCCAGCGAACGTGCGGCGCTTGCCCATTACCACTCCCCGTTTGGCGGTCTACGAACCGTGGGGTGGCAATATGGATGCCGGCTGGACACGCTGGGTGCTCGACCAGCACGAGTTCACCTACAGCCGATTACGCAACGCCGACCTACGCAGTGCGACCGTCCTCGACCAATTCGACGTCATCGTCCTGCCTGAGATGACGACGGCTGACCTCATCCGCGGGCAGGTCGCAAGTAATGTGCGCCCCGAATATCGAGGCGGTATCGGCGGCGACGGTGTCCGCAACCTCCGTCGGTTTGTCGCTGGCGGCGGCACCGTGATTACACTGGGCAATAGTGCCGCGTTTGCGGTTGAGCACTTGTCTGCCCCGATCGTCAACGTCGTGAACGAACGCGCGCGGGGATCGTTCTCGGCCCCGGGCACCATCTTGCGCGCCCGCGTCGACACGAACCACCCCGTCGGGTTTGGGATGCCCGATGAAATCGATGTCATGTTTGTCGACAACGGAGCATACCGACCAAACGGCCTAGGTCTCTCGCAAACCGCGCCGCGAATCGTCGTCCATTATCCGGACGCCTCGCTTCGCCGCAGTGGCTGGATCGTGGGAGAACAGAGAATCAGAGGGGCCGGCGCGGTCATCGAGGCCCCGCTTGGCGACGGCCGGGTCATTCTCCACACGTTTCGCGTCCAGCACCGCGGGCAAACCTGGGGCACATTCAAGCTGTTGTTCAATTCCATTTACTATGGGCCGGCGGCGAAAGGCGCCCAATCCCCGGATCTCACCCTTGACGCGGCCGGTCACTAACGCCGCCCTGTTACGGTGCCCGAATCGATAGTTGCCACCGTCGTCGGCTCTGGCGCGCTAGGCGTCGCCTTGGCCTGGATAGCGTGGCGGGCCGCCAGTCTCGAACGCACGGATCCCGACCGATTGGTGATGCAACTACGGCTGGCGCAAGTCGCGGCGTTGTTACTGGCGCTGGTCGCGGGCATCTATTTCGGTATGGCTATCGCCCACGAAGACACCGCGGGTACGGGCTTCGACATCGCCATTGCGGTGGGGTTCTGGGTGATCGCGGCGGTCGCCACGACCTCGGAACCGACGCGCGCCCTGACGATGTTGGCGCTCGCGTGGGGATGCCACGCCCTTGTCGACCTGGCGCACGGCGCAAACATACTGCCCGCGTCGATTGTGCCGGCGTGGTATGTGACGGCGTGCGCCATTTATGACGTCTGTATCGCGGGTCTCTGCTATCTCCCACTCCTGCGTCGGTAAGGGTCTCTCAGGAAAACGACCCCAACCAAAGGACCACATGACACACACCCCCGAGAACACGTTCTTGCACATAGCTCGTACGAGACTTGTTGTGCACCTGACCGGGCAGGTCCGGACATATCTTGACGCGCTCGATGGCAGCCAGATCTGGTGGCGGCCCAACCCCGCGTCAAACGCCGTTGGAAACCTGGTGCTTCACTGCGCCGGCTCGACCCGTTATTACCTCGGGCACGTCGTCGGGGGGCACGAGTTCGTGCGAGACCGAGACGCCGAGTTCACCGCCCGCGACGTGTCAAAAAACGAGCTTCGCGAGCGTCTCGACGCCGCGGCGTCTGAAGCCGACCAGGTGCTCGAGGCGTTTGACCCCGCTCGTCTCCTCGAGATCACCGACCGTACTCCAAAGCCGACAACTTTTATGCAGGTCATCGGTCTTCAGCTAGTGCATTACGCGACGCACGTTGGCCAGATCGCGTATGTCGCCAAGACGTTTGCACCAACTGCGATCAACGACGTGTGGAGAAACACGCCCAGCCATTAGTTGGGACGGCGCCGAACTCGTTCCTCGCCTTCGATCCGCGAATTGGTGATACGGCAGCCAGCTGATAAGGCGCGAGGAGCGAGCACATTGGGAGATGGTGACCAACGAGCAACGCCGTCCGGAGGGTGTGTCGCGCGGAGCACTCGCGGAACACACTCGTGACCCCGGGAAGCGCCGCCAAGCAGCTGGCGTTGACGGTTCCGCCGACGCCAGACTCTCGCGATGCCTTCCGGAGACGGGTCTTGTCGGTGGTGCGTCGTATTCCCTTCGGTCAAGTCTCCACGTATGGTGACGTCGCGGAGCTCGCGGGTCGGCCGCGGGCCTGGCGGGCGGTTGGTACTATCATGCGCACGTGTCGCCTGGTGAGCGTTCCCTGTCATCGGGTCGTTGCCGCCGGCGGACGCCTCGGAGGTTACAGCGACCTGTTTGTAAAGCGCGGACTTCTTCGTGCCGAAGGGATTCAGATCACGGGTGAGCGCCTTCGTCACTTTGCCCGTATTCGTTGGCGTGGACGAGCCTGACACGCTATCATCAAAGCGCTCGTCGCGTACCAACGCGTATGACAATTGGACCAACCCTTTTCGTCTCACCGGAGGACGACTCATGAAACGTCTGGCCCTGGCGGGTGTCTTTGTCGCGTTGATCGCGTTCGGTGGCGTCGGCTTCACGGCGGCGATATCAGGTCAAGAACTCACGGATACCGTGAGTGTCCCTGAGGGCGACCTCGAGCTCGGCACGGTGACGATCCCCCGTCGCGTTATGGCCAACGGCGAGACACTCGCATCAGGCGACTATGCAGTCCACCTCACCGCAGAATCCGCGACCCCGGACACTGTTGGAGCGCTCGCAGTCCTTGAACGCTGGGTCGAGTTCCGTCAGGGAAGCGACGTCCGAGGCCGCGAGGTCGCATCGATTGTTCCCAACGCCGAAATCGACGACGTCGCAAAAACTCCCGGCCCCGGCTCGGGTTCATCCCGTGTGGAAATGCTCAAAGAGAACGAATACATGCGTGTCTGGATCAACCAGAGCGGCACGCACTATTTGATCCATTTGGTGGCGGGATAGCAACGGGCGGTCCTTGGCAGCCCCGGCGGCCCTCCGCCCCTGTCGGCCCCGCGAGGGCCGGCAACGCCAAGATTCTCTCCGAACTCGCACCACCCGAGGGTTCGCGAGCGATGTTGGATACGACGTTGACCGCGATGGCCCGACGGTAGCGGATCACATCGCCATGACGTCAAATTGCTCGTGATGTAGCTGGGTATCCGACGTAAGGGTCACGGATCGACCCAAGAAACGCTCTATCTCTGCAAACACGTCGCGTTCTTCACCTCGAAGGGCACGAGCAATATCAGGGTTCACGCAAAGTCGTACCCCACGCCCATCGAGGGCGTCGCCGATTTTCTGCATCTCAGACAGGATGTCCGAGCAGATCGTCGAACGCGACTTCACGACCGCGCTGCCCGCGCAGTAGGGACACGGCTCGGTCAGAAGTCGTTCCAAACTCCTTTTGACCCGCTTTCTCGTCACCACGATCAGCCCAAACTCCGAGACCTGCACCGCTTTGGATGGTGAGCGGTCGCGCCGAAGTTCCTGATCCATCATCTGAGCGACCTTTTGGCGGTTTTTCCGCTCCTCCATGTCGATGAAATCGAGCACGATGATCCCGCCAAGATCGCGGAGTCGTATTTGTCGAACGATCTCTTTTACCGCTTCGAGATTGGTCTTGATGATGGTGTCCTCGAGCCGACCGGTCCGTTTACCGACATACCGCCCGGTGTTGACATCGATGGCGACCAGCGCCTCCGTGTGATTGATCACGATGTAGCCACCGGACTTGAGCCAGACCTTGCTGCGGAGGGCCTTGTCGATCTCGGTCTGTACACCGTATTCCTCCAGGATCGGAAACTCTTTGTCGTAGTGACGGACTCGGGGCACGAGGTCGGGCATGATCCGCTCGATCAGCCGTACCGCGCGTTCAAACTCCCGTCGGTCATCAATGCGAATCGTCGAAAAATCGGTGGTGAGAAAGTCCCGCAACAGCTTCGCGACGAGGCTCTCTTCGCGATGGACAACGGCTGGTGCCTGCCGGGTTTCCATTTTTTCGCGAGTCTCTGTCCACAACTGATGGAAGTATTCCAGGTCACCAACAATATCCTCTTCGGGTCGTCCCGCGGCGGCGGTGCGCAGGATGACGCCCCCGGTAAGCCCGTGCTCTTCCCGAAACTTCTTGACGATACTCCGGAGCCGAGAACGCTCAGCGCGTGAGTCAATCTTCCGGGACACACCGATGTGGTCGACCGTGGGCATAAAGACCAGAAAACGACCAGGGACCGTCGCATGCGAGGTGATGCGCGCCCCCTTGGTGCCAAGCGGCTCTTTGACCACCTGCACCAAGAGTTCCTGCCCGCCGGTCAGTAGCTCTTCGATCTTTCCATCGCGGGGGCCATCCCCGCTGGCGTCTGACGTCTCGTCTTTTCGGCGGTGCCGATGGCCACCGCCGCCCGACGACGCGCCCCGTGATGCCTGCGATCCTTCCGTGCCGTTTGTCTGAGCGTTTCCGTCCCCGTCGTCTGTATCGTCGCCGTCATCCGACTCGAGGCGATCAAAAGTTTCAGCCGGATCAATCACGTCTCCGACATAGAGAAACGCGTCCCGTTCGAGCCCAATGTCGACAAACGCGCACTGCATACCGGGGAGCACCTTGGAAACACGGCCCTTGTAGATATTGCCAACCGCGCCGCGATGCAGCTCGCGCTCGATAAACACTTCCATGACCTGGTCGTCCTCAAGGATGGCCGCCATCGTTGCGTGGCGGGTCGAGGACACGATCAACTCTTTGTTCATACGCTCTTGTCTCCGTCCGACTCAAAGCGGGAACGGCACATCGGATGGTCTCCGTGCTCATTCTCTACACCCCACGCTATCTGCGTGGTCGGGCAGCTCGCCGACCCGAGTCGTCAATTCGTAAAACGACGCATCCTGACGTTGAGGATGAGCCCGAAACCCATGAGGGTGGCGATGACAGAGGACCCGCCATAACTCATCAGCGGTAACGTCAACCCCTTGACCGGGGCAAGCCCGGCCGACATCGTCACGTTGTAAATTACCTGAAACGTAAAGCCGACCGTGATCCCCACGACGAGGAACATACCGACCCGATCCCTTGCTAATCGCGCCGCATCGAGGCAGCGAATGATGACAAACAGATACAGCCCGAGCGCAACCAACACGCCGACAAACCCCTGCTCTTCCGCCAAGACCGAAAAAATGAAGTCGTTGTGAGCGACGGGAAGGAAGTTGTACTGACTCTGCGTACCCCGCAGAAACCCCTTGCCGGTCAGACCACCGGAGCCAACCGTAATGCGAGCTTGAATCTGCTGATACCCCGCACCCCGTGGATCCTGTTCCGGGTCAAGAAAGCTCGCGACGCGAGTCTTCTGGTAGTCCTCGAGTCCGAACGTCCACACGATCGGGGTCAGGAGCGCACCGAGCAAGACCAGTGTGGCCAAAACCCGAAGCTTGAGACCTGCAAAAATCATGATCGCCAAACACACTGGCAACAATGAGAACGCCGTGCCAAGGTCTGGTTGGCGGGCAATCAAAAGGAACGGGATGGCCACGAGCGCGCCTCCCACCACCCAATCTCCTGGCCTACTCGTTCCCAGACGCACACCGGTGTAATAGACCGCCAACACCAATGCAATAACGAGCTTGGCAAACTCCGATGGTTGAAAATTGACCGGACCCAGATCGATCCAGCGCTGCGCGCCGCCGGCCTCGGCGCCCCAGACCAGGGTATAGACAAGACACGCGGCGAGCCCGGCGTAAATCAGGACCGCATTGTCTGCGAGCACGCGATAGTCGATTGTCAGACAGACGACCAGCGCCACCATCCCCAGGGCCAGCGTGACAAACTGTCGCGCGACTTGCGGACCGACCGCACCGGTCGTTGGCTCGTAGGTGGCGCTGTAAATCATCACCAGGCCAACACCGGACAGAAGGACAATGACCCCGAGCAGTCCCCAATCTACGTGGGGCACCAAGCGCCGGTCGATCACTGGTCGTCCACCATCGCGGTCTGTTCGGGGAGCACGGGCAGGGGTAACCCTTCCTTCTTTGCAAAAAAGGTCTGCACGATATGCCTGGCGATCGGCGCCGCAAGATACTCATGGTCAGAATGCTCGGCAAACACGACGCCCGCAATCTCCGGGTCTTCGCGGGGTGCTGCGAACACAAACCAGCCATGGTCTCGGTAGTCGGCGGTCTCATCGCCGGCCGAGGCGCGACGCGACAACGAGACCACCTGTGCGGTGCCCGACTTGCCAATGACGTCACGACCTTCGATCCGCGCGCGCCCACCAGTGCCCTGGCGATTGACAACCATCCACAGCCCCCGACGAAGTGTTTCGACCGTCTCGGGGGCCAAGGTGTCGAAGACCGCGGGTGGAGGCGCGGTCACCTCTCGCCAACGGCCGCCGTCACGGACCGCTTTGAGGAGCCGCGGGACGACCCGCGTCCCCCCGTTGGCGACGGTCGCCATCATGACCGCCAATGAGATCGGAGTAACCGAAACGGCACCTTGGCCAATCGCCACGGAAATCGTTTCGCCGGGATACCACGGCTCGTCGAACCGCGCGCGCTTCCACGCACGCGAGGGGACAAGCCCCTTCGCCTCATGGGGTAGGTCAATCCCGCTGAGGACCCCCAAACCAAATCGAGCCGCCCAGCGATTGATGACGTCCACATCAAGCATGGCCCCGAGTGTGTAGAAATAGGCGTTGCACGACTTTTCGAGCGCTTCGTCCATCGTCACGATCCCGTGGTTGGCGTGACACCGGTACCGCCGCCGATAGAACGTCGCCCCGCCCCGACAGTTGACGCTGAAGTTGGGGTCAACGATCCCTTCCTCGAGGGCGGCGGCGGCCATGACGATTTTAAATACCGATCCCGGAGGATATCGCCCTTGGAGGGCGCGATTCTGGAGTGGGCGCAGGCTATTGGTATTGAGAGATGACCACGTCGCGGCGTCAATGCCCAGCACAAAGTCGTTCGGGTCGTAGGCGGGCAGACTGACCATCGCCAACACTTCACCGGAACGAGGATCCAGAGCGACGGCCGCGCCAGCATATCCCTCGCTCTCGAATGCATCTTCGACGGCACGTTGGAGGTCATAATCTAGCGTCAACTGAAGCTGACGGCCTTCGTCCGGCGGGATTTCGCCGATGGTCTCGACCTCCCGTCCCACGCTGTTGACGGCGACATTGCGGACGCCGTCATCACCCATCAGCAAGTCGTTGTACTCCTGCTCGATACCAGACTGGCCGACGATTGAACCGCCCCGTAGCCTCTCGTCACCCAACTCCCTCAGTTGACGGCCTGTGACCTCCCCGACATGCCCAAAGGAGTGAGCCGCCAATGAGCCGGACGGATAGTGGCGGGTGGGCAATTGCTCGATGACCACCCCCGGCAACTCGAGTCGGCGCGCGGCGACGGCCGCGACCTGGTCGAGCGACGCATCGCGTATAACGACCACCGGGCGGTGCGCGGGCACATTGCCGGCCGAATCGACCGCCGCGCGGGCAGCCGCCGGGGTCACCCCGGTAACGGCGGCCAGACGTGTCAGCGCGACATCCACGTCAGCCACCCGCTCGCGTATCAGCGAGACATTGAGGGAATACCGATTCTCCACGAGCACGCGTCCGTCACGGTCAAAGACGGCTCCCCGAGGCGCTCGCAGGGCCAGTCGGCGCTGGTGGTTGTTGGCGGCCATCTCCAGAAATCGCGTGTGTTCCCCGATTTGAAAATGCCAAAAACTCAGCGCCAGG
>Ga0310121_10001651_pt1 | contig 22403 bp, 19 predicted proteins | sample CB27_Tmax_986_MG_FD_203504 | JGI IMG/M metagenome (GOLD analysis project Ga0310121, IMG submission 203504) | Marine microbial communities from Western Arctic Ocean, Canada - CB27_Tmax_986 | ecosystem: Environmental > Aquatic > Marine > Oceanic | place: Canada: Western Arctic Ocean | collected...
GGAGATCCGTTCCTACCTGGATGGTTTGGAATCGGAAATGGAACTTTACAGCGGGACGCCGTTCCTGGAGGAACGCAGGCCCGCGTTCATCTACTTCGGAGGCGGAACACCGTCTTACATTTCCGCAAAGCAGCTGGTGGAACTTACAGACCATCTCAAGAGTTCCCTGTCTTGGGACGATGCCCAGGAAATTACGTTCGAATGTGAACCGGGCACCCTAACAGAGACCAAGCTGCAAGCGATCCGTGACATTGGGGTAACCCGTCTTTCCCTCGGCATTGAGAATTTTGATGACACTATCCTGGAAACCAATGGCCGCGCCCACCGGACAGCGGAGATCTGGAAGTCTTACGAGTTCGCCCGCACGATCGGATTTCCTCAAATTAATATCGATCTCATCGCTGGAATGGTGGGTGAAACGGATGAAAACTGGGGCCAATGTGTCGAACGCACGTTGGAACTGGAACCGGACAGCATCACCATCTATCAGATGGAAATCCCCTACAACACCACCCTCTATCAAGAAATGAAAACAGAGGGTTCTGAATCCGCGCCTGTCGCCGATTGGATCACCAAGAGGCGGTGGGTTCAGATTGCGTTTGAGCGGCTCGAGGCAGCCGGTTACACAATATCCAGCGCCTATACCGCGGTCCGTGACCCCTCTAAGACAAAGTTCCTTTATCGCGATAACCTTTGGCGGGGAGCGGACTTGCTCTCATTAGGTGTTTCTTCATTTGGACACATCAGCGGAATCCACTACCAGAACGAGAAAGATATCGGCCCTTACCTCGACCGTATCAGCCGGCATGAGCTTCCCATTCATCGGTCCTATCCCATGAGCCGTGAGGAACTGCTCATTCGCGAAGCGATTTTACAATTCAAACTTGGTTATCACGATCGAGGGTATTTCCAAAACAAGTATGATGTGGACACCTTCGAGGTTTTTGCCGACGCCTTCGAGACCCTCTCGAAATCTGGGCTGTCCGAAACAGATGAGGAGCAGGTCCGCCTCTCACGCGAGGGACTCCTTCAGGTGGATAGCATGCTTGAGGAGTTTTTCCTCCCCGAACATCGGAACGCGCGGTATACCTAACCCGATTGCAATGACCAAACTCTCCTCGGACGTGTTCGCTCCAATCGCTTCATTTTATACCAGAGGGGAGTCTCCTCTCTTCGAGGAGATTGCCGGTCAGGAACTTCCCGAACCGTACCGAAATCTTCTCAATCACAGTCGAGACATGACGCCGACATTGGAGGACCATCACAGTACAGTAATCCATCTAAACATTATGAAGAGCTATCGGGATCGCGAGATCTATCACCGACAGGTGGTTCTATTATCCGAAGAAGGGGAACCGGTGGAGTTTGGGGCCATCGCCATTCACCTGACCGCGTTCCAGGACACGCCCCGGCAGCGCATTCTTGAAGGCTATGAACCTCTTGGGGCGATCCTGGAAGAGTTCGACATTGAGCACGAATGCAAACCGGTTGCCTTTTTTCGGACCCAATCAGACCTGGCCATGATGGAAGCGTTTGAACTAACTGATGGAACAACAGTCTACGGAAGATGCACCGAACTTTTGGAGAAATCAGGAATCCCCCTTGCCGAAGTAGTTGAAGTCCTGCCACCCGCTCGGCTGTAAGGGCAATCAATAAGATGAGGCGAGACGATTACGATGCGATTGTGATTGGTGGTGGACCCGCGGGTTCCACAGCTGGGGCGTTGCTCGCAGAGATGGGCCACAAAGTCGTGATCCTCGAAAAAGAGAAGTTCCCCAGGTACCACGTGGGGGAATCGCTTCTGCCGTACTGTTATTTCACCCTTGACCGGCTCGGCCTTCTGGACCGAATGAGGGACTCCCATTTCACAAACAAATACAGTGTGCAATTTGTCAGCACCAATGGTAATGTGTCCCAACCATTCTATTTTTTCCAGCATACCGATCACGAATGCTCAACAACCTGGCAGGTGGTGCGCGATGAATTCGACACAATGCTCCTAGACAACGCGAGAGAAAAAGGGGCTCATGTGGTTGAGCAGACGAGGGCTAAGGACCTTATCGAGGATAATGAAAACGTGGTGGGCGTCCTTGTGGAGAACGCGGATGGAAAAGAGTTGGCGATTTCCGCCCCCATCACTCTCGACGCGACAGGCCGCGATGCGTTCTCAATGAAGCGCCATGACTGGCGTGTCTCAGACCGGTCGCTCCAGAAGATGGCTGTCTGGACATACTACGAAGGATCTTTGCGTGACGAGGGACTGGATGCGGGAGCCACAACCGTGGCCTACTTACCGGAGAAAGGTTGGTTCTGGTACATCCCACTGCCAAACGACATGACAAGTGTCGGGATTGTGGCCGAACCGGGTTACCTCTACCGCGACGGCCGTGATCCAAAACGGATGTTTGATCGGGAGATCGAAAACAACCCTTGGATTCGTGAACATTTGAAGCCGGGAAGGCCCACCGGAAAGTATTGGATTACGAGTGATTACTCCTACCGCTCGAAGCATTGCGCCCGGAACGGGTTGGTGCTTTTGGGTGATGCATTTTCCTTTTTAGATCCGATCTTCTCTTCTGGCCTGTTCCTGGCTCTGAAAAGCGGAGAACTGGCGGCTGATACGGTGGATCGAGCGCTTTCTACGGAAGATTACTCGGCGGAAATGTTCAGCGAATACGGGGACGCCTTTCTGTCCGGGATAGAGGCAATGCGGAAGCTGGTTTATGCGTTTTACGATCGCGAATTCAGGTTCCGGGACCTCCTGGAGAAATACCCCGACCTACGCGGCGACCTGACCGATTGTCTGATCGGAAACCTTTATCGTGATTTCGATCCCCTGTTCGATGCGATTGCGGAGTTTGCCGAGATTCCAACATCGCTTCCCCATGGGACACCCCTGGTTAGTGTGGCATGAAGATTATCCAGATCACTGCCGGCACCGGCAGCTTCTACTGCGGGACCTGCCTCCGAGATAACACGCTTGTCGCGGGGCTCAAGGGGTTGGGACATGAAGTTCTGATGGTTCCGCTCTATCTTCCGATCGTCACTGATGAGCCGGCACAATCCAACGGGACGCAAACCTTCTATGGAGGAGTCAACGTTTACCTCCAGCAGATTTCCCCCCTCTTCAGAAAAACACCGAGGTGGTTCGACCGGATTTTTGATTCGACCAGGATCCTGCGATGGTCGGCAAAGAAAGCCGGCAGCACTCAGCCAATGCAACTGGGCCCTCTAACACTTTCGATCTTGAAAGGCGAAGAGGGAAATCAGTCCAAGGAGCTGGATCGTCTCATCGACTGGCTGGCAGAATACAGCCAACCTGATGTTGTCTGCTTGTCGAACCTATTACTTATCGGACTGGCCAGGCGGGTTAAGACGGCGCTGGGTGTACCCATTGTTTGTACGCTCCAGGGCGAGGACAGTTTCTTCGATGCCCTTCCCGAGCCCTACAAACAAGAATGTTGGCAGACTGCCAGTGAACGGGCATCTGAAGTTGACGCGTTTATCGCTGTTAGTCATTACTATGCGGACGTGATGAGAGAAAGGCTCCACGTCCCGGATGATAAACTCCAGGTTGTCCACAATGGTATCAATTTGGAGGGTTACCAGCCAGCTGCAAATCCACCTGATTCCCCGATCATCGGCTATCTTGCGCGACAATGCGCCACCAAAGGGTTGGACACTCTGATCGACGCATTCATACTTCTCAAGAAAGATTCGAGTCACTCGACAGTCAGGCTTCGTGTGGCTGGAACGATGACGGACGCTGATGAGCCCTTTGTCCGGGAGATGAAAAAACGCCTGGCGGCGAATGACCTCCTTGAAGCGGTAGATTTTCTTCCTAACCTGGACCGGGATGAAAAGATCGAGTTCCTCCAGTCGCTGTCCCTGTTTTCGGTGCCGGCAACCTACGGAGAATCGTTCGGTCTGTATGTCATTGAAGCCTTGGCTGCGGGTGTCCCGGTTGTCCAGCCGAATCATGCCGCGTTTCCGGAGTTGCTGGAATCAACTGGGGGAGGTATCCTCTACGACGGTGAGGATGCTGCCTCGTTGGCCGCGGCGCTTAGCTCCGCCCTGGTGGATCTCGACCGATTGAGTGAACTTGGTACGCGGGGAAGGGCCGCTGTTATTGGTCAGTTTGGAGTCGAGAAAATGGCAAGCGGAGTGGCCTCTTTACTCCAAGAATGTGTCTCTGGAAAATTAACTCAAGAGCCGGATAAAAGTAATCAAAATGTCATCTGATTATCGATACACGCGACGTGTCGAGTTCGCCGAGTGCGACATGGCTGGAATCATGCACTTCTCAAATTATTTCCGGTTCATGGAAGCGGCGGAACATGCTTTCTACCGTTCCCTCGGAGTTCCACTGCATACACAAGTCGATGGGCAAACCGTTGGCTGGCCGCGTGTGTCGGCCTCTTGTGATTTCGCCAAGCCGCTCATGTTTGGCGATGAAGTCGAAGTACACGTCAAGGTCAAGGAAATTGGGGAGAAGTCGATGACGCACGGTTTTGTTTTCCGGAAACCGGAAGAGGAAGAGGAAATTGCCCGCGGGGCGATGACGGTTGTCTGCGTCCACCAAGAAACTCCCGGAGGAAAGTTCGTGGCGATCCCAATCCCCGAGGAAACACGAGCGCGATTCCAGGATATGAACAAGGAGTAGAGCCTTAAGGCTCATTTCCTAAATCAAACCGGAATAGAGAGAAAACGAATCAATGGAAACTGGAACCGCAAGTCCACCCGCGTTGACCTGGCTGTTATTCGCCTTCATGACAGTGGTGTCGTGGGGAGTCTACGGCATCTTCCTTCACACCGGGCAGATCGGGATGGCTGATCCGGTGAACGGTCGATACAAGGCATTTCTGTTCGTCGGCATTGCCTATTTCCTGACAGCGGTACTGGCGCCTCTGGCCATTCTAGCCGTTAACGGCGCAGTGTGGGCTTTTCCGATGAAGGGTCTTCTTTGGTCCTTATTAGCAGGGATCGTGGGCGCTATCGGAGCCTTTTGTGTGCTGCTGGCGTTCGGGGCAAGAGGACACCCTGCAGCGGTCATGTCCATCATCTTCGCGGGGGCGCCCATTGTGAATGCAGCCGTAGCAATCGGCCTGCACCCACCTCAAGGCGGCTGGACAAGTCTCCGGTGGCAGTTTTTTTTGGGAATCTTCCTGGCGGCGTTAGGAGGTTGCCTGGTCACTCTATATAAACCGAACGCCGCTCCGAAAAGTCCGGTTCAAACGGAAGCGGGCGCGCAACCCAATTCGGCCAAATGAGCTTGCCTTCCGGCCGTGAGTCACTCCGATCCATTCAGCTGGAGCGGCTCAACTCCTTGATCTCAGAAATCCTTCCATCTAACAGGTTTTACACCGCTAAACTTGGGAGAGCGGGAATAAACGGCCCGGTCGAAAGTCTGGACGAGTTCCAGAATAAGTCTCCCTTCACAACTAAGGAAGAATTGGTAAACGACCAGACTGAAAACCCTCCCTACGGAACAAACCTCACCTACCCGCTTGAGCGATACACCCGGTTTTCTCAAACAAGTGCAACGACCGGGTCACCGTTGCGTTGGCTGGACAGTTCTGAAAGTTGGGATTGGATGCTTGGGAACTGGAAGCGAGTCTATGAAGCGGCGGGTATGACGAATAAAGATCGAATCTTTTTCGCCTTTTCATTCGGCCCGTTCCTGGGGTTCTGGACAGCATTCGAGTCAGCCGCCGGACTGCTCGGGTGCCTCTGCCTACCCGGCGGTGGAATGAGCAGCAATGCCCGACTGCAATCCATCCTCGATAACAGCGTTACAGTCCTTTGCTGCACGCCCACCTACGCGATACGTCTCGCTCAAGTGGCCGAAGATGAAGGTATCGACCTATCAGAATCGCAGGTTCGTCGCGTCATTGTCGCAGGAGAACCAGGCGGAAGCATTTCGGCGACTCGGGCCACTATCGAGGGTTACTGGCGAGGCGCTCGAGTCTTTGATCACCATGGAATGACAGAAGTAGGCCCGGTCAGCTATGAGTCTTCTAATCATCCCGGTGTTTTGCATGTCATCGAAGAATCGTACTTCGCAGAGGTTGTCGATCCGGATTCGGGGGAACCTGTTCAGGAGGGAGAAACAGGGGAGCTGGTGCTCACAACCCTGGGTCGGGAGGGATCACCCCTACTTCGCTATCGAACCGGTGATCTGGTCCGGCCGGACTGGAACGGGGCTGACAACTACGGGGATATCAACTTGGCGCTCGTGGGTGGAATCCTGGGTCGGAGTGACGACATGGTTGTGGTAAGAGGTGTCAACCTCTTTCCCAGCGCGGTGGAGGACACGATCCGATCATGCGGGGGAGTGGCTGAATATCGTGTCACAACGTATTTGGAAAAAGGAATGACCGAACTTTTGGTCGAAGTTGAACCCACCCATGCTGACTCAGGAGTGGTGGATCGAGTCTGTAACGCTTTTAGGACAGCATTTAATTTACGCATTCCTGTCAAAGCAGTGCCGGCGGGGTCCCTTCCGCGTTTTGAGATGAAAGCGAAACGGTGGCAAACCAAGCCAGGAGGCGGTAGCAGTGCCATCTGATCCCCCACTCCTGAAGGTACACGACGTGTCCAAGTCCTACGGTGATCCGGACAGCCCCTCAGCCGTCCGAGTCCTGAACGGCATCAACCTGGAACTGGCCCGCGGAGAATCACTGGCTATCACCGGCCCCTCGGGGTCGGGTAAAAGCACTCTGCTCAACTTGATAGGAACACTGGACCACCCGGATTCCGGAACCATCACACTCGATGGAGTAAACCTAAACGATTTAACAGAGGACGAGCTCGCACGGGTCCGCAACCTCCAGATCGGAACCATCTTCCAGGCCCACCATCTCCTTCCCCAGTGTACGGTCCTGGAAAATGTGCTCATTCCAACTCTGGCAACTGGTAGTCGGAGCGCGAGGCAATCTGCCAGGGAGCGCGCCGAGTCGCTCCTGGACAGTGTTGGACTATCCCATCGAACACACCACCGGCCCGGTCAGCTTTCCGGAGGCGAATGCCAGCGGGTGGCCGTGGCGCGCGCGCTCATCAATGAACCAACACTGCTACTGGCGGATGAACCGACGGGGTCGCTGGATCGGAGCACCGCCCTCGAAGTCGCCGACCTACTCGTAAAATTCAACAGCGAGCAAAAGGTGGCGTTGGTTGCGGTCACACATTCTCAAGAATTCGCCTCACGCTTGGGGCGAGTTCTTGAGTTACGTGACGGACTCCTCGCCCCTCCCGGAGGAAGCGCGTGAGCTCGTGGCATCTGGTCCTCGATAACCTCCGGTTCCATTGGCGCTCACACATAGGTGTCTTTCTGGGAGTAACTGTCGGCGCCGCGGTGTTGGTGGGCGCGTTGCTCGTTGGAGACTCTGTCCGACACACGCTACGAGCCATTGCGCTCACCCGCATCGGGAATGTGGACCTCGCGTTGTTGTCCGGTAACCGCTTCTTCCGCGCCGAATTAGCGGACCGGGTTTCCGAATCGCTCCCGGGACGAGTCGCCCCTGTTCTATCCCTGCGAGGAAGCGCCGCTAATTCCGACAGTTCAATACGAGCGAATCAGGTCCATGTTTACGGTGTGGACAACCGGTTCTGGGAACATGGATCGGGGTCCCAACCGGCGGAAACGAAGGAAGAATCCTTCCTCGCCATTAACTCGCGCCTTGCCGGTCGTTTGGATGTTTCCCCAGGAGATGATCTTATTGTCCTAATCGAGAAACCAAGCCTCCTCTCGCGGGATGCGCCCCTTTCCACGGATGAGGACACCGCTGTGAGTGTTCGCATGAGAGTGGACGTGATAGTTCCTGACGATGCAATGGGGCGCTTCAGCTTGCGTGTCCAGCAAGTTTCACCGCTCAATATCTTTCTCCCACTGGACTCCCTTCAACGTCGTATCGATTTGGATGGAAGAGCGAACCTCATGCTTGCGACCGACACACTGGGGAACAAATCGTTCCGGGAACTCGCTGATAAGGCTGTCCAGGAAAATTGGGGGCTTTCCGATGCGGAACTTGAAATCCGGTTGCTTCATGAAGGAAAGACCCTGGAATTGCGAACGAACCGTATCTTCCTTGATCGTGTCGCTGCAACGGTAGCGCTGAATGCCGGGAGCCAAGGCGATAAGATTTTGACTTATTTTGTCAATGAAATTCGCCACCAAGACCGAGTGACCCCTTATTCAGTCGTCTCTGCAATGAGCCCACTCCGTAATAGTACTCAGGCGACAGGACCGGAGGCGGAAACAGGAACAATTACTGAGGGGCTGGGAGACCACGAAATCCTTGTCAACGATTGGCTTGCGGAAGACCTCGAGATCGAACCCGGGAGTGAAGTCGAGATGACCTATTTCGTGCTGGGTCCCATGCGAAAATTCGTGGAGAAATCGCGCCGGTTTGTGGTCAAGGAAGTGCTTCCTCTCGAGGGTCCCGCCGGGGACCCGACATTTATGCCGGAATTTCCCGGTCTGTCCGAATTCGAAGACTGTCGGGACTGGGAACCGGGGGTTCCGGTCCAACTCGATCTGATTCGCGATAAGGATGAAGAATATTGGGACTCTTACAGTGGTACGCCGAAGGCGTTTATCAGTTTAGTGGCTGGTCAGGAGATGTGGGGGAACAGTTTTGGAAACCTGACTTCGGTCCGATACCGTGGCGAAGACCCTGACCGGTTGACCAAACGGATTCGGGGCGGAATCAATCCAGCAGCGTTGGGCCTCTTCTTTCGCCCTGTGCGTGAACAGGCGCTTGCAGCCAGCAGTCAGGCAACGGATTTCGGACCGCTGTTTCTTGGGCTTAGTTTTTTCCTGATCGTTTCCGCACTGTTGTTGGTATCGCTACTTTTTCTCTTTGGTGTGGAAAGCCGGAGCGAGGAGATCGGGACACTGCTTGCAGTGGGTTGGCATCCAAAGCAGGTCCGTGGAATTTTAATGGGGGAGGGCCTGGCATTGGCGCTGGCGGGAACGATTTGCGGTACTGGGTTGGGCCTGCTATACACCAAACTAATCTTATTGGGACTGTCAACGGTGTGGGGAGGCGCGGTCGCCGGGACCGAGCTTCGATTCCACGCGAACCTCTCCTCTCTTTGGATCGGTGGGTTGGCCTCAATTCTGATGAGTGTCCTATCTCTGGGATTGGCTATTCGGAACCAGGGGGTCTATCCGGTTCGAGACCTCTTGGCGGGTCTGACTTCCTTCGGATCGAAGCCAATGAATGAAGAGGAGGCGTCTTCGAAAACCACTTTCTGGGTAGGCGCGGTCGGTTTGTTCGTAGCATTGGCGCTGATCCTCCATGTCGAGACCGAATCGGCGGCAGCAACCGCTGGAGTCTTCTTTGCGGGAGGGGGTCTTCTCTTAATTTCGGCCCTGGCATTCTGTCGCGCCGGGCTGTTCAAGCTGAAGACAAGCACCTCAAGCGGAGCCCTTTCCTTACCAGGATTGTCGCTCAGAAACCTGTCCCGAAGGCATGTCCGAAGTCTTGCCTCCATCGCTCTGCTTGCCTGTGGGAGTTTCCTGGTCGTGGCTGTGGGGGCGAACAGGAAGGATGCCTCGATCGATTCGAATGCGCGATCCTCCGGGACGGGCGGCTTTAATCTGGTCGCCGAATCCACTTTTCCGATCCACCACGATCTCAATACACAGGAGGGACTGGACCAATTCGGTCTGTCCCGGGCGGAATTGTCGGATGTTTCTTTCGTTCCTTTTCGGGTGCGGGAGGGTGATGACGCCAGTTGCCTGAACCTCAATCGAGCGCAGACGCCGCGTCTTTTGGGGGTAGAACAGGAATATCTCGGAAAGCGTCGTGCCTTCACGTTCGCGAGCAACATTGGGGAGGAAGAGTTGGAAGATCCCTGGTCGATTCTGGAAAGGGACACTGGAGATGGGACAGTGCCGGGTGTCGCCGACCAGACAACCATCAAATGGGCATTGGGGAAATCGTTGGGTGACACCATTACTTATCTCGATGATTCCGGGAATATGTTCCATGTCAAATTGGTAGGCGCACTAAATAGCTCGGTCTTACAGGGAAACCTTCTGATTTCTGAAAAGGTATTTAAGAGTCGCTTCCCTTCTGAAAGCGGTTACAGTTTCTTCCTGATTGATACTCCAGAAGGGGTGGCCGGAAAAATGGCTCAGAAGCTATCACGGTCGCTTAACAATCTTGGAGTGGAGATCGCATCCACGGTTGATCGTCTGACTGAGTTCAACAGTGTAGAGAACACCTATCTGTCGATCTTTCAGGCGCTGGGCGGCTTGGGAATGATTCTAGGCACTATCGGATTGGGGATCGTTGTCCTTCGAAATGTACTGGATAGAAGATCGGAACTGGCGGTTCTTTCCGCGGTGGGCTTCCGGTTTCGAGCTATCCGGAACCTGATCCTGGGTGAGCATTGGGCGCTGCTTTGTCTTGGGCTGTTTTGTGGAACGACGGCTGGAGTAATAGCAGTATGGCCATCGCTTGCATCAGGAGGAGCCACGGTCCCCTACCTTTCATTAGGGGCCACCTTGATTACGCTCATTATAAGCGGTCTATTTTGGACATGGGTGGCGACGCGGCTGGCTCTTCGAGGTTCTTTGTTGGGAGCTCTCAGGCAGGAGTAACTAATTTTGGCCCCGCAGCTCGTAGGGTGTGTTAACAACGGGGATGTTCAGACCCCGGGTCGATCCACAAGCTTCGTCCCCGTTGTTAACGCACCACTCGATCAGCTGCAAATGGTGCGTTCATAACGCAAATATCTTGTGAGTAAAGACCAAACCTTGTAGAGGCGTTATGAACACACCCTACACGCTGGTGGGATCGAACTTCTTATTAAAAGGGAACCGTCTCTCCCCACCGATGCGCTTCCCGGGCTTCCTCCTCAAGCCCCTTGAACTCAGGAGTATCGAAGAAATCTTCGTGAGGCATTCGAATCAGCTCCAACTCGCGACGAGCGTCTCGAAACTCCTTCGCGCCTTCGATCTCACGGCCCTCAGCTTCACATTTCGAGAGGCCGGTTTCCAATTGAACAAACACACGCTCCAGTTCATCCAGCAAAGCATCCAGCCTCCGATCAAAATCGGAGGCTTGTGGGCCCGGATTGTCCAGGATGTAATCGCGGTAATTGTCATCAAGTTCCAGGATGTCTTGGAAGAGACGCGTGGCCTGTTTCAGTATTTCCCCGAAAGAAAGGCAATAGCGGGCTCCATCCTGCTGCTTTTCCCAACCACCCCGAACTTCTTGTTCGGCTGCGCTCAGGCCCTTAATGAAGTGTTCAAATATCGTGATTTCGGTCATCGAAACGCTCCCTAGAGGGGTCCCCAATCCTTCGTATTGTCCCCCAGCAGACCTACACGGCAGGATATCGCCCATCTGGTCCCCATTCAAGGCTTACCTTCAGCCATAGGATGTATGACCGCGTTCCAAGATTCCCGATTCCGTGGCAGGATACACAGGTGAGATCGAGAAAGGGAATCAATGGTAACAATATCTAAGGTAGTTCCATTTCTTCTCCTTGCCTCCGCTGCCTGTCATGGAATGATGGCGGACCCGGGAGACACGGAGGATCTTTACAACCAGGATTTCGAGGAGATCGAGACTGGGGAGTACCCTCTGGATTTTCTTGTTCTGGATGGGGAATTCGCTGTCCAAGAGCAGGAGGATAACCGGTTTCTGGAGCTTCCCGCCAGTCCACTCGGATCGTTCGGCACTCTCTTCGGCCCAACGGAAAAGGAGGGTATTGCTGTTACGGCGCGAATCTGGAGCAGGTCCAAGAAACGTCTCCAACCAAGATTTGGAGTCGGGCTGAATGGTGTAACCGGCTATAAGCTTTGGCTCTCGCCAGGGAAGCGGAGTGTTGAACTCGCCAAGGATGATAAGGTGATTGCCACCGCACCTTATGAATGGAAATCAGGGACTTGGACACGATTCCACTTGCAGGTCAGGCGCAAGGGAGAGGGAGAATGGAAGGTGGAGGGCAAAGTGTGGCCGGATGGCGAGAAGGAACCAGCGGACTGGTCGGTCTCGGCGAAACTTGAAAAAGCGCCAGTTAACGGCCGACCTTCCCTGTGGGGAGCACCCTATTCGGATCGTCCCATCCGATTCGATGATCTGAGCGTCTTTGCCACTGAAGGCAGCTCTCAATAACCCTTACCTTAAATGTCCTTCCGAATCCGGATTCACGGAACTTCCCTATGCTCAGTAATCGTATTAGCCGGTTGCCAGGGCGATTCTCCGAAACCGGCTCCGCTGCCGGAAATTCGTGAAGTAGTCTTTCGTGCCCGAGAAAACCCGCCGACATTGGACCCAGCCTACGCAACACGGACCTTTGATGGTCATCTCGCGTGCCTGTTACACGGCGGTCTGGTGCGTTGCGGTCCAGACGGCGCGGTCCTTCCGGAACTGGCGGAGGATTGGGAGCTACTGGACGGCAATCGAATTCGGTTTCGGCTACGACCCGGATTGCATTTCCCTTCAGGGCGAGCCTTCACCGCGGAAGATGTGGTCTATTCTCTTGATCGGCTGTGTTTTCCTCGAACCGCATCTCCGAACGCATGGATCCTGGAGGAAGTACTTGGATACAGGGAAATTCGGTCCGGTACAGCAGAATCTTTGAAAGGTATCCGTGTATTGGACGGAAATACGGTGGAAATCGAAATGGGTAAACCCTCCGCCACGTTGCTTGCGCGTTTGACAATGCCGGGTACGCGGATTGTTGACCGTGAGGAAGTCGAGCGCCGCGGACAGGAATATGGCAGAAAACCCAAAGGATTAGGCGCTTGGGAGCTATTGGAATGGGAGGACGATTCGCACGTTGTGTTTCGTCCAAACAAGGAGTACCCCGACTATAACCGGAACCTCGATTCAATCCGATTTCGATTAGTCCCGCAGGATTTCACAGCTGGCGCCCTCTTCGAGACCGGCGGTCTTCATGTCCTCAACCCGCTCCCAATAAGCCAGGCGCCTCACTGGAAGATGTTTCCGCGTTGGGAGAAGGAAATCGAGACAGTCCAGGAACTCAATATCTATTACTTGGGATTCGGGACGCACCGGCCACCCTTTGATCGCCCCGAAGTTCGTCAGGCCATTAAGAGCGCCATCCAAGGGGATCGGATCCGCCAGACTCTGTTCGGGGATCGCGCCAGGTATGCGCATGGCCCGATTCCACCGGGTCTGCCAGGACACTTTTTGAACGATCCGCGGCCTGAGAGGGATAAACGGGCAGAAACCACTTCTGAGAAATTGGACCACGAAATTGAACTGTGGTTCATCGAGAGTGACTCAACAACATCCTTGGTGATGGAAGCAGTGCAGGCGGATTTGGCGACGGCTGGATTTCGGTGCCGACTGATGCGGACCGATCCGACAACCTATAGCCGTTGGCGGCGAGATGGGAAATTCGACATGTTTTACGGAAACTGGTGGGCGGATTACCCCGATCCGGACAATTTTATCGCGCCCTTATTCTCCAGCGACTCGGATTCCAATCACACTCGATTCTCGAATAGCGAGGTGGACCAGCTTATTGCCGGGGCGAAGCGTGAGTGGGATTCAGAAAAGCGAGAGGATATTTACCGCAAAGCAGTGCGGATTATCCTTGAGGAGTCCCCTGCAATCTTCCTCTGGCATCGCAGCAGCGAAGTGATCAAACAGCCTTGGATTAGGGGATATGAACCGCCACGGATTTTCCATGGAACGTTGTATTTGAATCTTGGAATCCATCGGTGACTCACTGTTGTAGTTTTGTCATCGCACCGTTGTGGTTTTGTCTTCTCACCGTTGTGGTACGGTCTCCCGACCGTGCCACCGAAAGACCGTGGATTGGTCGGGAGACCATTCCACAACCTCAAGCGAAGCGAACCCCCAGATGCCGGAACCCTGGGGGCTCACTACGTTCGACCCCAGCCACACGTCGCCCAAAATCCCCTTGCTCACGCGCTGGGTTCAGACATCAAGGAAACTTGGCGGCGGCGCCACTGTGCGATCAAGCCCTGATTCGGAGAAACGAACCAGGTAATGAGAAACAGGCCGAATCCCGAAACCACCATGGAACCCGCGGTCGAGCAGTTGAATAGGATGGAGAAATAGACCCCCATCGCGGCTGTAAGAGCTGCGAATGGAAGTACCGTAGCCAGGATGTGCGGCAGACGATCAAGAACCAGATAGGCGGTAGATCCAGGTAGGATGAGCATGGCGATCACCAGGATGGCGCCGACTGATTCAAACGCGGAGACGATGGTGATCGACACAACGACGATCAGAAGGTAATGGACCCAGGCTCTCGAGATGCCAATCGTAGTCGAAAATGTCGGATCAAAAGAACTGACTAGGAGCTCCTTGTACAAAAGGAAAATCGAAATCGCAACGCCGGCCAGGACAAGCGCGGCCACTCCAACAGGACCCGGCATCCACTCCCGTCCGCCGATTGAAACGAACGGTTCAAGGGCGATATAACCGATCTCCCCGTACAGGACGCAATCGGCATCCAGATGGACCTTGGAGGCATAAACGGAAATGAGGATGACCCCAACCGCGAAGAAGGAAGAAAACACGATCCCAATAGCGGCGTCTTCCTTAATCCGGGTTTTCCGGCAGATAAGATCAATAGCGACAGTTGTAAGCAGTCCCGCGACCAGCGCGCCAATGATCATGATCCAGGGCGCCCGACTCGTGGTCAAAAGAAACGCGATCACGATGCCGGGGAGCACTGAATGAGAAATAGCATCCCCGATCAAGGCGCTCTTTCTCAGGACAAGGAAGGTTCCCACCAACCCGCATGATGAGATAATGAGGAAGCCCATCAGCCAGATCCAAAAGTAGCCGCCGGGATCACTCGTGAACATTTCCAATGGAGCGCCGAAAATCGCGGTCATGTCGATCCCCCCTTGAAGGGTTCTTGGTAGATGCGCGTGAGCCCATCGGATTGGGGCCCCGAACCGAAATCTTCGGGCGGACCCACCCGGTCCATATCCTCCCATCCCGGAATGGGTTTGCCATGCGGGTCCATCCTGGGGTATTTGAGGGTCTTCTCCAGTTGGTGGATATATTCGTGACTTAAGACATGCTCGATCTTTTCAGCGTCCTCGTGGACATGATCGCTCGCCATCTGCGCCCGATTCACCAGGTAGAGTTCCCACAGGCGATGGTTTCGCACAATTTCGCAAGCGCGTTGATAACCGCTGGGTGAAAGCACGACGCGGTCGGCGTGTAGGGTCGCATAGCCAATTCTTCCGAGGTCGGTCAGCCTGGCTCGCGCGACATCCTCTGGCTCCCTCCGATACTGCGCCAGTTCGAGCAGGCCGACCTGGTCGGTGACAAACCCCTCGAGTTCGAGAATGTGGTAGATCGCTTTAAGAGTATTCTCCCGTTCGGTCCGCCGCCGGGACAAACGTTGCCGCCACCAGCGTGTCAGGACACCGTGGCGGGGGGCAAACAGGTAAGTCGGAAGAAAGAGGAATGTGGCAACCAAAACAATAAAGGGACCGGTGGGGAGGCCGGTTGCGAGAAAACTGATAAAGGTCCCAAGAACTCCCGCAACACAACCAATGAGTGCCGACATGGCAAGCATCGAAGTCATTCGGTCTCGTAATAGATACGCGGTTGCCGCAGGGGTGATCAACATCGCTGAGACGAGGACGACGCCGACGGCTTGGATCCCGACGACGATGGCAAACGCCACGCATGTCATCTGGATGTAATGAATCAACTGCGCAGGTATCCCGAGAGTTGCGGCATAGGACGAATCAAATGACAGCACGACCAGTTCTTTATGGAGCAGGGTTAGCGTCGCCAACACCAGAATAGTCACAAATCCCATCAAATAGAGATCCGCTGCGGAAAAGGCAGCAGACTGACCAAACAGAAATTGGTTGAGGCCGCTCTTGTTTCCTCCTGGCTGCCGCTGAATGTAGGTAAGCATCGTGATGCCGATTCCAAAAAACGATGAAAGAACGATCCCCATCGCGGCATCCTTCGGGATGCGAGTTGTCGAGGAAATGGCTTCAAGAAGGTAGCTTCCGGCCACTCCTGCCAGCACGGCGCCGATGAAGATAGGGATGGGCGCGCGGTAGCCGGCAAATAAGTAACCCAAGCAAACTCCCGGTAGAACCGCATGGCCTATGGTGTCGCCAATTAAGGAAACACGTCGGACGACCATATAGCAACCCAAAAGCCCGCAGTTAAGGCCAATCATCAGGGAACCGATGAGCGCCATAACGACGGATGGATCCCGGAGTGTGATGAACCGTAATGCCTGTTCACCGATGTGGGTCTTTGTGATTTCTCCAATGCGCGCTGAATGCGCCGAGGCCGTGATCAAAAGAAAAGACCCGGCGGCAATCCAACAAAGTTTTCGGCAAGCGATCATGATTTAGCGACTTCCTCGGCAACCTCGCTCATGATAGTCAGCCGTCCACCGTAGGTTTTGTGAAGGTTCTCCGGAGTGAAAACTTCTTTGGTGGGACCGTAGGCAACAACACGCATGTTCAGGAACAGAAGTGTGTGGAAGTATCTCTGGGCGGATTCGAGATCATGATCCACAACCAGGATCGTCTTCCCAGCCGCCTGCCACTCTTGCAGGAGCTCGACAATCACTCTTTCAGTAGCTGCATCGACCGCCGAGAACGGTTCATCCATCAGGTAGATCTCGCAGTCCTGAGCCAGGGCCCGCGCAAGGAAGGTCCGCTGCTGCTGGCCTCCCGAGAGATTGGCTATTTGGCGGTCGGCGTAAGGCGAAAGGCCCAGTCTTTCAATCGAATCATTTACCACCTGCCGGTCTTTTTTTCGCGGACGTCGAAACATTCCCAGTTTGCCGTAACGCCCCATCATGACAACATCCCTGACTGTTACAGGGAAATCCCAGTCGATGGATTCGCGTTGGGGGATGTAGCCGCACTGCTTCGTTCCCTCCCGGACATCACGGCCAAGAATCTTCACATAACCGCTTTGGAGTGGGAGCAAAGCCAATGCCGCTTTCAGAAGTGTGGATTTGCCAGCCCCGTTGGGGCCGTAAATCCCGACCAAACTCCCTCGCGGAATCTGGAGGTCCACTCCCCACAATACCGGCTTCTTGTGATAGGAAACGGAGAGATCGTGGAATTCAATGGCGGGTTCAGAACTCATTTTATGGACATTCTATGTTTTCTTCTATTCACCTCATGCGACCGGCTCCCTCTTATGGCGCTCTGTTACTTCAAGCCATTCACGATGGTGGACATGTTATACTTAATCAAGCCTTCGTAAGTTCCTGTATCAAACCCACCGTGCATCTCGCCAAGCGCACCCATCGCATCGGAAAAGATTTCGCCACCAATCTTCGCGCCGCTATCCGTGGCAATCCGTTGAACCACTTTAGGGGAAACGCTTGTTTCAACGAAGATGGCTTTTACACCATTCTCCTTGATAAAATCGATCGTTTTCACGACATCGGCCGCGCCCGCCTCGGTTACTGTAGAAATTCCCTGCGGGGCCACAACTTGGAAACCGTACGCTCGACCCAGATAATTATAGGCATCGTGACTGGTAATCAGGATTCGTCTCTCCTTGGGAAGTTCGCCGGCCTTAGTCAGACACCATTCGTGCAGAGCGCCCACTTTCTTGGAATAATCTTCCGCGAGCGCGGTGAAGTCTTTGGCGTGTTTTGGCGCAGCCTCTGAGAGTCCGCCTGCGACAACGAGTGGTGTCGTCTTCCAAAGCGAGGGATCGTTCCAGACATGTGGATCATAGTTTCCTTCGAACTCCTCGGATTCGAGCAAGTTTTCTTCCGGGACCCCGTCCGTAATGGGAAGAACAACTCGAGATCGCGCCATCTTCACGAGGACGTCTGTCATCTTCCCTTCCAGATGAAGGCCGTTGTAGAAGATCGCCTTGGCGTTCCGCATGGCTGCAATATCAGTTGGGGTCGGCTTATAAAGGTGCGGATCCACGCCCGGCCCGCAAAGGGTAACCAAGTTGATGTGATCGCCGCCGACCGCACGCACGACATCAGCGACATAACTGGTAGTCGCCACGACGGTGATTGTTTCTTTCGATGTTCCCGAAGCTTGGATGGCCGGCACGCATCCCGGAAGCAGGAGCATCGCTGTTATAATCTGATTGAGTAATTGTCTTCTTTTTAACATGATTTCACCTCGTTTCGTTATGTCAATCTTATGCAACCCTCATCGCGGCCATCGGTAGCTTACGCCCGCGCCAACAAACCAGTCGTCCGCGGCATCCGACAAACCAACGCCCGATAGCACGTCAAGTTGAAAGTTGTCGCTGACCAGATAGGTGAAACCACCGTTAAACGAGTTCGCGGGAGTGCCATCAGCGCTCATCGGGATATCCCCAAAGAGCTCCACATACATCCCCAACCGATCGGTTACTGAATATCCGACCGCGGTTGTGTATTGAAAAACAGACCCGGTGTCGCGATCACCAAGCGAGTCTTCCACAGTTTCCCAGGCAGCCCCGAGGTTGTAACCGACAGAAAGCCTATCGGAAAGCGTATGAGACAAAGAAAGGCGGAAGGAAGGATCTGCCCTCTCGGATGAAAAACCGCCCTCTCCGGTGGGGATGGATAAATGAGCGAGAATCGCAGCCTCGGGGCACATTCCGCATTCCGCCCAGAGGTACTTTTTAACGCCGACATCCATGTCGCCCCACCCTTCCTCATCGGAGGATGGGGACCCATCATCGAAGTCGATGTCTTCCCAATTGTGGACAGGGGCGCCTAAGCGAAGTTCCCAGCCCGGGCTGATCCCGATTCGGAGCAATGCCTCCGGCAGTGTGTCCGATTCAAAATCTTCTCCGTCATCGTCATTTTCCGAATGGGTCCAACCCATTTCCAGTTGGAAGTATCCGGGGGGAACAACGACGCTCGACTCGGTCTGGTCGGGACGATCTGTTACCAAATCCGGTATTTCCCCTTGGCACGAGGAACTGTCGGGGAAATGAATTAAACCCACCAGGATGAATCCAAAAACAGATGTTACATACCACCACCCTCTTCGATTACACATTAAAACTGGCTCCTTTTAGAAACATTGCATATCATCAAGTTTAGCATAGGCTAAGTTTTATTCGCCTGTCAAGCCCCTTGAGGTTTTGGGGAATATCTTAACTTCAAGTCTTCGGTTTCCTGGAGAGTTTTTTACGGAGGGCGGGATCGGAAGCACAAACCTCGGAGATGCGCTTAAAGGCTCTCAGAGTTTCTTCGCTGACATGATGTTCGATGCCTTCCGCGTCACTAGAGGCAGTTCCACCGGCGATCCCGAGATTTTGTAGAAAGGCGAGGACGATTCCATGGCGTCTCTGGCTCTCGTCAGCCAGTCTGCGACCTTCATCGGTCAGAAAAATGGGGCGGTATGGCTGATAATTGACATACCCTAACCGTTTAAGACGGGAGACAATTCGACTGACAGTAACGTTGGAAACACCCATCCGGGCAGCCAGATCCACCCCGCGGGCCTCCCCTTTTTCCTCGATCAGATCGGCAATGGCCTCCACATAATCCTCAGCCGTCTCATTCTTATGAGCCCGGCGGGTGCGTTCGTACTGGTTGGATCGATTTCGGGCTCGTGTCATGGCAATAGCTTTCCTGAGAGAACCAAGGAGTGTAGCAGTCGACCCGCCCGCGGTCTACATTCCACCGTTAGAACGAAAACGACTCTGCGATCATGAAGATTTGGATCAAGTTGCTTGCCCTCTCACTGGTTTGCTTCTCTATTCGGTGCATCCGTATCGGGTACGAGTCGATCTGGTTCGATGAGGCACAGAGTCTCTGGTATTCGGGAGGACGGAGTTTCCCTGCCCTGGTTCGTGATCTCATACTGGATACCAACCCTCCTCTTTTCTTCCTATCGCTCCGGTTGTGGCGCTTCCTGGCTGGGGAGAGTATCGAGGCGGCCCGATTGTGGAGTGTCCTTTGGGCCGCTCTTCTTGTACCGGCCGTCTACTACCTCGCGCGTAGTCTTCGTGTAGATCAGCGCGGCTCCTTGTACGCATCGGTGGTGGCCACTTTCCTGCCTTTCACCCTCTACTACGCTCACCAGATCCGCGGGTACACCTTCTTCGTTATGCTCATCGCGCTCTTCCTTACGGCGACTGCTCATCTCCTGAATCGGGTAAAAACATCGGAACCCGGTAGACGGTTGGAATGGAATCGATACACCTTAGCCTGGATCGGCGTGGGCGCTGCCTTGATTTATACGCATAACTACAGCCTGTTCGTTCTCGCAACAGTCTGTATCTGGACGTTGTTCGAGGCCCTGATTCACCGCCGACCTCACATCGTATGGCAAATGACTACATTCGGATCGGCCATTGTGATCCTGGGTTTCCCGCAGCTGTTTTTGATGAACCGTCGGATGCTGGATGGGAAAGGACTCGGATGGATCTCGGAAATTATGGGAGAGATGGATATCACCTGGCCGCTTCGCGTGTCTGATGCTTTGGTGTGCGGTCCCATCATCCACCCTTCTCCGATGTGGTTGAGAGCCATTGCTGTCGGGGCGGCAGCTCTCATTCTGTTGTGGATGGGTCTCCCATCGCGGACTCGTCTCCCGTTGTGGACTCGTCTCCCGTTGTGGATGGGTCTCCCGACCAATCCACGCAGCCAGAAGGGCGCGTATTACGAGCGGGCACTGCCTCTCATCCTCCTATTACTTTTCGTTGCAATCCCGTTACTGATTTCACTCAATCGCCTGATTGTCATGGGAGGTCAGAGGTATATGGTTTACGCGGTCCCGGTATTCTGTGTCGCCCTTGGCGCGGGTCTTTCGCGATCACCGCAATGGCTCAGGTGGGCTGGCTTGCTGGTATTTGGGATTGTCTGGTTCCAGTATGCGTCGGTTTTCTTTTCCGAAAGGCAAGAACGACCTTGGAGTCATGTGGTAACCTATCTGGAGCAGAATATGGATTTGGAGAACGAGCGAGTCACCTGTGTCCCAGGGTATAGCAACCTGATCCCGGAGATTCTCTCGAAAGGTCGGATTAAGATGTCGAGCAGACCCCATGTGGGAGAGCACTATCGTGGTGTCGGTCCTGAAGTCGAGGGAATCTGGTTGGTGACTGTCGACGCCGAGGGAGAAGGACCTTACCCGGTAAGCAGACGCCAATTCCAACCGGTCGGAGACGCGGTGGTCTGGGAGACAGACCTACCAGGACATTTCCTGCGTCTTATACATCACCGGCGAATCGAATAGGGGAACAACGGACACCAACGCTTTCTCCGCTTCGCTAACCGCCTCAATAAAGCGGGTGTCACCAGATAGATGCGCCGCATAATCGCGAATGGAGCGCTCGATCGCCTGAGCGTCTATGAGTTGAACGCCGCTCGTTGTCTCGATCCCGGATGTTGAGTTGAAGGTATTGAAATCAAGCACGATCGTTGAATGTTCGATTCCGATTCGCGCATCGCGAAGGGTCTCGCCCGAAAGGACCGGGCTGGCGCGGTCTATCCCGAAGATCGCCAGTCGTGAGGCGCCGATGGCTTCTGCCAACATCGGGCTCACATATTCCTCGACCTGGACTGTCCGGCAACCAAACGCGGCACGGCGAATAACCTTCATCAATCCGTTACTTCGGTGGGAGCGGTGGTAGACTGTTATATCACGGGGATTGACGCCGAACTCTGTCAAAAGCAATTGGCTGACCCGATGAATAGTGGAAGAACTCCCGACCAACACAATCGGCCCTTCACAAATCGTATCTTCCGCTGATTTTTCGAGTACCCCTCGGAGAGCGGCAGAGATGTAACTGGTGGAGAATCGTCCCCAGGATGTATGCGCCCGGACCTCAGCGACAACTTTCAGGATCTTCTCGATCAGATGGGGACCATTCTCACGCAGGGCGCCAACCTTGGCGGAAAGACGGATTGAGGCGGCGAGCTGGTCACACACATCAGTCTCACCTGGCAGGCCGCTGTTGAGGCCGAGGCCGGTGCGGAGGAGATGGTGGATTGCGTCCCTGCCTTCCATCCGGTTGATCCTACTTCTTTGCGTTGGGTGTTGTTCAAAAAAAAGCGATTCCAGGGTTTCCCAAACTGGCTGCGATTCACCTCGAAAAAGGGCATAGATTTCAAAGCGGTTACAGGTGTTCCAGACCCAGCATTCCTCGCAAATGCCTGAGGCGATGACCCCGCGTAATTTCTTCACCACCTCCGGATGAGACCATTTCGCCCGCTGAAGTCCTTCCTGAGAAACATAACCAAGGGATGGACCGAGCCCCCGCCCGACCACATTCTCGACGCAAACTCCAGCCATGAGCAGCCGAGGGGAGGAGCTGATATTCTTCTCATTCAGGATTGTAGGGACGGGTTTCATCGTTGTTTTCGGGACTTTTCGCTTGGAGGAACGGACACTGTCGAATCATAAACGGATTCGGAGCAAAACAGGAACCGGGCGGATGGGCCGATCCAGCCCCCGGCGCATCGGG
>Ga0310121_10001652_pt1 | contig 22399 bp, 15 predicted proteins | sample CB27_Tmax_986_MG_FD_203504 | JGI IMG/M metagenome (GOLD analysis project Ga0310121, IMG submission 203504) | Marine microbial communities from Western Arctic Ocean, Canada - CB27_Tmax_986 | ecosystem: Environmental > Aquatic > Marine > Oceanic | place: Canada: Western Arctic Ocean | collected...
CCGTGAGGCGAAGCGTCTGTCCCTCGGCCAGACGCGAGGAGGACTTCGTGGACACTCCGTCCACCGTGACGTTGCCGTCAGCTATCAGCCTTTGCAGGCGCGAACGAGACAGTCCCGGAAAGGTCGCGGCGAGGAGTTTGTCTAGCCGTTGCCCCTTTTCGTCGACGGTGACCGTATAGCTTTCACGCGCCCTAGTCCGATCCGGCGGCGCACGCATCAGTCGGGCCCATCTGGTTCGTCCGACTCGTCGGGGGTCTCGGCCGACTCGATCGTGTCCCGGCCAAACAGGACGGCCGTAGCCAGCAAGGCTATGCCAACCATGATCGACGAGTCGGCCAGGTTGAAGATGGGCCACCAGCTAACGTCGATAAAGTCCACCACCTCGCCTGACCTCACACGGTCAAGGAGGTTCCCGAACGCCCCACCGAGCTGAAGTCCGATCGCCAGCCTCAGGAACACGCTCGGTATGGCTTGTGTGCGGTAGAAGTAGAAGAGGAACCCGATCGCGAAAAACGACGCGAAGATCAAGAATATGGTCTGATCTGGGAATAGTCCGAACGCCGTGCCCGAGTTAGTGCCGTGGGTTATTCGGAAGAACCCCTCTCTCGGCCACGATTGGTAAGGTCGCAGAGAGTTCTTGACAACGAGCTTGCTGACCTGGTCTACGACGAAGACCGTCACGACCGTCGCTATCAGAAGCCCGTCCCGATACAGAGGGACCCCGGTCCTCTCGCCAGAATGCTCTGGCGGCGCAACCTCCGGAGCAGCGACCGGTGGCTCGCTGCTGTCTGCTCGTTCCACGGTACCTCCAGATTCGTCAATCTCTAGCGACTGCACGGCAACAGTCCCTTGTCCTATGATACCCGTTCTGAGCCGTCGTGCGAATTCGGACAATCGAAGTCTTGACACCGCCGTAATATATATGTACACTTACGCGTAAGTCTCCGGGGAAGAGGATCAAGAATGACCGACAAAGAACCAGACAAGAAGCGGCTCGTCGAAGGCATAGAGATAATTGTGGATGAAGCCAAATCGGTGGCTCGTGAGGCCATACGACGCACCGGAGCTGAGTCCCTCGGCGCAAACCTCAAAGAGACGCTTCAAGAGGCTCTATCGGCCCGCAACAGTGTTGTGATGGTACGGCTCAACAAAGAGAGCCTCGCCTGGCTGGACGACCTGGTCGAAGCCGGGGTCGTCAACAGCAGGTCCGAATCTGCCGCCTACCTGATCGGAGAGGGGATCAACGCCCGGAGAGATCTCTTCGATAGTATCTCCAACAAGGTCGACCAGATCAGAAAAGCCAAGGAAGAACTCAGGCAACTCCTCGACGAGACTCCCCAGAAAGACGGTTCGGACGAGAAGCCGGGATAAAGCTAGACGGACCATTGTTCGACGCCCGGCTGTGAGGTGCAACAGCCAGCGCACACTCACCACTGCCCCATATCATGGGGACTCGCCCGACTACCGGCCTGCTAGCCACATCCGTTCGCCCCAAAGGGCCCCACCCTCACTCCATAGGGTGAGGACGCCAGCGTCGAAGCCCTGACCCTTCGAGCACAGAAGGGTTCACACAGGCCCTGGGCCAGCGACCCGAGAGTACGAGCGCTATCTCGCGGCCAACGCGCCTGCGCCGCTCGGGCTCCATGCGGGACGAGGCCGAGGCCGCATGAGGCGTAAGGACAACCTTGTCCATCTTGAGCAGTGGGTTGTCCTGGTCAGGGGGTTCCTTCTCGAGTACGTCTAACCCGGCACCGCCGATCCATCGTTCCTCAAGGGCTCGGATCAGTGCCACTTCGTCGACGGTGTCGCCACGGCCGGTGTTGATGAAGACCGCGTGAGGCTTCATCAGCCGGAACTGATCCTGCCCGATCATGTGGTGTGTTTCGGAGGTATACGGTGCATGCATCGACACGATGTCGGACCGTTGCAGGAGCTCGGTCAACCCGACCGGTTCAATACGCTCCCGCGTCATGGCCAGCTCCCCAATGTAAGGATCGAAGGCGACGATGTGCAGGCCGAAGGGCGCGGCCCTCGCCGCGACGGACCTGGAGACGTTGCCAAAAGAGATCAGCCCGAGAGTCTGGCCCATTAACCGCGGATACCCGTACAGGAGCGGCCGCCCCTCTTTCCAACGACCATCCCGGGCCATGCTGTCGATGATGGTCAACCGGCGATAGGTAGCCAGGATTAGCATCATCGCGTGGTCTGCGACTTCATCGATGAAGACGTCTGGTACGTTGGTGACCGGAATGCCCCTCGCTGTAGCCGCGGCGACGTCGATCCTGTCCGCCCCCACACTTCCCATAGCGATAATCTTGCACTTCTCCAGGCCGTCGATCACCGCCTTTGAGATGGTGTTGCGCGCGGCAATTATGGCGTCGGCGTCTCGCGCCTCTTCGACGAATTCGTCGTCCTTGCCGGCCGGCACTACGACCAGCTCGGCCCCAATCGGCGTCAGCGCCTCTATCTCCAGGTCATGAGACGCCTCCTCGAAGGCGGCGTAGGGGCCTGCCATGGCCTGGGTAACAACCTTATACTTCGCCAATGACAACTCCTGAGGAATATCGGAAGATACGTCTAGGACGGGTACCCCCGCCGGAGCGATAGGATATGCCAGGTTTTGGTGCAGTGTCTACACTCGACGGGGCGACAACGGTGGGATGGGGAAAACGTACTCCCCGATAGCCATTCACCTTGACACCTCGTCAGACTCGTTGCTACCATGAACGCCCGGTGGGACTTACCACAATAGTATAAAAGGACGTGTTGGCGCCGCGACCCCGGTCGTAGATTGGGCTTGGGCGCTTGTTTTTTGGCAATGGTAACTTCGGCGGCGGCGGTACTTGCGGCGGGCAAAGGAACGCGGATGAAGTCGCGGATTCCCAAAGTGCTCCACCGCCTGTGTGGCACCGAAATGGTCCGCCTCGTTGTGGATTCGGCTACGAGATCGCAGCTCGATCAGATTGTCGTGGTCGTCGGACCGGACACACACAGGCCGGTCAAGGATTTCCTCGGCGACGACGTAGACTACGCTGTCCAGCAAGAAGCACTGGGTACAGGCCACGCCCTGCTTCAAGCACAACCACTCTTGCAGGGAGCCGACCACATTGTCGTCCTGTCCGCCGACGTACCCCTGATTCGCCCCGAGACCATCCAAGAGTTGTTACGCCGTCATCTCGACTCCGACGCCTCGGTGTCACTGCTCACCGCGACTCCGGACGACGCAAGCGGCCTCGGTCGTGTTGTCCGAGATGAGTCAGGCTCTGTTTCAACGATCGTGGAAGAGGCCGTCGCCGATCATACGGCTCGCGCTATCCGCGAGGTGAACGCCGGCGTCTACTGTTTCCGGTCCTCGTGGCTGTGGCCGAACCTGGGCACCCTCGGACCATCGGCAAATGGGGAGGTGTTCCTTACAGACCTCGTTTCAGTAGCGTCGCGAAAGGGTGAGGTCGTGGAGTCCCTCCAAACCGAGCGAGGCTGGGAAGCCCTCGGCGTGAACACGAAGGCCCAACTGGCAGCCGCCGAAGCAGAGCTACGGCGGCAAGTGAGAGAACGTTGGATGCTGGCCGGGGTGACCATGGTCGACCCTTCCACGGTGTACCTGGACCTCGCGGTTGAGCTCGACGAAGACGTCATCCTCCATCCGAACACCCATATCAGAGGTGCCGCCCGGATCGGCACCGGCTGCGAGATAGGTCCAAACGCCACCATCGACGACTCGACAATCGGTGCCGGTTCGCGCGTCGAAGGCGCGGTCGTCGAGAGCTCGGTACTGGAACACGAAGTGACAGTCGGGCCTTTCAGCCACATCCGCCCGGGCAGTCATCTGGAGAGCCATGTCCACGTTGGGAGCTCGGCTGAGATCAAGGCCAGCCACCTGGGGGCCGGCACCAGGTGCGGTCACTTCAGCTATATCGGCAATGCGACTATCGGGACAAATGTGAACATCGGCGCCGGCACGGTGACGTGTAACTACGACGGCACACCAACCAAGAAGGAAACGATGATCGGGAATGACGTCCTGGTCGGCTCGGGCACGATGCTGGTGGCGCCGGTGCAACTCAGCGATCGGTCCGAGACAGGAGCAGGCGCCGTCGTGACAAGGGACGTACCTCCGGACACGCTGGTTTACGGCGTACCCGCGAGGGCCCCTGTGCGGGGCGGTTTGCCAGACTCCGATGCCAGCGTTCCCGTAACAGAGCGTGCAGACATGGCTATAGCCCGGCAGTCGCGAAAGCCGTAAGACGCCGTGGCAACAACCTGGCCTTGTGTCTAGGTACCATAATTGGAGAGCGATAGTAGTTTAGCCTGGATTATCCTGGCCACCTCAGTGGTGGGCTTCTTCCTTTCGTCTGTCGCGGAAGCCAGCCTCCGGATAGTAAGGAAGGAACGAGTTCAGCTTCTGGTGGCGGAGCAGGTACGTGGCTCTGTAGCTCTCGAGAGCCTGCACACCATGCCGGCCGGGCCCGCCGGCGTCGTCTCGATTCTGAAGCTTGTTTTATTCGGTTCAACCTCGTTTGCCGTGGCAGCTCTCGTTATAGGCCGTTGGGACAATTGGGGCATCATCGCTCTGGCAGGCCTCGGGTCATTGCTGGTAGCGGGCGGCCTACACGTAGCATCGCGGACTATAGCCACAATCTCACCGGAGACCATGGCGCTAGCCATCGCCCCTTGCGTCCGGGCTCTTGCGCAGTTGCTGAAGCCGGTCATGGCACTCAACAACCAGGCGGTCCGACGTAATCACACTGACGCCAACGACTCGTCCTCAAGCAACGCGGCGTCGTTGGATCTGGGCATCGCGGACGATACCCCACAAATGTTGGATGACCGTGAAGCCAGAATGATCCGGGGCGTCGTCCGGCTGGACAAGACTACCTCTCGCGAGATCATGGTGCCTCGCCTGGACATCGTGGCCATCGAGTTGGGGACACCCTTGACACAGGTTGCCGAAACGATGGTCGACTCCGGCCATAGCCGAATCCCCGTGTACGAGGAGAATCTGGACGTTGTCAAGGGCGTCGCATACGTTCGCGACGTATTGGTCTTACTGAACCTCGACCGCAATGGCGACTCCCGAGGCCTACTCAATGAAGAGATGATTCGCCCGGCGATGTTCATTCCAGAAACCAAGAACCTCGAAGAGCTACTCAACGACATACAGGAAAAGCGCGTTCACATGGCCATCGTCGTCGACGAATACGGCGGCGTCTCCGGCCTCGTGACAATCGAAGACCTGCTGGAAGAGATCGTCGGAGAGATTCAGGACGAGTTCGATGTAGGAGAGCCGGAGCTAGAGACGATCAGCGAAGTCGAGTTTGTCATGGACGCACGCACGGGACTCGATCAACTGAATCAACTCCTGGACATCAACATCGAAGGCGACGGCTTCGATACCATCGGCGGGTTCGTCTACCAGCACCTCGGCAAGATTCCGGCGGCAGGGGACCGAGTGGATTACGACGGTCTGCACGTAGAAGTCATTTCGACGGTCGGACGACGCCCCAAGAAGCTGCGCGTCGTCCGGGACAGCGAAGACGTCGGCCGCTCCGGGTAATCGGGCCAACCCCACGCGTCCACCCAACACTCCTCCGTCCGCGAGACTGGGACCGACGTTCCGATAAAGGAGTTCCACTCGGGAGTTTCCGCTCCGACGGTCGAGGGGGCCAGCTATCTGACACGAGCCCACCCTTCACCCAACACCAGCCTCAGTCCACTGGAACAGACATGATAGCCGGGTGAGGCAGCCCCGCACCACAACACGATGAGTGAGTTTAGAACGCCGGATATCAAACCGGGACACACTCCGGCCTCCCCTTCCCACGACGTCGGCAGAACTAACGGCTTTGTGCGCCATGCAACAAGGCCGTTAGTTCTGCTCTAAGAGCTTCCAACAAACCCCTTTCCCGCTTGCACAAGCTTGCGTTGAGTCCGCCAAAGGGCTACTACGAACTGGCGTCGGGATGTTCGTCGGAGAGAGGTCGTTGTTCATTTATTCCGTTTTCATCCATTATGTTCCATCTCCTATCTGGTGGGGTGGTACTCGGGACGAGGATACTGTTCCACTCTCTTATCTGCGGCGGTACTCCAGAACGGGAGACTGTTCCACCTCAAAAGACAAGGGACAGACCAGCGGGGTCCGTCCCTCAACAGATAGCATAGTACAGAGCCGTTCTAGTTTTTGAAGCTCGTCTCTGAAGGCCTCATGTGCTTCCCCTCTTGCGACATACACAAAGAAAGGGCCTTGTGCGCCGTGCACAAGGCCCTTTAACTCTGCTCTACCTAAAGTAGTAGCTTCTTGGTCTACTTCTCTGCGACGATGACCAGCGGTGCGGTAGCGTTAGTACCGGCAGTACCGGTCGCCTTGAGCGAAATGACGCCCGGGTCCTGGTCTACCGTCCAGGTGACGGAGAAGGCCCCGCTCTCATTGGGGAACCCCGACCCTATGTTCGACCAGGCAAGGCCGGTCGGTCGGTCGGCTCTAGCACCCGTGATCCTGTTGACTGTCGTCCTTTCGTCAGGCCGGAAGCCAGCAAGATATATCGTGACTTCATCACCGACCGCCGCGATCTGCGGTATGACCACCATACTGGCGTCGGTATTGGGGACGAGTACAGGGGCGGTGTCGAGTGGCGGCTCTGGGAGCGGTGGCGCGTTACCCAGTATCACCGCGGGCGCGCTTGCCTCGCTGCCGTCGGCGCCTCTTGCAAGGATCGTGACAATCCCTGATTCGACGAGCTGGTTTACTCTACCGCTGACGGTACCGGCATCCCTTATCGGATCAAGCACGATCTTCCACGCGCCGCCACCATTGGAATCGATGAACGTTCCTACGGTCGCTTTCTGGTTGCCGCCTCCATAGTTGATCGAGACGCCGACCGGCTCGAACTTCTGGAAACCGGAACCCGCTATCGTGACCGTATCACCAAGGTAGAACTGCGACGGCTCGACCACCAGGCCAGCACCAGGCGAAACCCCGGCTTTTCCAACAGGTCCCTGTGGGCCCGGAAGACCCGGGTCGCCAGGTAGTCCCGGATTGCCTGGTTTGCCTGGTTTGCCTGGGTTACCTGGGTTACCTGGGTTACCTGGAAGGCCAGGAAGGCCCGGCGCCCCTGGCGGCCCTGGAGCGCCCTCCGGTCCCAGCGCACCCGGATTACCGGGGTTACCAGGCTCACCCGGAAGGCCCGGCTTGCCTGATTCGCCTGCACATGCGGCTAAGAAAAGAAATCCAACCAGCGATACTAAGATCGCCATCAACACGCCACTTCGGGGAAGATACATTCTCATTTGAGCCCCTCTCACGAGTTTCCTCATTCCGGCCAAAACCTAGCTCGCAAACAGACACTCCGCTGATTGTTCAGCGACGCCTAGCTTTGAGCGCGCTAATGATATGCACCAGCCCATGGGTTGTCAACCCCCTATGTGCACGATACAGGCGAATCCAGCCTTGTGTCCCATGATTCCGGCGTCGACGGGCCCCGAGGCCTGCCGCCCACAGCTGCGCGCGAGCGGTCGACGTTGGTCCCCCGCAGGGACCGCTTCGGGTTGTTCGGAGTACGCCGCTCTGCTATATTCGAGTGCGGCAGGCCCCCGTAGCTCAGTGGATAGAGCACCGGCCTCCGGAGCCGGGTGCGTGGGTTCGAGTCCCGCCGGGGGCACTTCGGCAGCTAGAACCACTGCTTCTTGTCCACTACGTTCTTTAGTAGCTTTCCCTCGCTGAAGCGGACACAGTTCTCAACGAGCAAATCCGTGCGCCGGTCCTCGAGGTAGGGGCCCTCCCCAGCGACGTGCGGCGTGATTAACATACCCGGAGCCGTCCACAAAAGGTGGTCTTCAGGCAGCGGCTCGATCTGGAAGACATCGAGAGCGGCGCCGGCGATCGTCCCGCTTTCAAGCGCAGCAACCAGATCGTCCAGTATGACGTTTGCTCTCCGCCCGATGTTGATGAAGAACGCGCTCTCCTTCATAAGGCTGAATTGCTCGGTACGAAACATGCCCCGCGTCTCGGGTGTTTCAGGAACCGTTGCTATGACGAAATCGCCCCTGGGGAGCGCCTCCGCGAGAGCATCGGCCGGCAACAGCTCGGCGACTCCAGGGGGCACGTCGGTCCTGCGAGCATCTATACCTACGACCGTCATCCCGAACGCCGCGCAGAATCTGGCAGTCTCGCTGCCGATTCCTCCCACTCCAACGATGACGGCAGTAGCCTCGGGTAGGTGGACGGGCTTCACTGCAGGCCGCAGCCACTCCCGTCGTTGCTGGCTCGGAATGTACCTATGAAGCCCTCGGGCAAAGGCGAGTACGAAAGACATAATATGCGTGCCTATATGGTCGTTGAATATCTCGCGTGTGTTGGTCACGACGACATCGCTCTCGATGAGGGCCGGATGGTAAAACCCCGCCAGCGGCCCCGCGTGCGGGGAGGCGATCCAACGCAGCTTCTTGGCTCGTACGAAGACCTGAGGCAGAACGTAACCGAACGCGGCGTCGGCGTTCTCGATGAGAATCTCGGCCTCGTCCGTCGTGTTGGCGATATCGACTTCGATTCCGGGAACGGCTTCGGCCAGCCTGCGGGGCCATTGCTCGTAGTGAAAGCCCTTATTAGGTTCGCCGGAAGGGCCAGTAGAAACGATGAGCAATCTAAAGGACATAGGAACATATCTCCGTGCGAGAGTGCACGCGGGGAGTCTAGGAACGGTACCCACCTCGTGTCAAGGGTCTCGGTGTAGTTAAGGCTTCAGTCTCTCACCTGCCGCGAATTCCTCTGAACATGAGGTGTCCGAAGGCTGGCTTTGTCCCCTTTCCCAACCTTACCCCAAAGGGGGCAGGGGTAAGACTCCGGCCCTTTTCATCATTCATGGTGTCCCGTGGAACGGGACATGGGGGATTGCTGAGCAAGAAAACAGGCTGGAAGTACGGCCTCGCCACAGGGACTCTTGCTCCTGCCTGCGCGGTCCATCCTGGCAGGAATACGTGCTCGGAACCCGAGCCTAGCACGTCGTCGTTGGCAGGGCTCCCGCCGATAAGCTACTATGTTTCCGTCATTGGCGCCTCTGGTCCGTAGCTGCGGGTTTGCCAAGACGTCGAGGGACTGTGAAACCAGAGTCGACCCGCCCCTGTAGCTCAGGCGGATAGAGCAACGGTTTCCTAAACCGTGTGTCGCCGGTTCGAGTCCGGCCAGGGGTACCACCTTCTCCAACCCACCGTAGACGCGTCGAGGTGTTCCACGACCGGCTTCCACTATAGCCACTGAAGGGCCAATGTGCGCAGAATAGGCACGGTACGGTGGGAAAAGCAGACGCATTTCGAACCTGATACAAGATACACCTGACTGCTCGCCGCCCGGGGTCGGGGCCCCTCGAGTCTGTGGGTCCCGAACCGCAGAGGACTCAGCTCGCCAGACGGAACAGATAGAACCCGGCGGCGCCTAACAGACTGACCACCGGAAACGTGAGGACCCAGGCGAACACGATCTCCCTGGCTACCCCCCAACGCACTGCCGAAAGGCGACGGGTCGACCCCATACCGAGGATCGCGGACGTGATGACGTGAGTGGTGCTGACTGGGATGCCCGATCGTGTTGCCAACTCGATGACGCTGGCCGCAGCGCCTTCCGCGGCGAACCCGTGAGGCGGTCTCATGGTGACTATGCGAACACCCAAGGTATGAATCACCCTTCGGCCACCTAGATACGTACCAATCCCCATTGTTACCGCCGAGACGACGATTACCCACCAGGGCACTTCGAACGGTATGCCCTGGCCCTCCCAGTCATAGAAGACGGCCAAAGCCAACGTGATTATTCCCATGGTCTTTTGAGCATCATTCGAGCCGTGGCTGAATGCCATGGCAGCGGCGGTGGCCATCTGGGCTTTGCCGAAAACCGCAGAGACGACCGCAGGCGTCGCCGCGCGGAAAGCCCAGTAGATTCCCAGCATGATCAGATACCCACCCAAGAAGCCCAGTATCGGTGAAAACACCAGGCCTCTGGCGATCTTGGTGATCCCATCTGCCACGAGTACACCCCATCCGGAGTGAGCTATCCCGGCTCCCGCCACTCCCGCGATGAGACTATGGCTGCCGCTAACGGGCATCCCAAACCGAGTTGCAGTGAACACCCAAACGGCCGCAGCCGCCGTGCCGCCGGCAACAGCCAAGAGCCCGTCTCCACCCGTCAGAATCGTGGGATCGACGACACCCTTTCCCACGGTCTTGGCGACCGCGGTTCCGGAGACAGCCCCAAGGAAGTTCATGGTGGCGGCCATTAGGACCGCCGTCAACGGGGACATCACCCGAGTTGACACGACAGTCGCGATGGCATTGGCCGCATCATTGAAACCGTTCGACAGCTCAAATACCAGAGCTATGATTATGACGAACGCAAGGAAGGTTAGAGAGGTTTGGTCGAACATGAATGGCTGACTACAGTTGATCGGATCGGCCCGGTGCCCAATGAGGTCACGTCAGCGCCGCCCGACAACGAAGCTCTAGGAGTGTTTGAGAACGATGCCCTCCAGGACATTCGCGGCGTCCTCCGCACGGTCAGTCGCTTCTTCCATATCATTGTAGACATCTCGCCACTTGAGAATGTCGATGACGGCGTGACCATCATTGAATAGCTCGCCCATCGCACGGTTCAGTACCTTGTCCGCCTCGTTCTCAAGGCGATTTATCTCGACCGCAATTGGGAGTATTTCCCTGAGTTTAGAGCCGCGGGCGCCAAGTAGACCGACTGCCCGCTCAAGCTCGTCGGCGCAACTCACGATGATCGTCGCCAGATGGCGGGCGTATTCGGTCGGCTTCTGGATCCTATACGCAAGTGTGTATTGGGCCGCCTCGTCGATCGCGTCGATGACGTCGTCAAGACTCCCCGCAAGGCCCAGGATGTCTTCCCTGTCGAGAGGTGTGACGAACGTCCTGTGCAAGGAGTGCGTTATGTCGTGGATTATCTGGTCCCCGAACTCCTCAAGCTCTTTGATTTCCCCGACCCTGGCGGGCACGTTGTCGAAGTTCTCCATGAGGTCCTGGAACCGTATCGCGACCTTTTGGATGTTCTGCGTGCTTTGGTGCAATAAGAAAAAGAACCGGTCTCGCCGGGGAAGAAGCGACAAACTGATCTTCATTGCTGTCTCCGTTCCAGATCAGTCCCGTGGGGAACTACGGCTATTCGCCTGCAAAAAATCTCTTTGGAAACCAGACCGCCGACTCTGAGATCCAGGGTCCCGCCTAGTCCCAATCCTGTTCTATGGCCATGCAGGTTACGGTTCGAGCGATTCCATCGATTTTATGGATGTGATGAGTTAGCAAGTCCCCGATCGCAGTCAGATCCGGAGCTTCAAGAACCGCTATGACGTCGTACGGGCCGATCACTCTGTCGACCCATTTGACTTCCGGTATGGTCGACAATCTCTCGGATACGTCGCCCATCCTACCTGCTGTGACCACGACCAGGACGTAACCTCGGGCTGACAACAGCTCTCCTCCAATATCTCGGTTCCAACATCCTGACGCAGGATGCGGTCCACACGATGGTACGCTCCACGTGGAATCCCTTCAAGCGCAGCCGACGAGCTATTCGACCGCCTCGATCAAGTCATGACCGTCGTTGTCCCCTGTCCAGAGTCGGCACCGGGTCGGCCAGCGCCCGGTCAAACGGGCACCGCGCCCGGAACGTTTCGCCCTCTCAGGTTGTCACCGACCTGAAAGTGAGACGCGCACCATTCGACGGCCCCTCCCGGCTGGGATAAGCTTGCGGCGGCACAATCACTTCAGGAGGAACCCGTGATCTACGAATACCGTGTTTACGAGGCAGCGCCGGGCAAGCTAGGACAGGTGCACGACAGGTTCCGTAACCACACCATCAAGATATTCGAACGCTGCGGTATCAAGAACGTCGGATATTGGACCGCCGACGCTGGAGATTTCAGCGATCGGCTGATCTACATTGTCGCATTCAAAAGCCATGAGCAAAGGGCGCGCGCTTGGAACCAGTTCCGTTCCGATCCAGAGTGGCTAGACGTCAGAGCGGAGACCGAGGCAGACGGCCCAATTGTCGAGAGAGTCTTCAATACGATTCTCTCTCCGACAGACTATTCACCGTTGCAGTAACAAGCGGCGGCTTCGGGAGCGTGAGGCGCTGGTTCGGGCTGCATTTTTCCCGTTTTCCGTTGGCTCCAAGCTGTGTCAACGCACCGTGGCGAGGCCGACTGTTCCGGTAGGGCCGCACACAGAAGTCGGAAGTACCGCATAACTAGCCAATGCCGCCGAGAGATATGGCGGCTAGACATCCACGGGTGTAGGCGCCGGCCTGTCCGTCTTTGTCAGGTTCCGGACCGTCATCACCACGGGGAGTAAGTCTTTCAACGTCGACTCTCCCTTAGGCGTAATCTGGAACCGGCCGGTCTCGTTCCTTCGGATGAGCTTTTGAGATGAGAGGGCCAGCAGATACCGGCTGAGCTGCCCGTAGCTCAGGTTGCAGCGATACATGATGGCAGTCTTCTTTGCCCCGCCGTTGTCGCACGTGGCGAGGATCTTTTGGATGATTTCGACAGCCGTCCGCCGGCGTTTCGTGGTCGAGGTCGCCATAGTTGCCTTCCGGTCAGTCCTGCGAAGCATTCTCGCCCGCGTCACTTGGCCACGGGTACCCATCTTCGAGCGTAGCAACACCCTGGTGAACTAGGGGTGAACACATGGAAAACACACGGTCGCAGTATGAAGGAACGTCTGTGAAGTTATTGTTAGTCCCTTCTTTGGCGTCCGGCAGAGTTTCGAAAGGCGCCGTGGGCCCAATGTTCGTGGCCTAGGAGCCACATGACCAAGCGGGTTTCCACCAATCAGGCTTCACTCGAATCCAAAGGGAATTCGAATGCGTTCCACAAACCTGACTCGCAAGGAGCAACGGTATAGTGATCCATGGCGGGTGAGTCTGTTCAACGAGGGGAGGGTTCGTGACCGAATCAATCGAGACACAGGCAATGCCGAAGTTGGCGGGTGACTGTTCCAAGTGCGGAGCGACGACGGCTGATCCCATCGAATCAGGGGCCAAGACGTGGCTGTACGGAGATTGCTGGACCGAGAAACAGAACCGGGAGGTTAGGAAAGAGAAGTAATTCGCCGTCCTTCGACGAGGTCGATGGCTCCTTAGCCGATCGTGTTACAGGTTTTCTCGTTCGCTACTGACCTTTTCTGGAATAAGAACCCGGTGCGACGCTCTACCTCATGGCATCCATGGTACGTTCGCTTCAAACTTTGAATTGGCTAGCGCTGGACAGCTCTGGAGAATCGCGTGCAGGTGGAGAATGGTGGGCGGTAATGGATTTGAACCAATGACCTCTGCGATGTCAACGCAGCGCTCTAAACCGCTGAGCTAACCGCCCCAGAATCTACTCACCCTCGGAACGCGTGGGAGACGCGCGGGGGAGACGAATGAGTCAAGTCTAGCAAGGGGGATTGATTGAGGTCAAGGAACTGGTCGTCGGTGTGGACCGGCCAGACAGAGCAATACGCAAAGAGGCCCGCGTCCGCGGGCCTCTTTGCGTATTGCTACAAGCTTAGAGACTGGTGGCTAAAGGGACGGTATCTCCTCCATCGGGGTGTCTCCCATTGGATCATCGGAGTCGAAAGATCGAGACCGTTCATCCCTGAACGGCCCGCGCCTCTCCCCGAAGCCTTCATCTTCGAACAGGCCCACAGGCACCTGGCTCTCAACCTCATGAAGTGCAAGTCGCTCTTTGCCCTCCTCGGACATGTCGAAGCGGGCCGGAATCAGCCTTCCGATTATGACGTTTTCCTTCAAGCCCCGCAGATAATCTATGTCTCCGTTTACCGCTGACTCGGTCAGAACTCGAGTGGTCTCCTGGAATGACGCGGCTGCAAGGAAGCTGTCGACGTTCAACGAAGCTCTCGTGATTCCCAGCAATACAGGGCTGGCCGTGGCCGGTTCGCCGCCTTCCGCGAGAATCGCGGCGTTGATGTCCTCATACTTGTGGCGCGCTACCAGTTCGCCCGGAAGCAGGTCTGTGTCGCCTGGACCGTCGATTCGGACCTTCCGCAGCATCTGGCTGATAACCACTTCGATGTGCTTATCGTGGATCGGTACACCCTGGGCCCTGTAGACCTTCTGGACCTCTTCGTTCAAGTATCGCTGGACGGCCTCGCGCCCCTGGATCCCCAGTATCTGCTGAGGGCTTTTCGGGCCCGCGGTCAGCGATTGTCCGGCCGATACGGTGTCCCCGCTTGCCACGATCACCTGGGCGGCTGCGGGGATCGAATACTCGCGATGGTCCTCGTCGGTCCACGTGATGGTTAGCGAGGTTTTATGGACATGGACGGTGCCAGACACCCTCGCTACAACGTCCGCGGCTTGCAGTGACTTGGCCTCTTCGTCCTTCTTTGTCTTCTTGGCACCTTTCGGCTTGGTTGGTTTAGGCTCGGCGAGGGTAGCGCCTATAGCCACGTCCGTAGCGCTCCTCACTGCCGCTTTGTAGCCCTTCGGCAGTGGGTACTCATCAGCGTACTCTTCGTAGCTGACTACCTTGATGCTTCGGCCCTCAGTGGTTTCCGACAGTTCCACGACACCGTCTATCTCCGACAGGACAGCCTCACCTTTGGGAGACCGGGCCTCGAACAGTTCTTCCACTCTTGGGAGGCCGCTGGTAATGTCCGCGAGCCCGGCGATACCGCCTGTATGGAACGTCCGCATCGTCAACTGGGTGCCGGGTTCGCCGATACTCTGCGCTGCGATAATTCCGACGGCTTCGCCCATCATGACCGGGCGCCACGTCGCGAGGGAAGCGCCGTAGCACTTGACGCATGCGCCGCGCTCCGACTCACAGGTTAGAGGTGAGTGGACGAAGATCTGCTCCACGCCCGCTTCCGCGATTCTCCGCGCCGTTTCTTCGTAGATCAGTTCCCCAGCGTCGACGATCACCTCACCGGTCTTCGGGTCGGCAACCGGCGCTGCCGCGCAGCGGCTCTTTATTCGTTCTTCGAATGAAGTAACCAGGGGCTCGTTCGGCACATTCTGGATCGCGACACTATTTTCCGTGCCGCAGTCGTCCGAATTTATGGTGACTTCCTGGGCAACGTCTATGAGTCTTCGCGTCAAATAGCCGCTATCCGCCGTTCTCAGCGCAGTGTCGGCCAGACCTTTCCTGGCTCCATGAGTGGAGATGAAGTACTCCAGTACGCTCAGGCCCTCACGGAAGTTCGATTTGATAGGCCGATCGATGACCCGGCCTTTCGGGTCGGACATCAGACCTCTCATACCAGCCATCTGCTTGATTTGGGCGATGTTACCCTTCGCGCCAGACGTAGCCATCAGGTAAATGCCCCGATAGTTGCGAAGGTTCTCTTCGATCACTTTGGTGAGAACACTGTTGGCATCGGTCCAAATCTGGACCGCGTTCGCGTACCTCTCGTCCTCCGTGATCAAACCGTCGAGGTACTGCTGTTCTAGCAGGTCGGCCTTTTGCTCGGCATCGCCGATGATACCTTCCTTTTCCTGTGATACTTCGATGTCATTAATCGCGATGGTCACTCCCGATTTAGTGGCGTACTTGAAACCTAGCTCTTTGATCGCGTCGAGTAGCTCCAGCGTCTTGTCGTTTCCTAGCCTCTGATAGCACTCGGCGGTAATGTCCTTGAGGGCGCCCTTCTCAAACTCTTGATTCCGGAATCCCAGCTCGGATGGCAAGGCGTCATTGAATAGAATTCGCCCGACCGTGGTATCTATCCACTCTCCCGTCCCGTTGTTGCCGACCCTGACCTTGATTAGAGCTCGCAGGTCGACATGCCCAAGTTCATAGGCCAGGCATGCGTCTTCGAAATTAGTGAACCGCTGTCCGGTGCCGTGGGCATCCTCTCGTACCATCGTCATGTAGTAGCAGCCCAGCACCATGTCAAGTGTCGGCGCCACGATCGGCTCGCCCGAACCGGGCGAGAGCATGTTGTAGGCGCTCAGCATGACCTTGTTGGCTTCCTGTACGGCCCCTTTCGAAAGAGGCACGTGCACGGCCATCTGGTCGCCATCAAAGTCGGCGCCGAAGGCGTTGCAGACCAGCGGATGTACCTGTATGGCGCCGCCCTCGACGAGTATCGGCTTGAAAGCCTGTATACCGAGCCGGTGCAGAGTCGGCGCTCTGTTTAGAAGCACCGGGCGTTGTTTGACCACCTCTTCGAGGATGTCCCAAACTTCAGGTCTCGCCCGCTCGGCAAGTCGCTTGGCGCTCTTGATGTTGTGGGCGTAGCCGTTTATCACCAAGCGGTTCATCACGAACGGCTTGAATAGCTCCAGCGCCATCCGTCGCGGCAACCCGCACTCGTGTAGCTTGAGCTTCGGACCTACCGTGATGACCGAACGGCCGCTGTAGTCGACCCTCTTCCCGAGCAGGTTCTGGCGGAACCGGCCCTGCTTTCCGCGAAGAAGGTCGGACAACGACTTGAGCTTGTGGTTGTGGCTACCTGAGACAGCGCGTCCCCGCCGTCCGTTATCGATCAGAGCGTCGACAGCCTCCTGGAGCATCCGTTTCTCGTTGCGGACGATGATCTCCGGGGCCTGCAGCTCCATCAGCCTCTTGAGCCGGTTGTTCCTGTTGATGACTCGTCGGTAGAGATCGTTCAAGTCGCTGGTGGCGAACCGGCCACCGTCGAGCTGCACCATCGGCCTCAGTTCTGGTGGCAGAACCGGTAGAACGGAGAGGACCATCCACTCGGGCTTGTTGCCGCTCTTTCGAAAAGCTTCGACGAGCCTCAGCATCTTGATCGCCTTCTTGCGGCGCTGTCCCGACGTGGAGCGTACCTCCTCCTGGAGTCGCTCCCTGGTGGCCTCCAGGTCGAGTTCACGCAGCGCGTTGAGAACGGCTTCCGCTCCCATGCCCGCGTCAAATACGTCGCCGTAACGGCTCTTCGACTCCCGATACCGGGATTCGGTGAGCAGCTGACCGACGCGCAGGTCTTCCAACCCGTCGGTCTGGCTCTCGATTTCGTTCTCCAGTTCGGATTTATCGTGCTCTAGTCGAAGTCGAATCTGCTGCACTTTGGCGTCGGGGTCCCCGTCGCCTTCGGCCTCCGACGACTCGGCGGACTCGCCGCTCTCCTCCCCTTCGGCTGTCTCGGATTCGTCAGAGTCCTGCACAGGAACGCTTCCCGTAAGCTCAGCGATCTTCTCTTCGGCCTCGGTCTCCAGCCGCAGAATCTCGTCTTCCCGCCTCTGTTCAAGTGCGCCGATGGCAGCCTTCCGAAGCTCCTCGTTGACTCCGGTAACCAGGTACTGGGCGAAATACAGTACACGCTCCAGGTTCCGAGGTGAGAGGTCGAGGAGCAGCCCCAGCCGGCTGGGAATCCCTTTGGAGAACCAGATGTGGGCAACCGGCGCAGCGAGGCTTATGTGTCCCATCCGCTCACGCCGCACTTTCGAGCGGGCGACTTCGACCCCGCATCTGTCGCAGATCACGCCCTTGTAGCGGATCTTCTTGTACTTGCCGCAGTAACACTCCCAGTCCTTCGTTGGACCGAAGATGCGCTCGCAGAAAAGGCCATCCTTTTCAGGGCGAAGGGTACGATAGTTGATCGTTTCAGGCTTTGTTACTTCGCCATACGACCACGTCTTGATCTGCTCTGAAGACGCAAGGGATATCCGGATAGCGTTGAAGTCATTGGCGTTTTGGGCCATGTTTACGCTCCTGCGCGTTTCACTGCGGTACCTTATTGACCTGAAGAATGCGGTCTCTTCTAGCTTTCCGCGCTCTCGGTTTCTTCGTCGGCTGGCTCGGACTCAGAAGTTCCTTCGACCTCTTCTGCGGCTACCGCGGGCTGTTCGACGATCTCCGGCTCGGCCGACTGATCAACTCCATCGACATCCTCTGAGGCCTGCCCGCTTTCCTCGGCCTCGTCGTTGTCGCCGGCGGACGCCTCTGGCGCGGGTTGTTCGGACATTTCCGAGTCGGTCGACGGCTCCGCTTCGTCCGTCTCGTCGGACGATTGATCGGTCTCAGGTATGTCGTTGTCTTCGTCCAAGGACGCCTGGTCTTCCAGCGCCTCCGATTCGGCCGATGGGGACATTTCGTCGGACACGATAGAGGACTGCTCGGCTTCCACAGATACCGTGGTCGCAGCCCCTGCGGCTACCGATCCGTCGACACCTTCCTCAGTAGCGCCACTGGTCTCTCCCGTGGCCGTCGCCGACGTATTGTCCAATACTTCGAGGCTCGGAACCCCATCAATGGTTGGCAGAGAAGGCTCGCCCTGCGCGTCCGCCATTGTGGAGCTGTCGTCGAGAGCGAGTTCGTCGGGCGCCTCATACATCAGTTCCATGGACAACCCTAGACTCTGAAGCTCTTTAAGAAGCACGTGGAACGATTCCGGGATGCCCGGCCTTGCTACGTCTTCTCCTTTGACGATCGCCTCGTAGGTCTTTACTCGCCCGACGACGTCGTCGGACTTGACGGTCAACATTTCCTGGAGATTGTAGGCAGCGCTGTACGCTTCGAGCGCCCACACCTCCATCTCGCCGAACCGCTGTCCGCCGAACTGGGCCTTGCCGCCTAGCGGCTGCTGGGTGATCAGTGAATAAGGTCCCGTCGACCGGGCATGTATCTTGTCTTCGACCAGGTGGCTGAGTTTCATCATATAGATGTAGCCTACGGTGATCGGCTGGTCGAAAGGCTCGCCGGTCCGGCCATCGAACAAAATCGACTTGCCCAGGATCGGGGCTGCTATCTGCTGTTCCCGATCGAGTCGCAGCGCTTCCCGTTTCAAGTCGTCGGCAGACATGTCGGAAACGTCCCGGTCCATGTCTTCCTTGAACCAGATTCTGAGGCAGGCCTCGCGTGAGGCACCGGGAGTCCCGTTGAATACGGTTTCGTAGTCGAAGCCGTGTTTCGACAACCAGGCACGCGCCACGCCAAGGTCGATCAACGAATGACCATCAAGATCAGCCGGTCTCGGGTCGACCGCGCCCGCCTTTTCCAGCAACCACGCCTGGCCCAGTGCGTCCTCTATACCAACGTCCTGAGCCCCATCGAAGACGGGCGTTATCGCTCTGAATCCCAGGGTATTCGCCGCCATACCCAGGTGGGTCTCCAGCACCTGCCCGAGGTTCATACGAGACGGCACGCCAATCGGGTTCAAGATAATGTCGATAGGGGTGCCGTCGGGAAGGAAGGGCATGTCTTCCTGAGGAAGAATCTTGGAAATGACCCCCTTATTCCCGTGACGTCCGGCCATTTTGTCGCCCTCGGCAACCTTCCTTGTCTGCGCGATCCAGAGGCGGACCAGCTTGTTGACGCCTGGAGACAGCTCGTCGTCGTTGGCTTTACTCAGGACGCGGACCTCGATGACCTTGCCACGCTCCCCATGGGGGACCCGCAGCGACGTGTCCTTGACGTCTCTGGCTTTCTCACCGAAGATCGCCCGTAGGAGCTTTTCCTCGGCGCTCAGCTCGGTTTCGCCTTTCGGGGTGATCTTGCCCACGAGGACGTCGCCGGGCCCGATTTCTGCCCCGACCAGGATGATTCCCTCTTCGTCCAGGTTGCGCAGACTCTCCTCGCCTACGTTGGGAATATCCCGAGTTATTTCCTCGGGACCGAGTTTGGTGTCCCGCGCTTCCACTTCGTGTTTCCCTATGTGGATGGAGGTGAAGCGGTCGTCCTGGACCATCTTCTCGCTGATGATAATCGCGTCCTCGAAGTTGTAGCCCTCCCAGCTCATGAAGGCCACCATGGTGTTCTGACCGAGAGCCAGTTCGCCACCGTCAGTCGAGGAACTGTCGGCCAGCAAGCCTCCGACCGTCACTCTGTTTCCCTTTCGGACAACCGGGCGTTGGTTGATGCACGTCCCCTGGTTGCTTCGCACGAACTTCTGCAGTCGGTACTCGGCCTGCTCACCGTCGGGGTCGGTGACAACGATCCTGTCACCACTCGCCTCGGTGACGACCCCGTCGGTCCTAGACAGCACCACCTGACCGCTGTCCCGCGCGACACGACCCTCCATACCCGTGCCTACCAGCGGAGACTGCGGCCGCACTAGAGGAACCGCCTGCCGCTGCATGTTGGAGCCCATCAACGCGCGGTTGGCATCATCGTGCTCGAGGAATGGGATCAACGACGTTGAGACGCTCACCAGCTGCATCGGCGAAACGTCCATGTAGTCGACGTTCTCCGGGAGCTCCATCGGAACGGCTTCGCCCCTACGCGTCTCGATCCTGGCTTCCAGGAACTGGCCCTTTTCGTCCAACGGCGAGTTGGCCTGGGCGATGTACACTTCCTCCTCTCCGTCTGCGGAGAGGTATACGACGTCGTTGGGGTCCGAAGACACGTAGGGCTTGACCGAGAGGCGCGTTTCGGGAAGCTTGGTGATCCGGGTCCGGATGCCTTTCGAGACGACCCCTTTGGCATTTAGCACGGTCTTACCGTCCTCGCCGGTGACCGTCTCCATCACGGTTCGTCCGACGAGGTCTGGGTCTGTGCTCAGGATATCTTTGTGCACGTTCCGATACGGCGTCTCGATGAACCCGTAGTCATTGGTCCTGGCGTATGTCGCCAGCGAACCCAGCAGGCCAATATTAGGACCCTCGGGGGTCTCGATCGGACAAATGCGACCGTAGTGAGAGTGGTGCACGTCTCTTACGTCGAATCCTGCCCGCTCTCGCGAGAGACCCCCAGGACCCAGGGCGGACAGCCTCCGCTTGTGGGTCAGCTCCGCCAGAGGGTTGGTCTGGTCCATAAACTGGGAGAGCTGGGACCCGCCGAAGAACTCCCTGATGGCGGCGACAACCGGTCGGATATTGATGAGCGCCGCCGGCGTCGTCGTAGCGGGGTCTATCTGCGTGGTCATCCGCTCTTTAATGACTCGCTCCATTCGCAGCAGACCGACCCTGACCTGCGCCTGGATCAGCTCACCAACGGCCTTCACCCGTCGGTTTCCGAGATGGTCTATGTCATCCGGACCCTTCTCACCGTTGTTGATCTGGATCATTAGCCGCAAGAGGCTGATGATGTCGCTTGGTTGCAGCGTTCGGATGTTGGGGTCGGTATCGAGGCCTAGCCGGCGGTTCAGCTTGTACCGACCTACAGCGCCGAGGTTGTACCTTCTGGGGTTGTAGAACAGGTTCTCCAGGAGAGTCTTGGCGTTCTCCAGACTAGGGGGCTCGCCGGGGCGCAGTCTTCGGTAGAACTCGAGTAGCGCCTCTTCCTGACTGCTTACTCCGGTGTCCTTATCGATCGTGGTCTTGGTGAACGGGTGTTCGGGGTCTGTATCTACGTCCTCGAACAGCTCCATAATCTCCTCGTCCGTCGAGTAGCCCATCGTCCTGAGGAGCATACTCACCGGACTCTTACGCTTCCTATCGACCTTGACGGAGATCACGTCGCGATTGCTGGTCTCGAACTCCATCCACGCTCCTCTATACGGAATGAGCTTGGCAGAGGCCAGTCGCCTCCCTGTAGAGAGATCGGGAACTGTGGTGTAGTAGACACCCGGCGACCGCACCAGCTGGCTGACGACAACGCGCTCGGCGCCGTTGATTATGAAAGTCCCCGTCGTGGTCATCATCGGGATGTCGCCGATGAAGAGCTCCTGAAGCTTGCGCTCGCCCTCCGCGGGGCCTTGCGCCTTCGTGAGAAGCTCGACGGTCACGTACACGGGCGCGGAGTAGGTGGACTCCTTCTCCCTGCACTCTTGTTCGGAGAGCTTCGGATCGCCGAATTTGTGGTCGAGAAAATTAAGCTCGAACCGTCCCCCAGGAAAATCCTCGATTGGGGAGATTTCCTCGAGCAGTTCTTTTAGTCCCGTGGTCTTAAACCACTCGAAGGCATCTATCTGGACTTTGATCAGGTTGGGAAGGGCGAGCCCACCGGAAATGCGAGCGTAAGACCGTTGTTTGATATCGGCTCCATTCACCACCGACAAAACGGGAGAGACCATGTGTTTTCACACTCCTCTGGGTATGCCGCTCAAGACGGCCGGCCAGCGTGACATCTAAACGCAAAAAGGGCGTGGTTTGACCACGGGCTAGTATCTTCGGGAGACGCAGCGAGGCGGCTGAAGACATGTTGGGACACCCCACCCTACCACAGCACAATGTCGGTGTCAAGCTATATTTTGTTGCATTGTAAATGGTCAATGATTACAAAAAGTGGTTTGTGATTCCCTGGAGACTTGACGATGGGAAGCGGTTGGCGGCGATATGCTCCGTGCTACAATCGTGACCGCAATATGGAAAACGAAATGGCACGAGTGACAGAGCATATTGAGAACCCACATCGCACCGTTTTGAACCTCCGGCTTCGGCTCTTTGCCAGCTATAGGGAAAAGGCCGGCGCCTCGGAGCTGGACATCGAGCTACCGGACGGTGCAACCGTCGGCGCCCTAGCCAAAGAGGTCGGCCGGCGTTTTCCCGACCTCA
>Ga0310121_10001653_pt1 | contig 22388 bp, 19 predicted proteins | sample CB27_Tmax_986_MG_FD_203504 | JGI IMG/M metagenome (GOLD analysis project Ga0310121, IMG submission 203504) | Marine microbial communities from Western Arctic Ocean, Canada - CB27_Tmax_986 | ecosystem: Environmental > Aquatic > Marine > Oceanic | place: Canada: Western Arctic Ocean | collected...
TCGCAAAATGGGATGGCGACGATCCGCCCTTTCTGCCTCTGGGCGGGGCGGATTTACACTTGTCGAGATCATGATCGTAGTTGCGATCCTGGGAATCCTTGCTGGACTCTCTGTTCCGCGCGCACTCGCTGGGCTTTCGAAAGCTAAGTGCACGACCGCAGAGGCGCAGATCACTATCTTGTCAGGCGCGATCGAGTTCTACCGGCTTGATGTGCGCAGTTATCCGCCCAATCTTGAAGCGCCCCTGACGGCTCCCGGAGGCGTTACCGATTGGGATGGGCCCTACCCCTCAAGCGCAACCCGAGTTCGCGAAGTTCACGGGCCAGTCGTTCTTTGGAAAGGGTCCTCACGGGTAGCTTGAGTAGAGGCGCCTGAGGTTCTCCTTTTTTTACTCCAAACGTTGGATTAATTTTCCGGGGCTTGGACGTAATTTCCTCGTGATTGAGGTCGCTGGACATCCACAGCGAATTGCTCTAGAATGCGCAAATCAGGTTAACTGATGGAATCTCATGTCCTCCGCGAAGCAAGATCTCGGACATCAACTTCTCGAGCACGGCTACGTGGTCGTCGACAACCTCATCGACGACGCGACGATCGGGCGCGTGCGGGACGAGATTCACGAGGTGGTGGACGGCATTGCGCGCGGAATGCATGCCGAGGGGCTGATCCCGAAGAGCTGGACCGAAAAGGGTTTTGACCGCCAGTTGGCCTGCATCGTCGAACACGACGTCGCCATGGCCACGGAGCTGGTGAAGCGGCTCCACGGGACACGCGGGGAAGGCGGGCACATCGGGCCTGCGATCTTCGATCTCGTCAGCTACGCTACCCTGCTCGACTCCATTGAAACGATCGTGGGACCCGAGATCATTGGGTCGAGCGTCTATCGAATCCGCCCCAAGGCCCCGGGCCTGGTACGAGGCGTGGTGCCGTGGCATCAGGACAGTGGTTATCTGCTGAAACATTGCGACCGGGAATTGATCGTTACCTGCTGGATTCCCCTTGTGGACTCCAACGAGGCCAACGGCTGCCTGCACGTTCTCCCCGACGCGCATCGCCAGGGAATTCTTACCCACAGCACCGGCGGCTCAGGCAACTACCTCGAGATCAAGGATCAAAACCTTCCCGGAAAATGCAAACCGGTTCCGGTACCGGTGCAGCGCGGGAGTGTACTTTTTATGACCAACCTCACGCCGCATTCTTCGTACGCCAACAATACGGACGCCGTGCGGTGGAGTGTCGACTTTCGGTACCAGAGCAGCGAAGTGCCTAACAACGTAGGCAAGACGCCTGCCGACTTCGATCCCAGCTCCCCCGAAGTCGAGATTGCCTGTTTCCCCCCCGAGGCCGATTTCGTCCTTCGCAGCCCAAAACATCCGGAGAAAGTCGTTCGTACCTGGCAGGGATTAAATAAGATCCGCGAAGACTACTTCGCCCGCCGCGCCGGCATGGCCGAATTTCCTTTTCGTTGGACGGCGTAGTCTCACCGAAGTTCCTGCACGGCTGCTATCACCCGGCCCGCCATGTCGTCGAGGACTTCGTCGGTCATATCGGACCACCACGGGAAGCTGACCATATTGTCGAAGAAGCGATCGGATTCCGGTACGTCGGCTTCTCCGAACCCGGCGTTTTGAAATAGTTCCGAACGGTTCAACGGCCAGTATTGAACAATACACGTGAGGTTGTAGTCCTCATTGAGGAGACCGATGAGATCGTCGCGGGTCTTGCCGGATGAAGTTCCGTCGAAGCGAGCCGCCATGAGATGGTAGGCGTGCTGGCAGCCCGGCAGGATCTTTTGAAAGTTGAATTCGGGGAGATCCTGGAGGGCTCCTATGAATCGGTCGGCCTGGTGTCGACGCTGCCGGTTGATGTCGTCCAGTCGCTTGATCAGCAGCCGCCCGACCGCCGAGTTGGGCTCGCCCATACAGTAATTGAGCGGAAGCTTTCCAGGCATGGGCTCCACCAGGTTGCACATGGCGGGCTTCCAATACTGCGCACGTTCTCCTTCGAAAGGACAATTGCCCAGCCAGCGCAGGCTACGAGCTTGCGACCCGTGCTCAGGATTGCGAACCGTCAACATGCCGCCTTCGCCGAGGGTGGTGATATTCTTGTGCGTATGGAAACTGAAGCAGCCGAAATCTCCAATCGATCCTACCCGGCGCTCTTTGTAGATCGCGCCGGGCGCCTGGGCGCAGTCCTCGACCACTACCAGGCCGTGTTCCTCGGCGAGTTGCATGATCGGATCCATATCCGCGGTCAAGCCGTACAAATGCACCACGACCACAACCCGGGTCGCGGACGTAAGGTGGGGCGCAATGGTCTCGGCCGAAATCACGCGCGTGTCCGGATCGACGTCGGCCCAGCGCAAGGTGGCTCCGGTGCGGGCAAACGGCACCGCGGTGGCCACGAAAGTGTGGGCGGGGAGAATGACTTCATCCCCTTTTCCCAGTCCGGACAACATCGCGGACAGCTCCAGGGCCGACGTACAACTATTCACGCAGATCGCTTCGGCCGCACCCGAATAGGCCGCAAACTCTTTTTCGAAGGCTTCGCCCTCGGGACCGGTGGTCAACGTGTTTGCTTCCCGAAGCACGTTCAATACGGTCTGCTCTTCTTCTCGATTGAGCCGGGTTTGCACGCCCGGCATTGCGATCGGGGTTAGCGTTTCGGTTTTGGATGTAGCCATTGTTTCTTCTCCATTCTGAGTACAACTGATCTAAATGGGAGTGATCTATGATGTCCAGATCTATTATCTGAAGGGGTTCTACGCCCCGGCCGTTTTCTCCATGGCGTCAATCACAGGTGGCGCGTACGGTTTGCACGACTTGGCCAACAGATACGAGAGGTCACCCTGCCCGATGGCCGGTAGTACGGTTCGTTCATTACATTCGGTCCTGTGGCTGCAGCTTACGCTTGAACAGGGCCATGGTGTTGCTCCAGACTTTTTCGGCTGCATCTTCAACATAAAGCGGTCGTTGCGGGAAACAGAATCCGTGTTCCGTTCCCGGCCAAATATCCATCTTGTTAATTACCCCTTCCCGATCCAAGGCGGCTCTGAGTCCCACGGCGTCGCTGTCCGGAACAAAACGATCCACTTCCGCGAATGCAAGATAGAGTTCTCCTTTGATTTTGCCGGCCAGGAGATGTGGTGAATCCGCCTCCTCCGTCACGGTTTTCGCGCCATACACCGAAACCGCGGCCGCGAAAACATCAGGGAACGTACCCGCGGCTGAAACCACGTATTGTCCGCTCATGCAATAGCCGACGCACCCTTTCGGACCTGGCTTGGCGGCAGGTTCGGACTCCAGGAATTTCAGCATTCCCGCCGTATCCTCCATCACCATTTTGTTGTTGAGGCTGTTCATCTTCGCGAACATGTCCTCACGTCTTTCCTCGGTCAGATCGGAAAAGCTTTCATGAATGTACCGTATTTTCCCGTGACGATAGTACATATCCGGCAGGATCACGTAGTAGCCTCCCCCGGCGATTCTACGACAGAAGTCAAACAACTCTTCACGAATCGCGGGAGCGTCCATATAGAGGATGATCACCGGCCACCGGGAATTGCCTTCGGGGTGGAAGATGTAGCTGAGCATCTTTCCATCACGGGTTGGAATATCTACATTTCTTTCAATCATGAAAATTTCAAACTCACGGATATGTGTCTACGCTTAGATCTTGGCATGTGTCAACACGCCTTTGTTGACAGGCTGGAACGAACATCCGGATATGAAACGCATTCTTAATCGTAGGCGCATCGGGCTTTATAGGGCGGCGCCTGACATCGGGGCATGAAAAGGATTAAGATGACGAGGCCAAAGTCAGCGCAGCGGTTCGTGTCAGAGCCCATCAAACCGGTCACCCCGATCGCGGACGCCGATGCGATGGCCGTGGGCGTCCCCGGCTTGCCACGTGAGTTTGTGTGACGCGGCGGTTCGCTCGGCCGGAGAGGACGCGGCAGTTCTGTAGCGCATCGCGTTCCTGCGCAAAGTTGGTCGAAATGGTCGCGCCGCCGCGGAGGAACGCCGGCGCCTGCGCGACTGGCTCGAAGTGATTGAGCGGAGTTCCATGTAGCAGAAGTCGCCGAGACTTCCGCTCGGCGACATACAAGCCGGACAAAGCCATGAGAGGGCCACCAGAGCCGCAGGCCCAAAACCAAGAATTTCAACCACGAAATACACTAAAAGCACGAGGCAGCAAAGTTGCAACCAAACGAAATTAACCACGGAGGGGATTGTTGGTCCCTCCGTGTGCTCCGCGAACTCCGCGGTAGAAAAATATCGCGGACAAGAACGATTTCGGAAGATCGTGGTACGAAAGACGAAATGAGCTTTGCATGTTTCTTGAAAAAGAGTCAGCGCTGACCATAGCGCTCTACGAATGACGAGAATTAGGCGCATAATCAGGATTTGGCTCTCGACACAGCGTACGGCCCGGTGAAAACTCCAGCTTCATAATTAATAAGGAAGATAGCTATGGTTGATCAATCAGTATTGGATAAGCTTGCGGTGGCTGACTCGCCGACGATCGCTAACGTGATAGAACTGTTCGACGTGCAGTCGCGGGTTTCCGGCTACACCAATGAGAAAATTCGGGCGGTGTATCCGGATCTCCCCCCTGTCGTCGGATACGCGGTGACGGGAACATTTCGGAGCGGCTATCCAACCCCGAAGGACGCGTACGGGGGCATGGGAAGAATGGTCGAGATCGGAGAGAAGCTACCTGCGCAGAGGATGTTGGTAATCCAGGATCTGGATGAGCCGTCGCGCGCCGCGGTCTACGGAGAGATCATGGTCCGTTGTTTCAAGTCGGCAGGTTTCGGAGGTTTAATCACGAATGGTCTAGGGCGCGATTACCTTCAAACCAAGGAGTTGAATTTTCCGTGTTTCGCTTCTTCATTGATCGTTGCCCACGGATACTGCAACATCCTGGAAACGGGGGTGCCAGTGGCGATCGGAGGGCTGGATATCGCCACGGGAGACCTCCTTCACGCGGATGGGAATGGCATTGTAAAAATCCCCCTTGAGCTGGCTTCGCATGTCGCGGATCTCGTCCAGCCATTTCTTGATTCCGAGCAGAGCATCATAGACATTGCCGACCGGCCCGGTACGCCATTCGAAAAGATCAGCGAGGAATTGCAACGGCATTTCTCACGTCTCGAAAAAATGAGGGAAGAGGCAAAAGAACGGATCAAGTAGGTCCAGGTCCCGGAACCTGCCCGAGGGGCTGAAGAGGAGAAATCATCCGTGGAAGAAGGGGCAGGAAATCATCCTGTTCCCTTACAATTCCACGACCACGTTTTTATCTGGAAATAGGATCAATCCAGAGGATTAGTGGTACACCCGGAGAGATTCGAACTCCCAACCCTCTGATCCGAAGTCAGATGGCGAAGGTTATCGCCCTCGGACGCCAACGGACAGAAACTCCAGCAAACTCTAGAAAACACTCAAGAGATAAAGCCATTCTGGGTTTTCTGTCGTTGTGTCATTCATGTCCATTTGGACTCATGGTACGCCTGTAAGGACAAGAAAGTTGACACAATGTTGACACACATTTCGCGATTGAACGAGAGGGTGGGGTGCCCGACCGGTATACCCTTGCCCACCGCCCCCCCGTCGTTCTCCCATATATAGGTTCTCTGTCCGTAATTTTTTTGGCTTCCGACCGTGGACGTGGGCCAGCGGGGACCATCCATCTCTGCCGCCCTTCCCTGGGTCATTCCTCGAAAGGTTGAGGTGCCAACCTGGGGTGAGTGCTGAAACGGGGGATCCGGGGCTGCTATCGGCTACTCGGATACTGGGATCGGGACTGGTGGCGGTGTTTCAAGAGCACCGAATCGCGTGTATCGGCTCTCGGTTGGTCAGTAACGTCAGTCCTCTCCATCTTCCCATTGATGAAATGGAGTCCCACACCAGCATCGTCCCATAGCCGCAGGGCATGCGTCTCTTTACGAGTTCGGTGGGGGAAAAATCCCCCACACCCCCTTGATCCCATCCTCCCGGGAAAAGCCCCGGACGCCTACCCGAAATCCGCATCTTCAGGCGAAATGACGAAGTCTTCGGTGCTGGCAATGAACTGAACTTGGAAAACGCTTGCTGCTTTGCAGGCCGAACAGTAGCATCGCCGCAATCAGGCTGGCGATGTGAACCATCATCCTTTTCAATCCGGGCAAACTGCAGACGAGGCCAAGGGTCCGCGTGATTGTAAAAAGGGAGCGCGTTTCTCTTGGCGGCCATGCGAGAACTGTCCTTCGCGGCACCATATCTTTTGAGCCGTTCAAATCCTGGAACTGCTAACGTGCAGGGTAATCGCCACGATCGGAGTCGCTCTCGATTCAGCACCAATTTCCCTTAATAAAAGCACCGACCGAACCTCCGATGACAAGTTATCAACAAGCGCCCTGTTGACAACTGCCCCAAAACGTCTTCATCCCGGGGCTTTTGTTTACTAAGTCCTTCCAAGTTTAAATCGGCAGCGCCAGAATTCGTTAATGAATTCAATTAAACATTCTTCCCGCTTGTTAGGAGCAAATCATGCGTGTATTTCGCAGTGGGGCTGGTGTCGCCAACGGCGCGACCGACGAACTTCAATATAGGGTGACGCCGTGGCTGGCTCTGTTTGGCCTGATTCTCGGAGCGACGCCCGCTTTTTCCTCCTCTGTTGTCCCCGTAGTAAACGATTTACGCAGTCACGCTTGGTGTATCTAGCTGAATATCTGTCCGCCTTGTTCTTGGAGGCGTGTGATGAAAACCCTTTACCCTTTTTTTTAGGAGCAATACCATGAAGACCTTTCTTACCAGTGCCGCTGCCGCTTGCCTGATCCTGTTCGCTGGTGCTTCGGCACAAGGTGAACTATTGAATGTCACCACGCTCTATGTGCCGGGGGCAATAGATACCGAGGCCTACGGCATCGACGGCGGTAATATCGTCGGGTCCTACTACGACAGCAGCTATAACGCTCACGGCTTCAGTTATGACGGTTCGACCTACACCACCCTCGATGTGCTGGGGGCAAGCCGTACCTACGCCTACGGTATCGACGGCAGCAATATCGTCGGGTACTACTACGATGGCAGCTATCACGGCTTCAGTTATGACGGTTCGACCTACACCCCCTTCGATGTGCCCGGGGCAAGCCGTACCTACGCCTACGGCATCGACGGCGGCAATATCGTCGGGTACTACAAGGACGGCAGCGGCAATCACGGCTTCAGTTATGACGGCACGACCTACACTACCCTCGATGTGCCCGGGGCAGGCGGTACCTACGCCTGGGGCATCGACGGCGGCAATATCGTCGGGTACTACAAGGACGGCAGCTATAACTATCACGGCTTCAGTTATGACGGCACGACCTACACCACACTCGATGTGCCCGGGGCAAGCAATACCGAGGCCTACGGCATCGACGGCGGCAATATCGTCGGGTACTACTACGATGGCAGTTATCACGGCTTCAGTTATGACGGCACGACCTACACCACACTCGATGTGCCCGGGGCAAGCAATACCGAGGCCTACGGCATCGACGGCGGCAATATCGTCGGGTACTCCTACGTAGGCAGCGAGGGATCCTATTCCGGCTTCCTCGCCGTCATCCCCGAACCCGCGACACTCTCGCTGCTGGCCGTGGGCATGCTGATGGCGTGCCGCAGGCGGCGATGAGGCGTGTGTAACTTGTAGAGGGATGGGGGGTCCGAGGGCTATACCCTTTGCCCACCGCCCCCCGTTGCTTGAAGCAATGATATGTCCCCGGATTTTTTTGGCTTCCGACCGTGGACGTGGGCCAGCGGGGATCATCCATCTCTGCCGCCTTTCCCTGGGTCATTCCTCGAAAGGTTGAGGTGCCAACCTGGGGTGAGTGCTGAAACGGGGGATCCGGGGCTGCTATCGGCTACTCGGATACTGGGATCGGGACTGGTGGCGGTGTTTCAAGCGCATGTGTGCCGGAAAGCTTGGCTGAGAGGCAGGTGTGGGTGTTCGAGAGGATTATGTCATTCGGTGCCCACGTAGTAGGTCGCAGCCGCGCTGGACAGGGCGTCCGTCAAGAAAAGGATCAGAATGGTCGATACGGTTCTGTGGGTGGATCCACGCACTCTCTGTTTTCCGGTTCCCGCGATGCGCCTGACAACAAACAGGCCGGGAGTTTCTCCCGGCCTGTCCTTCAAGATCGTTGCTTGCGAACCCGCTTCAGCTATCGACTTCCTCCACCAGCTGTTTCAGAAAGCAGGCCTCCTCCTCGCAGGAGGCCTTCAAGGTCTTGATCTGATCCTCGGTGAGAATCTTTTCCAATCCCTTCTTCATCGCCTTGGCGCTCGTGACGGAGCATTCCTGGCCTTTGCACTCTTTCATGAGAGCCGCAAACTTGGTCTCCTGATCCTCGGTCATCTCGATTCCCTTGAAACTCTTTTCAAGGCATTTTTCGCCGCAGGAGCCGAGCGAGGCCTTGGCTTCTTCCGCCGCCTTTGCCTTCGACACAGGGCAACAGGAGGGTCCCGCTTGGACCGTCTGCGTACCGATGAGGGCCGCCACGGCCACCGTAAATGCCAGAATTCGAGTCATGTTTCCGTCTCCTTGTGTGTTGGTTGGTTGCACGAAATGATGCAGTTTCTGAGATTCAACGACAATCTTTTGTCTTCTGTCGCCCAATTTCGTTCAAAATTACAGAAAATCAAGCAGGATTGATACCCGGAGCCCCGTCACAGCTCCGGATAGGAGCCCGTTCCCAGGAAATTACGATTCGGGCAACCCCTTCACCGATATCCGCTCAACGATATTCCGCGTGACCGCCTTATCCCGCCGGTCGTAGAGCTTGGTCGTGCGTGGACCCGCATGTTCCGCCAACCAGGGCCAGAAACGCGCAGGGCCGAAATTGGTCATTTCGCAGTGTATTCGCCAAGGAATATGGCTGCTGGAGCCTGGTACACCCGGAGGGATTCGAACCCCCAACCCTCTGATCCGAAGTCAGATGCTCTATCCAATTGAGCTACGGGTGCGGCTATTGGCTGTCAAAAAATACACAGGAGTCGTGCCGCGGGCAAGACTTGACCCTCTACCCGGTTACTGTCGCAGTCTTCATCGTCGTCTACATTGACCATCATTCGTCCACTGGTGGACGCAGGTGGATCTTGATCCGTTCCTCGGGCTGGGTCTGCTGGATTTCGAGCGCTTTTGGGGCTTCCGCGAGGTCGAGCACGTGCGTCACCAATGGTTTTGTTTGGATCTTGCCGGCCGCCATCAGGCGCAACGTCGGCTCGAATGCGTTCGGACTTGCGACGGAGCAACAGAGCGTCAGGTCCCGCACCACGACCATCCCCATGTCGAGGTCGTCGATCGGCTGCTCATAGATGCCGACCACCGACACCGTGCCGCCCTGGCGGGTGGCCTCCAGGCATTGCTTAAACGCGGCCGGATGGCCGCTTGCCTCGATGGTGTAATCCACGCCGACGCCGCGGGTGTGATCGTTGATGAATTCCACCAGATTCTCCCGCGTCACATCGACGACCGCGTGTGCGCCCAGTTGACGAGCCAGCTCCAGTTTCGAGGGGCTCGCGCCGCTCATTACCACCCAGCCCGCGCCGTGGGCGGTCGCCGCCTGCATAGCCAGCAGGCCGATCGGACCGTCTCCCGCCACCAGGACCGTCGCGCCCGGTTCGAACCCGACTTTGCGAATCGCCTTCACCACCGTGGCGGCCGGCTCAACCAGCGCGCCATCGTCGAGGTCCACGCCGTCCGGCAGCCGGTAGGTGTGGCGGGCGGGCATGGTCAGGTACTGAGCAAATGCGCCCTGCTTTCCGCGGCAGAGTCCGACCTCCTGCTTCACCACGCAGATGTTGTACAGGCCCCGCATGCAGTTCACACAGCGACCACAGCCGATGCTCACGTCGCCGGTGACGAGGTCGCCGACCTGGAAGTCATCGACCATGCTCCCCGTCTCGAGCACGGTGCCCGACCACTCGTGCCCGAGCACGACCGGATACTGCGCCCAGCCCAGCTTGAAGTAGGGCATCGTCCCGCGCCACATCGCCACGTCGGTCCCGCACAACCCCGCCCGGTGGACGCGGATCAGCAGTTCGTCCTCCCTGGGCTCGGGCCGGTCGATCTCGACATAGGACCCCCGATTCGGATCAGTCAGCTGAAAGGCGTACATGGCTGGCTCAAAGACAATCGTATCTTGTTTCTCAACTCAATCGCAAAACGTGTTGTGGTCGTTGTGACCTCGTCGGAGGAATCCGTCCGCGTCATCGTTCACCGACGTCACTGGGTCAATCCCCTCCGCAGCGTCTCGTAATACGCTTCATCTGCGGCCTCCCACGGAGCGGCACAATCCTGCCGCATGCCAAGGATATTGCCGATTTGAACGGAGCACCCGTGGTCTCGCGCGGCGCGGAAGTACGCATCCAGGTTTTCGAGGTACATGTGGAAGTCAAACGCGACGGGACAACCGGGCGTCGTGTGCCGAAGCATCAGGGCCCGGTTCACGTGTTCCTCCGGGTTGGACCCGGCCACGTCATAGGTGCGATTGATGTCGATGAATTCCGCCAGGAAGGGATGGCCGGCGCAGCCCACGTGGCACGCATCGGGCTTGTACTTGCGCATCAGCCCGTAGAACAGTTTGTGCAATTGTAGGAAGTAATTTTCCTCGCCCCGCCAGCTCGGATCATGGACCGGCATGTCGGCGTGCACCTTGTCGGCCAGGAAGTCGCTCTTGATCCCGTCGAGATCGTAACAGCCCGGATCGGGGGAAAAGAGCTTGTGGAAGAGCGCGTCGAGGTACTCCTGTGTGGCGGGATGGGAGTAATCCCGCATCCGACGCCCGTGCCGGTTCCGCTTGCCCCCGCCGATCAGGTGCGCGGGATCGGCCTCCGCATCGTCATACAACTCTGCCCAGTTCCACCAGACGATCCCCTTCATGTTTTGTGCATGAATTTCATCCACCACCTTCCGCAAGTCGGGGAAGCGCCGGGGATGCGGCTCCCATTGGCCGCGGGATACCTGCCAGCCATCGTCCAGGCAGAAGAGGCGAAACGGCAATCGTTCGCGCCGGATCACGGACAACGCCTCGCGTACAAACCCTTCATCCAGTCGGCTGCGGGAATCGATGCCCGGTTCCGCGCCGGCCTTGCATTGATCGATCCACGTGACGTAGGAAGGCTCGGTGTGCCAGGCGTGGCGTCTCTTGTCGTCGGGAAGGGGGATCAGACCCTCCCGGATCAGCAAATCGTTGTAGCGGTCGAGGGTTTCATAGACGGTCTTATCATGATCGACGAACAGGCAGAAGCGCGGCGAGGTGAACGTCTCCCCGCCTTTCAGCGGTTGTCCAAACCCTTCCGGTCCATAATCCAGGTACCAATGGGCCACGCGGTTTTCTTCCGCTTTCAAAAACATCCCGAAGGACGTGGGAAAATCCAGAGCCCCGACAAACAACTGGACGTCGCCCTTTCGCAAGATGAATAAGCTCGGGTGTGGCGCAAACTGCCAATCCCCCGAATAGGTGTCGGTCTCGAAACCCTCTCCGCCCAGGTTCAGCTCCGGCCAGGTGTTCGGCGTATGGTGCCGATTGCGGAAGTTGACCACGTCGTAGAGATTGAGCCCGGTCCCACTGGGGAAAAGCTCCAGCCGGTTCAGTTCACAGTCGGCCGCCACGCCGAAGCGGGAAGAGATTTCCAGATGATCCGCTGCGCGCTTTACGTGGACCTGGAAATCCACCAGCGGCGGGGCGTCGAACAAGAACGTGACTTCAGCAGGCTGCGAGACGGTGTCCACGAGCCGGGGATGCACCGGGCTGCCGTCCACGACCGGGCAGAACAACGCGAAGTCGGGCGCGAAGAGCAGGCGCTGGTTGCGCCCGCGGTCCCACAATGTGAGTTCAGGCCGGTCCGGGTCGATGGTCAACGCCAGCGAGTTAGTTTGCATCGAGTTCATTGCGACTCGCCTGCATTTCTCACCGCCTGCGGTGAGAAATGCAGGTTCTCCCAACTCACAATCCCCAATTCCCAAACAAATTTCAAATTCAAAATCTCAAGCTCCAAACAGACTGAATCATATGTCACCCGCCATGATCGTTCGCCTTCAGGAACTGCATTGTGTCAATTCCCTCCGCAGCATATCGTAATACGCTTCGTCTGCGGCCTCCCACGGAGCAGCAAAATCCTGCCGCGTGCCAAGGATGTTGCCGATCCTTACTCAGCACACTAAAATCTCAAATCCCAGACCTCAAACAAATTCCAAATGCCAAATCCAAATGATCATAAGTTGCGCATCGCGGTGCCGGCCGGATCCCTGTTGGTGGCGTTTCTGTTGACGGCCATGATCACGCGATCCGACGCGTACGAAATCCTCTACGAGGGCCTCCCCACAGGTCCGGGCGTCATCCTCGAGGATCGAGATGATCAGGTGTACGTCGCCGTCTATGGCGATCACGGGATTGTGATCCGCAACTCCGGTGACGCCGGAAGTTGGGAGGTGTGGCAGCGGGGGGCCATCCACGGATTGCAGATCATGCCCGATGGCGATGTCTGGATCGCTCAGGACGGGCAGATCGTGCGCTACCCGCGCCGAGCTGCCCGAGCCCCGGTTTCGCGCACGCCGGCATTCAAGCCTTGGGGAACTCCCGGCGCGTTGCTGGCGACCCGCTGGGGAGATCTGTGGTGCGCCGGCTGTCCCGCGGTGAAGCATGGCGACGGCCGATTCGAGACGGCGCCCCCCGGGCCGCCGGGCTGGACGCTCGTTCCGCGCTGCGACGATCCCTTCGGAAACACGTGGGCCATCGCGGAGAACGGACCGCAACAAGACCTGGCCGTTCTCAACCGGCAGCACCCGCACGCCTGGCGGCGAATCGATTTGTCGACGGAGCCGTCCGCCGGCCGGTGGGAGGGGGTCTGCGCCGACGACGCCGGCTACATCTGGATCGGCCGGGCGCGGTCTGTGCTTCGGGTGGATCCCCGGTCGAAGGAGGGGTATCTGGCACTCTCAAGCCCGATTGAATCCGGGATCACGGCCGTCGCCCGCATCGCCGGAGGTCAAGTTTCCATCGGATTCGCAGACGGTAGCGTCCGCGAACTGATCGCGGTCTCCGGACAGGAACCGCAGTGGCGTACCGTTATGGATACCGGCACGGGTCCCGTGCAGGCCATGCTGCACGACCGCCGCGGCCGGTTCTGGATTCTGGCCGGTGGCCGGCTCCTGCGCACCGATGCACTGCGTGCGACCTGGCAGGAGCATTGGGAGGAGCAACCGCGTATGCCGGCCGGCAATCACGACCACATCTTCGCCCCCCAGGGCGAGCGTCTCTACACCGCCGGAGGCAAGACCTTCTTCGGCTGGCCCGCATCGACGTGGGTCCACCTCGATCACGTGTGGTCGTACGACACGGCGCTCGGCACCTGGCGCGTCGAGCCTCCCATGCTGGAGCCGGGCAAAGCCTACTCGGGCATCGCCCCACTGGATGGCGAGCTCTGGATCCTGGGCGGTCTGATCCGAACGGATGAAGGGACCCGGCCGACAGCCTCCGTCGAAATCTACGATCCGCGCAGTCGAAAGTTTCGTCTCGGTCCGCCGCTGCCGGATCCCGCCGGCCAGGTCGTGGCGCTTACGGTCGATGGCCGCCTCTACGCCATCGGCGGCGCGGGCGACGAGGGCCCCTCGCCCCAGGCGCTGAGCATTGTTGCTGGGGAGACGAACTGGATACGCCACACCTCGGCGCCGGGTCCGGTAGTACAGGCCAGCGGCTGCGTGCTTGACGGCAGGATCTACATCGCCGCCGGCCCCGCCTCGCGGTGCCCGGGATTGTTCGTTTACGATCCGCAGCAGGACGCTTGGAGCCAGGTCGAACACCCCACGTCCCCTCCCAGTGCCCCCTTGTGCGCGGCCTTCAACGGCGAGGTCTGGGTCATGGGAGGACGGGGCGACGGTCGTGGCCGGGTCGAGACCTTCGCCTACGCGCCGGACAGCGCCCGGTGGCGCCGGGGACCCGATCTGCCGCTGCCGGTCAGCTGGGCGGCCGCGGCCGAGGTGGGCGGCCGGCTCCTGATCGCCGGCGGCGCTTATCGCGATGAGCGCACCGACGGTTTCTTCAACAGCGACCGCGTATTCCTGATGCGTAGCGGCAAGGAACCCAAATGAACGACAAGCTTGCACGGTACGGTTGGGACTCCAGGTTCCCCTCCTTCACTATGCACGGGTCTGTCGCATTGAAAAGATCATGCGTCCCTACCTGGAAGCCATTCTTTGAGCGCGAAGGACATAACCGACTAGCCGGCCTCGGTTCACCCGCGACTTCTCAACCAGGCGCGTTCAAGCGGCAGGTCACTCAACGAGTTGATGAACGTTGGGACTGCCTTGTTTCAGGCTTCGGACGCCCGAAAGTTCTTGTTTTTCGCTGCAAATTGACGATCATGCCTTCCGATGAACGAGCTTGCAGAGTTCCGTGTATCCAATGACGCCCTGGGCGCACCCGATGAGCTGCGTCGGCGGCTCCAGGATGAAGGGTACGTCTTTATCAAAGCCCTCCTGAACCGGGATCGGATGCTCGCCCTCCGTCACGAGATGATGACCACGATTCAGCAGGGCGGCTGGCTGGTTGCCGGCACCGATCCCTCCGCCGGTATCGCCAACCTCTCCGCGCGCTGCACCGAGGGCGACCCGGGGTACACCGACGTCTACCACGAGATCTACAAGCTGGAGGATTTTCACTGCATCGCTCACTCACCGGACCTGCTCGAGGTGCTTGAGGCGCTTATGGGACGACCGGTAATGCCGCACCCCCAGAAGATCGCGCGGCTCTGGTTTCCGCAATTCACCATGCACACCACGCCGGTTCACCAGGACTTCGTCCATTTCCAGGGCAACTTCGAAACCTGCACGGCGTGGTCACCGGTGGGCGATTGCCCGATTGAGCTGGGCGGCCTCGCATTGCTCCCCGGTTCTCACAAGGTCGGCAAGGTCCTGGAACACCATTTTTCGCTGGGCGCCGGCGGGCTATCGCTCGACACTGCCTCGGAATCGGCCGATCACGAGGAGGTCGACGTTCCCTGGCATACCACCAACTACGAAATCGGTGACACCCTCTTCTTTCCCGCGCTAACGGTTCACAAGGCGCTGGAGAATGTCACGGAGGACCAATTGCGATTGTCCCTCGATAACCGCTACCTGGCGGTCGGAGACGTTATCGCCGACCACATGTTGGAGCCCCACCTGACAGCGGAAACGGAGCCGCTGAGCTGGGACGAGATATACGCGGGCTGGGAGCACGACGATTTCAAGTACTATTGGAAAGACTTTAACTACCAGGTGGCAAAGCGCGACGAGAGCTACGCCGAAAAGGGTTTTTCCGAGGCCCTCGACTTGGCCCGGCACGGCGATGAACGAGCGCGGGTCACGCTACGGCGCACGATTTGCCGCCACCCTGATTCGCCCGGCGCCAACGCAGCCCGTGACGTCCTCCGAGAAATCGGAGTGGACGAGTCCTTCTCCGATTCCTGACTGCACCGGGCTCTACGAGACCGAAGGAGCACGAAACAATTGAGCAAAGCCCAGCCTCCTGAAGTGCGCGATCGGTACCGGTACTTCATCGACATCACGACGCGATGGATGGACAACGACTTGTACGGTCACGTTAACAATGTCACCTACTACTCCTATTTCGACACTGCCGCGAACCGATTTCTCATCGAAGAGGGCGGGCTGGACATCCACCAGAGTCCGGTGATCGGGATCGTCGTCGAATCGAAGTGCTCCTTCAGTAGCCCCCTGGCCTATCCCGAAGATCTCGAGGTGGGCGTGCGAGCCGACCACATCGGCGGTCGCTCCGTCCGGTATGGCATTGGAATTTTTCGTAAGGGACAGGACACGGCTGCCGCCTCCGGCTATTTTGTTCACGTTTTCGTCGACCGGAAAACCATGCAGTCCGTCCCCATCCCGAAGCGAATTCGCGACGCATTCGAGAGGATCGCAACTTCCGTGGAAGATCCGTCATGAACATCGGTCACACCCTCACGCAGTCTGCCCGGACTTTTCCCGATCACCCGGCGATCGTTTACGGCGGGCAGGTTTCCGCGTACGCATGCTTCAACCAGCGCGCGAACCGGCTGGCTAACGCCCTGCACCGGCTGGGGTGGCTCCCGGCGATCATGTGGCGATTCTCATGTACAACCGCCCTGAAATGTTCGAAGCGCTGTATGCCTGCTTCAAGATGGGATGCGCGGCCGTACCCATCAACTTCCGGCTGCACCCGAAGGAGTTCGCCTTCATCATCGACCATTCCCGGGCTGGCGCGGTCATCGTCTCGCCCGAATTGAGCGAGTCGCTCATGGGAATCCGCGAGCTAATTCCAAGTGCTCGCCACCTGATCACCCCCGCGGGTGCGTCCGGTAAACTGTTGGACTATGAATCGTTGTTGTCGGGCGAGACGGACCGGTGGGAAGACGCCGATGTCTGCCCGGACGATTCGGCGTGGCTCTTCTACACCTCCGGTACTACCGGCGCGCCGAAGGGCGCAATGCTGACCCATCGAAATCTACTCGCCATGATCATGGGGTACTACGCGGATATCTGCCCGGGTTTCGGCTCGCAGGATGTCATTCTGCATGCGCCACCGGGATCGCCCAGCTCTTCGAGATCTGGACGCAATTGCGGGGCCTGGCGGGCGAGCGGCAGATTCCGAACGGGAACGTGCGCGTCGGCCTCGCCCATAACCTGGGCGGCACGGGCGGCACCTGTTCGGTTACGCTTCTGGAAAGAAAGTAGAATCATGGAAGAGCGACCCTTCAGCGATCTTTCCTATCAACAGTTTCTCGATGAAGAGAAGCTCATGGGTTCGCGATGCCGGAAGTGCGGCGCCCTGTCTGCGCCTCCGAGGCCGATCTGTATTCACTGCCACGAGTCCGACATGGAATGGGTGCCGATGAGTGGATTTGGCAAGCTGGCCGCGTACACCTGCGTCGCGATCGGGCCCCCGTCGATGATCGCGGAGGGGTATGATCGGAAGAACCTGTACTGCGTCGGCGTTGTCGAATTGGATGAAGGCGTTCGGGTAGATGCCCGTATTGAAGGAGTGAATGCCAGGCAACCGGAGACAATCCAGACAGGCCTGCCGCTTCAAGTCGTGTTCCTGCATCGCGGTGAAGACGAAAAGGCGCGAACCTGTCTTGCTTTCGAACCCTTACCAACATGAAAAATCCAATCGGCCGCAACCAGATTCCGGATTTTTGCTTTTCCCTTTTGCCCTCAGGCGAAGGAAATGTGTCAGGAATCCACCGGGATCCACGTGAATGAAACCGGCTTTTCGATTTCCAGAGTGTTTTCGGTGGCGGTCAATGTCGCCCCGTTGCCACCGATGGAAAAGAGATTGATGCGGTCGGATTTCTGGTTGGCCACGAGAAGAAACCGCTGGGAGGGATCAAGGGAGAGGGCCCAGGGAAACGAGCCGCCGCTGTTCACGTGACCCGCGGGCCGTACGCGTCCCGTCTTTTCGTCGATTGAGAAGATTGCGATGGAGTCATGGCCCCGGTTTGTGCTGTAGAGATGACGACCGTTGGGATGAACCAGGACATCGGCGCCGTATGTTTCCAGATCCGCACCGGCGGGAAGCGCGGCCTCGGCCTGGTCCGGAGTCGCCTCCATGGCCTTCGGATCGGAACTCATCGCGAGCAGGGTGTTGTCATACTCGGTCATGCAATAGAGGTGCTTGCCGCTGGGGAGGAAGGCGAGGTGGCGCGGTCCCGCACCGGCCGCCGTGCATATCGAGGGGAGGGGAGCCGGATCCAGTGCCCCGGTTTTCGAGTTGAATGCATGTATGAAGATCCGATCCAGTCCAAGGTCGGTGGAGAAGACGTAGCGATTGGCCGCGTCGAGCCGTACGCAGTGAGCGTTGGACTTTTCCTTGTCCGCCGGAATTTCGGGTTGAAAGCTCGCAACTTCCGATCCAAGAGACCCGTCCGCTTCAACGGGAAGGACCGTCACCCGACCGCCACCGTAATTAGCCACCAGCACGAATCGGCCATCGGCCGATACGTTGACGTAGCAGGGAGCCCCGCCCCCGGAGGGCCGGTGGTTTAAATAGTGGAGAGAAGCGGTCCCCGCATCGATACGGTATGCGGCGACGGCTCCGCCTTTCTCCCCATCGCACTCGTCGATGTTGTCCGCGACATATAGAAACCGTTGCCCGGGATCCGTCGTCGCATGGAGGCATGAAGTCACGCCTTCCGTCACTTCGCCGACGCGCGTATACCCGGACCCGGCCGGATCATACCGGAACGTCACAATGCCGGGACCGCCGTTTTGTCCGAAGCAGGTGACAAAGAGCAGAAAGATAGAGTTCATGGAATCGCAAGATGGCAGATTCGTGGCGGAATGGGCAAGCATTTCCGGATCTCAGTCTTCGTCGTGGTCTTTACCGTAGTCCGACGTCGGATGACTTCAAGCTTGCTTGGGGATCGTAGTTTTGAATTTCGAATTCGTTTGGGATTTGGACTTTGGAATTTAAGAAGTGTGAAATACACAGGATTGGCATTAGTATTTATTGAGGAACCATGGGAGATCGCGTAAAAGGAAAAGTGGCGCTGGTTGCCGGCGCCGGTTCGATCGCTCCGGGCTGGAGCAACGGCAAAGCTGCCGCCGTTCTCTACTCCCGCGAAGGTGCGAAGGTCTTCGCGGCGGATCTCCGGCTCGACGCGGCTCGGGAAACGAAGGGCATCATCGAATCGGAAGGTGGCGAGTGTTCAGCTTGCCAGGTGGACGTCAGCGACGCCCGGCAAGTCAAGATGATGGTGGAGCAGTGCATCGAGACGTACGGGCGAATCGACATCCTCCACAATAACGTCGGCATTATCGATCCCGTTGGGCTAGGCGAAATGACCGAGGAAAACTGGGACCGGGTGATGGCAGTTAACGTCAAGGGAATGTTTCTGGTGTGTAAATTCTGTATCCCTCACATGGAAACTCAAGGCGGCGGCGCGATTGTCAATATCTCGTCGATCTCGTCGATCCGCTACGGCGGCTACCCCAGCGCCTCGTATAATGCTTCGAAAGGCGCCGTCAATCAACTCACTCAGAATATCGCCATCCAGTATGCCGAGAAGGGGATCCGGGCGAACAGCGTACTGCCGGGATTGATGCACACGCCGATGATCGAAGAGTCGGTGTCACGCGGCTACGGAGGGATCGACATTGAAGCAATGATCGAGCTGCGCAACGAGGCGTGCCCGATGAAGAAAATGGGCGATGCCTGGGATGTGGCCTATGCAGCGCTGTTTCTGGCCAGTGACGAGGCCGGCTATATTACCGGCGTAAACCTGGTGGTGGACGGCGGCTTGACTTGCAAGTTTTCGTGAAACTCTTCGGGGAATAGGCACAAAAAGAATCATCGAACGCGAGAGCGAATCCCTCAAAGAGCTGATATCCGACCAACCCGACCTTTGGGATGTAAATAGTCACGGCTACAGTCATACCCGGAATACCTGGCCGCGATGCGCGAGGCCGGGTGCAAGGGGTCGATGGGCTACGCCCGGTCCTTGTACGGCGAAACCAAACCCTGCGATCTATACGGGCCCTTCAACTATGCGGAGGACGGGTACCCGGAGGTACGCGCCGGAGCATGTGACCTATCCTGAGTTGCCCGAGCTCTGAAAGCTGCATCCTGGGCTCCCCGCCCGTCGCACGAAGCTCTATTCCTTCTGGTTAGCTTGACGCGGCGTGCTTGCGGGTAGCGGACTTAAATCAATAAGAAAGGCATCGAGCTGCTCTCTTTGTGAACCGTTCGAGAATAGACTGTGAAAATTTGGTGATCCGGCCCCTTTGGTGAACTCACTGCTTTTCACTCCGCGAAAAGCTCGGCAGAGTTGACTGTCGAGGTCGGGTTCATGGGCTTCAGTTCTCACATATTCGTTTTCTATTTTCTTCCCTTGGTGCTGCTCTGCTACTACGCCTTGCCGGGGCGAGGCCGAAATCTCCTGCTGACTCTCTTCAGCTACTTCTTCTATGGATGGGCGAATCCGCTTTTTGTCGTGCTCCTGTTTTTTCGACCGTCGTCGATTTTTGTTGCGGCCTTTTCATCGCGAGACCCCGAGACGGGGTTGAGGTACTGACGCAGGGCGGAGCCCGGTCGCGTGGGCAACGAATTGCCTTGGCCATTTCGATTTGCTCCAATCTCTCGCTCCTCGGGTTTTTTAAATATTTCAATTTTGCGGCGGAGAACTATGACGCATTGATGTCTGTGTTCGGGCTGAATGCAATGGCCCTGGACTTGTGGTTCCGGATTACACTTCCCCTGGGCATCAGTTTCTACACCTTCCAGTCGATGAGCTATTCCATCGATGTCTACCGGGGCCACGCGAAAGTGATCAGAAACTTTCCGGACTTCGCCTGCTATGTTGCCATGTTTCCGCAATTGGTGGCCGGGCCGATTATCCGGTTCCAGGAGGTCGCAGGGCAAATGATCTCGAGGATCTGTTCCCTTGAGAAATTCTCCCGCGGAATCACTTTCGTATGTCTCGGGATGGCGAAAAAGGTCCTTGTTGCCAATCCGTGCGGAAAAATTGCGGACATGGCCTTCGATGCCGGCAGCGTAGGTTTCCTGGACGCCTGGTGCGGAGCGATCGCGTATTCTTTTCAAATCTATTTCGATTTCAGCGGGTACTCCGATATGGCGATCGGCTTGGGGCTGATGCTGGGATTCGTTTTTCCCAAGAACTTTGACTCTCCATACCACGCGAAATCGATCACCGAGTTCTGGAGGCGCTGGCATATTTCGCTGTCCACCTGGCTACGCGACTACCTCTACATTCCGCTCGGTGGAAATCGGAAGGGGGATAGCCGGACATATCTGAATCTTGCAACCGTGATGTTGCTGGGTGGGTTGTGGCACGGAGCCTCCTGGAATTTCGCCATCTGGGGCGGAATTCACGGCGCGATGCTGGCTGGTGAGCGGTTGATGGGTAAGGAGAGCGCATACCGCGGATTGCCGGCGCCCATCCGGATGCTGATCACGTTTGCCATCATTCTCTTTTCGTGGGTGTTTTTTCGCGCCGCGGATTTAGGCGCCGCGGTGACCTATTGCGGGAGTATGCTTGGTATCGGCAGTCCTCACGACGGAGGGGGTCTCATCGGGGGTGTGATCTATCAGCCGTACTTCCTGCTGACATTGGCCGCCGCTGCCGGTTTCGTTTGGGCGGCGCCACCGACATTACACGCGCTCAGAAGTGGGTTCTGTCCCTCTTCTTTCTGACACTGATCTTTTCGGTTCCCGTTCTGCAGCAAGTGCGGGACGGCGTGGGCACCTCGTCGTGCCGCGGGAGCGTTGGCGGCGCATGGGCGGTCTTCAGCGGGGCTAGCGCAGGGCCGTCAGGCGAGGTGAAGCCACACATTTTCGGCCGGTTGGTGGAGGCCAATCGGGTTTTGCTTCGTGGAATGCGTGAACTTGAGAATGACTTGGCGGATACATCATTTCTTACCCAGGCACTCTTACCTCCAACGCAACTGTTCCTCACCAGCATCCTGGGGGCAGGAAACGAGCAGACCTATCCCGGTACAGGCGGATGGCTCTTTTATCGACCAAGTATCGACTCCCTAACCGGTCCGGGATTTCTGGAGGAGGAAGTGCTTGCGGCCAGGTCCCGCGGCGGAAACGAGTGGGCATCCCCGCCGCAGCCGGATCCCGTCGCTGCGATTCATCAGTTTCAGCGGCAGCTCGCGGATCGGGGAATTCAACTCATCCTGGTGCCCACCCCGGTGAAAGCTTCCCTTCATCCGGAAAGGATGTCGGGCCGATACAGAAAAGCGAGACCGGTGATTCGAAATCCATCCTACAATCGATGGATCGACTCGTTGGATGAGGGCGTGCTCGTTTTCGATCCGGCACCGCTCCTGGCGCAGAACCGGGACTCGACGGGCGCCGCGCAGTACCTGGAGTCCGACACCCACTGGACTCCCCAGGCTATGCAGCATGTCGCGGCCGGACTCTCGCGATTCATTCATGAGCACATTGAACTGTCTGATCATACCGGCACCAGGCTCACCCGCCACGCAGGGAAAGTTCGGAATCTTGGCGATATTGCAGCGATGCTTACACTGCCGTCCTCACGGCAATCTTATCCGGACCAGGCCGTGGACCTCCTGGAAATCCGCGACAACGAGAAGTCGTGGCAGAGTGACACTGGAGCGGATGTGCTGGTGCTTGGGGACAGCTTCAGCAACATTTACTCACTGGATTCGATGGGGTGGGGCGCCTCCGCGGGATTTGTCGAGCAGCTCAGTTTTGAGCTCGCTCGTCCCGTGGATGCAATCCTTCGTAACGATGGAGGTGCGCACGAAACGCGGGAAATGTTGAGCCGGGAATTAGCGCGTGGGCGCGATCGCCTTGGTGGAAAGCGTGTCGTCGTCTGGCAATTTTCTGA
>Ga0310121_10001654_pt1 | contig 22379 bp, 17 predicted proteins | sample CB27_Tmax_986_MG_FD_203504 | JGI IMG/M metagenome (GOLD analysis project Ga0310121, IMG submission 203504) | Marine microbial communities from Western Arctic Ocean, Canada - CB27_Tmax_986 | ecosystem: Environmental > Aquatic > Marine > Oceanic | place: Canada: Western Arctic Ocean | collected...
CCTCCTCGGCCAACAGCTGCTCGACCTTCTCGATAATCGCTTTTACGTCTGAAGTGCCCATGCACCCATTCATACACCTTCTTCGAAAAAATCAACTAGATGCAGTGCTGGCTATTGTCAGGATACAAACTACCGACGCACAAATGGCTCTGACGTAGAGAATCCTGGCGAACAGGGACCAGACGAAAAAACCCCGGTCCGCACATCGCGAACCGGGGTATCGGTTTTGCCATCAAAGGCCCGGCCGCGACGGGTGATTCCGTCTCACCGGATTTAGCACTCTGCTTTCTCTACCAGGCGAAGTCGAGCCCGCCATAGGTACCGTGCAGAATCAAATCTCCGTTGCTATATACCAGCGGGTTGGCTATCAAACCGGACATCGTCCTTCCCACCGGAATCTGCTCCGTCGACAAGGCGACACCCGACGCGGCCAATGCCCGATATCCACCGGTCAAACGCCAGTGGCAGCCAAACTTATGCGCCACACCGACGCGGAATTCTCCCAGGAAGGCGACGTCGTCATCGTCCACGTTGATCGAGTAGTCCTGTGGAGTCGCTGGGTTGATGTAAGCCGCACCCGCTTGTCTTTCAGTGACTTGTGATTCGATGACCTGAGGTTCGGTAACTTGCGGTAACTCGTTTTGGATGTCACCGTCTTCCGTTGATATCCGCAAAGGCTTGTGATCGTCGAATGGGGAACGAAGTTGAACGCCTTGCTCTTTCAAGATGCGTCGGACGGTGGAGGCACTGATGCCGAGTTGCGTCGCGATGGCATAGGTGCTCTTGCCCTGGCGATAGAGTTCCGTGATTCCAGCAGCGAGTGTTGGAGTTCGTTTCGATTTGCGGCCGTTTTTTTCGAGAATCAAACCGGCCATACCTTGTTGACGAAACTTAGAGCGGAAGCGGGAGAAGTTTCGCGGGTGAATTTCAAATGATTGGCAAACGTCTTTGACCTTGGCGACGCCGGCCTCGACCAACTCAATGGCACAAAAGCGATGCAGGGTTTGATCGGCCAGTGGATAACAATAGAAGGGAGTTTGATCGACAAAGTCGGCGCGATTGCCGTTAAGATCCTGAAACCAAACTCGTCGATTAACGGCTACGGAGCCTTGCGGCAATCCTAACCCTTCTGCAAAATCCAATTGCGTCTCCGACATCCGTGTCCCTCCCAGCTAGGACGAATCCGCTCAAATAAACGGACATCTTTAAAACGCATTGATTCCGGAAAAAGTTCGACAAAACCGCGAAAAAAGAAAGACTATGTCAGGATTTCTGGGGTCTGCTCCATCAGCTTTGAAGACGCGGCGAATTGCAGGTCTGGTCCCCTCCTGGTCGCCAGAGAATCGGCACGCCTGTTTCCAATGCATCGTCGACAGACGAGAGATCGAATCGGTCGATTCGTCTAAGATCCCTCGAACACCGGGACGACCAGCGTCGAAATCGACATAACCGATAAGGTCCGTCCCGTAGCCAAGCCAATACGAGCTAGCAGCCTAAGGGGCGCTAAGAATTGTGGGCCACCCTGTGGCTCAGCTTAAGCACTTACGAGTAAGGCCATCGTTGGCGAAATCGTTCCGGCTAAGAGCCGGTGGCCAATCGAGAGTTTGAGACGGCCGGGGCCGCCATGGTCATGACTTCCGTTGCCAGTTTTCGATAATCTTCGGCCCCATGTGATTGCGGCGCGTACTCGAAGATCGACTGACCGTAACTAGGAGCCTCCGCCAAGCGAATATTCCGGCGGATGCGAGATTCGCAAGGACGTGCCTTGGCCCAAGGAGTCGTGGGATCATGGACTCGACGAAAGAATTCGGCCACGTCGCCCCGTACTTCTTCGGCCAATCGGGTACCCGTTTCGTACATACAGAAAATGATTCCGCTGAGCTGAAGCGTCGCATTCAACCGTCGCGACACGACATCGATGGTTCCCAACAACTTGCTCAAGCCATGCAGTGCCAGGAAATGCGGCTGCATAGGTAGAAAAACCTCTTGGGCGAAACTTAATGCGTTGATCGTCAATACACCCAGTGACGGTGGGCAGTCGATGACCAAGATGTCGTAATCGTGTTCGTAGGCATTCAGTTTGTCCCGCAGAACCACTTCTCGGCCCACTTCACCTGCCAACTCGACTTCGGTCGCCGCCAGGTCAATGTGCGCTGGGATAACCGACAAGTTCGGTCTGGCCGTTCGACATGCCTCCGCCATGTGCCGCTGGCCCATCATCACATCGTAGATGGACGGCTCCTTCTCACTGAGGGAGATGCCCAGGTGAAGCGTGGCGTGGGCCTGCGGATCGAGGTCGACCAGACAGACTCGGCGGCCAGCCTCGGCGAAGGCCGCGCTCAGATTCACTGCGGTCGTCGTCTTTCCAACGCCTCCCTTTTGATTGATGATGGCGATGGAACGCATGGACGTAAACTCCTTTTTTGCTATCTGCGGCCAATTCGGGTCCAGATGCTTCACGAACCGAGGCCGATTATAGTTTCCGAGGGCTCGGATGACCTAGAGCGTCTCGCCGACCCAACCGTCAGTGCCAGCACGGGTAGCATTAGTGGCATGGGACCACTACATTCGGACCGTGGTTTTAGAAAACAGAAAGCGCCTTCACTGATGCGACTGCTGGGAAGAATTACCGAACGAGAACAGGCTGAACTGTTAGCCGAGTACCTAAGTGCGCAGGGAATTGATCTTCTCCTTGAGTCGGAAGCGGATCATCTTTCCGTTTGGGTGCGAGATGAAGACCATGTTACGCGGGCCCGCGAGGAGTTCAACCGCTTCGTCAAGGATCCCTCCGATCCAGTGTACGAAGCCGCTGTGCTGCGCGCTCGCCAGCAGAAATCGGAGACCGTCACTCCGAGTGATCCGCGCGAACCAAAAGTGACTCGGGTGCCAATCTTCGAGCTGGACCGTGGACGAATGCGGCAATCCCCGTTTACCGTCCTGTTGGTCGTATTGGCGTTACTTATCTCTGCGTTCATGCAGAAGGATGCCAGTCCCCGCAGTCCCGTTCGTCGCGCGTTGTCATTTTGCGATCCAGCCCACGCCGACGATGTGGCATGGGAAAGCCAGCCGAACGGATGGGTGGACATTATTGGTCGTGGACAGGTGTGGCGACTTTTTACTCCCGCGTTTTTGCATCGTTTTTCGCCACTGTTGGTCTTTAACCTGTTTTGGATCGTTCTGCTTGGTAGCTTAATCGAATCACACCACGGCACGTGGCGGATGGGCATGATCGCGGTCTGTTCCGCCGTGGCGGGAAATGTTGGCGAGTTTTTATTCGGCCAACAGCTGCTTTTTGGCGGGCTGTCGGGCATCATGTTTGGTCTGTTTGGCTATGTCTATGTTTACATGATCAGCCATCCCGAATCACCGGTTCGAGTGCCCCGGGGAGTTGCCGTTGTCCTAATCGTCTGGATGGCCCTCGGTTTTACCGGTGTCCTGAAAGACAGCCTGAATCTGGCCACAATGAACTATACCCAACTGTGTGGCTTGGTGGCTGGCATGGTCATCGCCACCTGGGCGGCACGGCCGCGCAATCTCCATTCCACGCAGGATCAAATTGGGGAAGAGGATCAAGCTGGGGAACCGACCCAGTCCGGATAGTTGGGCGATTGTGATTTCATGGCCCATCGACGGCAAATTGTTCATCCAGAAACACTGCCAGTCCGGACACGATGTTCACAGTCGCCGCGCGTGGTTCATTGAGAGTACGGATTTGTCCGGACTCTAAATCGATCAGCAGACTGGCTCGCTCGACTTGGCCAAACTCCAACAGGTAATCCCAATCAGCTACCTCGCCGGCCGAGGGCTTGTTCCACTTGAAACTGGCGTCTTGAATCAATGCCTGCCGAGCGTGGACCAATCCCTTGGCTTCCGTCAGATCACGTGTGGCTGCCACCCTGAAATCCCGCGCGTCGACCCGGATTAGCTCACCCGAGGGCTGGTCCTCGATTGAATCGCTGGCTGACGCGCCGTCGCCGTTGGGTGTTTTCTTGGCGGCCAGCACCAGCCTCTTGACCTGGACCGGTTCGGCCAACCGAATGGCGTGGGCCACGTCGCTGCCCCAAAAATCCAGTGCCCGAGCCGATTGGTTGGACTGGAACCACCAAGCGAAACCGGCGGCCACCAGCGCGACGGCCAGGATCGCCACAATGACGAGTTTCCCGCTATTCATCATTCTTCTCGTCGGCCGCGTGATACGATAAATTATCCTTTCCCAGATCGATTATCTCACCACTTCTTTCTTTTGGCTCCCAGGAGGCCACCGACCATGCCAGACAAGTTCGATCCATACCGCGAGGCCCTCGTGATGGAAACGAATACCATTTGGGCTGACGAATATGACCATCTCGGCGCGGCAGACAAGGCCCGTTTGGAGGAAGCCCTACACGGCGACCCGGAGAACGCCAGCCAGCTCGGCTACGTTCGCACCCACACCGGGTTCTGCCGCGAGATTACCGTAACGGCAGACGACCTGGCAAGGGTCCAAGGATAACAGACGCTTGACTGACTCAGCCGTAACGATTGTCCCAGTCGACCTCCAGGACACTGCCGCTCCGCAAGATAGAGCCTACGATATCGAGATTGCCGCCGGTCGATTGGACCACGCTGCACGTCGGACGCTGGAGGTTGTGGATCCGTCGGGGGTCATTTTGGTGACCGACACCACAGTGGGCCGATTGTACGGCGGACAAGTGGTCACTGGGTTTGAGACCCGAGGTGTCAAGACGACCGTGCTCACCGTGCCAGCGGGTGAGCGGAGCAAATCGGTCGACCAGGCGAATCAGTTATGGATGCAGCTGTTGGCCGCTGGCGCCGATCGCCGGGCCGTAGTGGTGGCGCTAGGTGGCGGTGTCGTCGGCGACTTGGCTGGTTTTATCGCAGCCAGTTTCGCGCGGGGCGTTGACTTTGTCCAACTCCCCACCACGTTGTTGGCACAAGTCGATAGCAGCGTGGGTGGCAAAGTGGGTATTAACCTGCCCGCAGCCAAGAATATGGTGGGTGCGTTTTGGCAGCCGAAGTTGGTCCTCATCGATCCATTGGTCCTCCAGTCGCTCCCCGACCGGGAATTCGGCGCGGGCTTGGCGGAAGTCGTCAAATACGGCGTGATCATGGACGGCGAGTTCTTTGAGATGCTGGCCGCCAACGTTGAGCCGATCCTGGCCCGCGATCCCCAAATCATGCAGAAAGTAGTCGCTCGCTGTTGTGAGCTGAAGGCCGACGTGGTGCTGGACGACGAGCTCGAGACCACTGGCCGTCGGGCCATTTTGAACTACGGCCACACGTTTGCTCATGCGCTGGAATCGATTACTGGTTACGGCCAGCTACTCCATGGGGAGGCGGTCTCGATCGGCATGCTGTGCGCGTCACGATTGGCGGAACAGCTGGGAATGATTTCCTCTGACGTCACCGAGCGCCAGACCCACCTATTGACCTCATTGGGTCTACCCACCGCCTTGCCGGAGGTCGACCGTCCGCAGATGTTGGAAGCCATGAAACACGACAAAAAGGCCGAACGAGGTCGGATTCACTTCATTCTCCCCACGAGACTCGGGGAAGTTATTTCGGTCGCGGAGGTCGAACCGCATCAGGTCGCCGCCGCACTGGGAAGTTAGCTGGAAAACGGCGTTTCCGACACTTTTCCCGGATCGGATGTTGCCAGGAACGAGCGAACTGCTAAGATGCCCAATTGATACAGATGTCCATTATACGTGACCGTTGTGTCACACGTCATTTATCGGGCAGGATCGACGCATGGAAACTCAAACTCTGAATTCGTCGGATGCGGCGAATCGGTCACCGGGCGGGCCTTCATCACCGGACGGGCCTTCATCACCGGACGGGCCTTCATCACCGGACGGGCCTTCATCACCGGGTGGGCCTTCATCACCGGGCGGGCCTTCATCACCGGGCGGGCCTTCATCACCGGGCGGGCCTTCATCACCGGACGGGCCTTCATCACCGGGCGGGCCTTCATCACCGGACGGGCCTTCATCACCGGACGGGCCTTCATCACCGGACGAACTGGATCGCCAATGTCGGCTGGCCTTAGCGTCGGTCGAAGGGGTCGGGCCCATATTGCGGCGGGTTTTGATACAGAGTTGCGGTTCCGCGCGGGCGGTCTTTGACGCGGCGCCAAGTCGGTTGCGGTCGGTGCCGGGTGTGGGACTGTCGGTGGCCCGAGCTATCGGGCAAACCTCAGTGACCGATGCCGCCAGCAGCTGCCTGGCGGAATGTCAGCGGCGTCATATCGATGTGATCGTGGAAGGGGACCAAGACTATCCCCGCAACCTGGCCGAGATTCCCGACCCGCCCGGCGCCCTGTTTCGATTGGGCGAATTCCACCAATTGGATGCGGTGTCCGTTGCGGTGGTGGGTACGCGTCATTGCACCAGTTACGGCAAGCGTCAAGCGGCCCGTTTGAGTCGAGCCCTGGCCAAGGCGGGTGTGGTTATCGTCAGTGGATTGGCGCGCGGTATCGACGCGACGGCTCATCAGGCTGCGTTGGACGCGGAAGGTCGCACCGTGGCGGTCCTGGCCGGCGGACTCAATGACATCTATCCACCCGAGCACCGTGAATTGTCCTTCGACATCCGGCGGCGAGGGTGCCTGGTTTCTGAATGCGCCCCGTCGTGTAAATTGCAACGGGGAAGCTTTCCCAGACGCAATCGAATCATCAGTGGGCTTTCGTCTGGCGTGCTCGTGGTCGAGGCGCCGCTGCGTTCAGGATCATTGATCACGGCCCGTCACGCGCTCGAGCAAGGCCGCGAGGTTTTTGCGGTTCCCGGCCCGATCGACAGTCGTGCGTCGCAAGGCTGTCACGAGTTGATTCGCGACGGAGCCAAGTTGGTGGAATCGGCGGAAGACGTCCTCGGTGAACTCGGACCGCTGGCCGAAGAAACCGTTGCCGAAGATGGTTCGGTGATGCGCCATCCAGCCGAGCTGATGCTCAACGAACAGGAGCTGGGCGTTTTGCGCTGTATCGATAAGACGTGCACCAACATCGACACCGTCGTGCGTGCCAGTGGTCTGCCAATCCACCGTGTCCTTTCGACGATCAGCGTGTTGGAGATGCGACAGCTGATCCGGCGGGTCAGTGGCCAAACCGTAGTTCGCGTCTAGACAGTTCAGGCGCTTACGTACCTCCCTCCTTCGCTTCCTCGCTCGCTGAATGGGTCACTTTGACGCGGTCGGCACCTCAAAGTCAAAGGCGGCCTCTTCCTTCGGCACGTCCTACGGGGCTTCATTTTCGGAAAACATGGGCCGTCCGATGGGGAGGCAATGCCCGGTCTTGGGGTGGGCTGATGAAAAAGCCGGAATCTGGACTATTTAGAGCAAATGGCGTGCTTCGTGTTTGTTGCGCTGCAGGGGAATTGAAAAATGCAAAATGAGAATTGAAAAATGCAAATTTTCCAGGAATGATTTTGTATTTTGCAGTTCTCATTTTTTATTTTTCAATGCTATCGCGCTACAATAAGACTCTACAGGTATGAGGCTTTTATCAGCCTGGTCTTGGGGTCGGAGACGGTGCCAATTCTTCTGTTAGGTCCCAGGCATCCTATCTGCCATGGCGATCCGTTCAGCAATCGGAGGGTGGCTGTGGAAGAGGAAGACTTCCAGCGGATGGGGATCGGGATCTGCCTTGTTCAATTTTGCCAACTTCTGGAAGGCGGAACGGTAGGCATCCACCATTTCCGTTTTTTGCAGGGCATACCAATCGCATTGCCGCTCGAAGAAGCGGCTGATCGCGTTTTGGAGCGGCTCCAGCAGCTGGGAAAAAAGAGTAATCGTGAGCGTGAGCGCCGGCAGAGCGTAGGCTGGGAAATGACGGTAGTCGACCTGGCCCTCTACACTGCCGACCCAGCGGGCCACCGTCCAGTCGGCGACATAGAATCCGGCGAGACTGAAGACAAGCCCAATCAGAATGAGCTGCCAGATGTGGCGGTGCACGTGGTGGCCGACTTCATGGGCGAAAATGACTTCGATCTCATCGGACTCAAAACCATCCAAGAGTGTGTCACCCAGTATGACGCGCCGAGTTTTGCCCAGACCAGCCAACATGGCGTTGGCCTTGGATGTCTCCTCACTCATGTCCATCCGGTAGACACCTTCGATTTTCAGCCCCGTGCCATCGGACAGCCGCTGGAATCGCTCGCTTAAACGGTCGTCCTCCAATTTGGAGATCTTGTAGAACAACGGGAGAATCAAGACCGGTGCCAACTGGCCCATCAAAATGCTGACAAGAAAGAAAGCGCCGGCGGCGACCAACCACCACCATGCCCCGGTCCACCAGATGATCCCCATGATTCCATACGCAATCAGCAAACCGAAGGCCAAGGCCAATAGGTTGCGCTTGGTATACCGTCCAATCCATTTTCCCAGCGACTGGCGGCTCAATCCGTATTGGTGTTCCAGCACATGACCCGAATAAAAGGATAATGGGAGTGAAACAAGGGCATGAAGCAGGGTCACGATGATGAAAAGCGCACCCACTTTGGGCCAGATGGCCACCAGCCCAGTGGCGTCGCCGATGGTTTTGGTCAGCCACTGGTCCAGCGGACGTGCTAGCAGAATCGTGGCGACCGACAGAAAGCCGATGTCGATCACGCGATCGCTGAGGTCACAGACTAGTTGGCGCTGGCCGTATTGTTTGGCCTCGGCCAGCTGGCCACGGTCCATTTTGGAATCATCTTCAGATTCCTTCGCCGCCCCGGAATGGACCGCGGCAGTATTGGTATTCCCAGGTGAATTCGCGCTGATCGGCGCATCACCCGGTTTCTCACCCTGACTCGCTTGGTCATCCACGCTCATTTTCTGTATTTCCTTTGGGTAGCTGGACCGGAAGGCGGACCACCCTTAGTTTCGCGGCTATCGCGACGAGACAGCATCCCATCTAGGGGTGATGCCGCGCACTAAAATCGACGCCGAAGTCTTCAGAATCCCGGATGTCGATTTCCGGACGTCTGACAGGCACCGGCCTGCTTGCTCATCAGGCCTGGGCGGGCTGCCTTGCTGACGGCTCTCGGCTGTGGAATTCCTTGCCTGTGTAGCGCAAGGTAGCACACAACTGTTTTATTCTTGGACACTTTTGGCATGACAACGGCCAATTCGGCCACTTGGGGACTGTGAAACATCTGCAGAAGACCGTGAAATATCCAAAATGCGCTAACAGCAGCACCGGAAGCATCGTCATAACCTATTATATATTATAGGTTTGTGACTAGCAGTAGGGCGGCTACAGCTGACATTGATTGGTCATTGTCTGCCAAATACTACGAATCGAGCCGTTGACGACCGTGAAGTACTTGAAAAATGTACATTCTAACTTTTTTCGCTTGGCGCTCAGGCCCGTCCTAAGGAAATAAGTTGGACATAGATAAATAGTTTCTCAATAAGGAGTTACAGAGACGCTTGCAACCAGTATCCTACGGAAATAGGAGAATTCAGACTTAACTTGGCATGGTTGTTGCACTAGCAAGCGATTGAGTTCTTGTCAACGTTTGTCGAAATAACGGCCAATTTGGTGATTGGGGTGAAATCTTTCGGGGGCCGAGCGCGTCTTAGAGTTAGCCTATTCCCAGGGGATTTTCGCGCAATTAAGGCTGACCGGGAGCAAAGAGGCAGACGATCGCAAGATTTTCGAGAACCACCCTCAATTGCATTGCGTAGCTCAAAATGAACTCCGTGTACAACCAAACTCATTCATCTGACGACTTGTCCTCATCACCAGCTGAAGTCAGCGACGAGCAACTGTTGGTCGAATACCGCCAAACGGGTACTCAATCGGTTTTTGGCGAACTGGTCCAGCGATATGAGCGAGAGTTGTTCAGTTACCTCCGCCGCTACCTAGGCGACGCGGAGATGGCTGAGGATGCATTTCAGGCAACCTTTTTGCAGTTGCATCTGAAATGCGACCAATTTGAGGAGGGGCGTCGGCTGCGTCCTTGGTTGTATATGATTGCCACGAACAAAGCGATCGACCTGCAACGCCGCAACAAGCGACATAAAGCGATTAGCTTGAATTCGACGGTCTCCGAGGACACGGATCGTGGGCCAATGATGGATCTGCTTCCTGGGTCGGAGGCGAATCCCCACAAGGAGTTGGAACGGATAGAGGGTGGCGAGTGGATTACTCGTCAACTGGACGATTTACCAGAACACCTACGTTCGGTCGTGAACCTTGTTTACTATCAAGGATTGAAGTATAGGGAAGCGGCTGAAGCGCTTTCGATCCCGGTTGGAACGATTAAGAGCCGTTTGCATGCGGCGATTACAAAACTGACCAATGCCTGCGAGAGTTCGCAATACTTTGGCGAGTAACCGATAGAAATGGAAGAGAATTTGCTTGGATATCTGCTGGGCGCTTTGGATGGCGCCGAGCACGATGAGATCGAAGAAAAGGTTTCGCGAGATTCAGGTCTGCGCGATGAGTTGGCGGCTTTGGAAGAAAAGCTGGCTCCACTGCAGGCGGCTCGTTGGGACTACGACCCGCCGGACGGATTGGCCCAGCGAACCTGTCAGTTGGTTGCCGATCGAAGTGCCGCTGGTGAGCTGGCTGTTCAGCCAGCCTCCCGGGATCAGGTTTCCGACGGATACGAGGCGGTTGGATCGAATGCCGGTCGCGAATGGACGTTGTTTGACGTCGTCATTGCCGCAGGTATTTTCTTTGCGGCAGCCCTTTTGTTTGTTCCCGCGGTAGCTCAGAGCCGTCATCAGGCTCAGTTGCTTCAATGCCAAAAGAAGCTGGGTGTATTGGGGCAGTCATTAGCCCAATTCGCGGAAATGACGAACGGTTGGTTTCCTTCCATTCCCAGCACCGGCCCTTATTCGGTGGCCGGTTGTTACGCTCCTCAGCTGATGAATGCCCAATTGGTCAATGACCATTCTGATTTTGTCTGTCCAGGTTCAACTTTGTGGAAACAGGTGCATATTTTTCAGGTCCCTTCCCAAGACGAGCTGACACAAGCACCTCGGCACCGAGTCATCTTTTTGCAACGGACGATGGGAGGCAGCTTTGCCTACAACTTGGGATATGTGGAGAATGGACAGTACCAACCGCTACGCGATCGGGGTCGTTCTTACTATCCGATAATGTCGGACACGCCACACTTGACGACGGAAGGACATGTCAGCCAGAACCACGGTGGCAGAGGGCAGAACGTTCTCTTCGAGGCAGGAAATGTTCGCTTCGTGACGTCCCAGACGATCGACCAGGAATCGCAGGACAATATCTTCCTGAATGATGTCGGCGAAATCGAAGCTGGTTTGCACGCCGACGATGTCGTGATCGGTCACAGTGCTGCCCGACCGTCCAAGTTTCGCCCGTTCGAGATTCGCCTGCATTTCAAATTCAAACGGCAGGCCCCGCGGGACGACGATTAGTGCGGGGCTCAGCTCGTTGCCATTTCGCAACGTGTTGTCCAATTGTGACACATAGCCTAGGCGCCGGCGTCTTTTCTGGACACCGGCTTGTTGCCGCAATCTCCTGCCAGCAAAGGGTTTAGCTCATCGAAGCTGGGCCAGGTCGATTCCTATACAAACTTTGGCACCTTGATTGCATTGGAACTGGTTACTTCAACGGGTCTCCCGCAAGCCTCGGTCCCCTCAGGCTTGCGGGAGTACGAGCCATCGCTCCATCCGAAAACCAAATAACGATCGACGATCGGGTTCCTTATGCACAGTTTACAGATCGTGGAAACGGCGGCCCGAATCGCCCGCTCCTCCGCCACCGAAACACTCGTGGGATGGGAGGTGAGCGAGTCGGACCTCCAGTCCTATTGGATTGCCGCGAAGTGTCGTCTTGATCGATGGCAGCGGGTATTCTGTCGATCGCCCCGCGGACAGCAAACCGATGTCCTCGGTTCGTCGACAACGGGTATCCATGGATGGATTGCCGAAGTGTTGGCCGCGGAAGTGTTGACTCGCGTTTGCGCGGCGGTCGGCTGTGCGTCGGACAGGGAAAACGGTGAAGAGCGGCTTGGTCCGATAGTCAGCAGCGTCTACAGCGGTCATCTGGAGAATCGCCGCCGGGCTCTGCGAATGTGTTTGGCCAGCGAACACGTGGGCCATGGCGAGGTAGAACATCTGGATCGACTACGACGCTCATGTGAACGATGGACCGACATCCTCTTGAGCTTTATGCAGAATCACGTCGATGTGCGGAAATTCGCCTTCGATATTGACCGTCTCCATGACTTTGCGGAAGGCCATCGTCAAGAATATGACGTCGCGGACTGCCATTTTACCTGGCCGTTGTTCATGAGCTCTCTTCAGCAGTCATTTCAGAGATTTAGCTCGATACGCCTTCCTAATTTCGATCTCAATGCCCAAGTCGACGCCACGGCCCTAGCGACCTTTCGACACGCGGGGGTGGAGTCTTCAGTCGATTTTGAACTACCGTGGTGGCAGCGGATGATGGATATGGCCGATCAGACATCTGATCTAATCACTCGTTTGGTCCAGGACGACAATCACTCCGTTCCTTGATTGGCGGATAGGAACTGGCGCCGCCGCTTCATTCTTTGACGTAGTGTTTCCAGATCATCTCGCGGCGTGGCCTCAATCAACCGCTTCGTATAGTCTTCGCGGGGCTCCGCATAGATCTGCTCGGACGGTCCAAACTCAACGAACTGTCCCGCATTCATGACGGCCATCATGTCCGCCATGAATTTCACTACGCTCATGTCATGGCTAATAAAGATGTAAGTCATCCCCCGTTTCTCCTGCAGATCCTTGAGCAGATTCAGCACTTGCGCCTGGACGGACACGTCCAAGGCCGACACAGACTCGTCGCAGATCACGAATTCCGGCTCCACAGCCAACGCTCTGGCGATGCAAATCCGCTGTCGTTGGCCTCCGGAAAACTCATGTGGATAGCGATTTAGATGATCACTGCTCATGTCGACTTCTTGTAACAGCTGGACGGCCCGCTCACGACGATCTTCCCTGGAATTGCCAATCTGCTGTATCCGCATGGGCTCGATTAAGGCGGAACCGATCGTCATCCGCGGATTGAGGCTACCATACGGATCCTGAAAGATGATCTGCATTTTGCGGCGCAGCGGCCGCATTTCTCCGTGCCCGTGGCCACTGATGTCCGTACCGTGGTACAGGATCGTGCCGCTGGTCGGCTGGATCAATTTCAAGATCGCGCGGCCCGCCGTTGTTTTGCCGCAACCGGATTCACCCACCAGCCCCAGCGTCTGGCCAGGGTAGAGCTTGAATCCAATTCCGTCCACCGCTTTGACATGGTCCACAACCCGTCGAAACACGCCCGCGCGCACGGGGAAGTGGACCGTTAGGTCGCGAACTTCAAGAAGGGGTGACGCGCCTTCCTTGACCAGGCTGATATCCGGCTCCGCGGTGGCCTCGTCCCAGGCATGACCGGTCGTCTCCAATTCCGAGGACGGATGCAGCAGACGACCGCGTCCACCGGCCTCGAAGTACGCCAGCCGCTCCGCGCTCACCTGTTTCTCGACGATACGAGGCGGCTCGTCGCCGTGTCCTTCCACCTCCTCCATGAAGTCATCGACCGTTGGCAATCGTCGATATTTCGATTCCAGGCGAGGCCGACATGCCAGCAAACCCTTCGTGTAGGGATGCCGTGGCTTTTCGAAGACCTCCAACACGTCCCCATACTCCACCATCTTGCCCTGGTACATCACAGCCACCGCGTCGGCGATCTCCGCGATCACGCCGAGATCGTGCGTGATAAAAAGGATGGCCATGCCACGGCTGTCGCGTAGTTGGCGGAGCATTTCCAGAATCTGCGCTTGGATCGTTACATCCAAGGCGGTGGTTGGCTCGTCCGCAATGAGGAGCTGGGGATTGCAGGATAACGCCATGGCGATCATCACTCGTTGCTTTTGTCCGCCTGACATCTGATGGGGATAACTGTTTATCCGACGCTCGGGCTCCGGAATGCCAACCTCTTCAAACAGATCGATGGTCTGCTGGCGGGCTTGCCGCTTGGTCGCGGATTGGTGCAACAAGATGGCTTCCATTACCTGTTGGCCGACGGTGAAGACCGGATTCAAAGAGGTCATGGGTTCCTGGAAAATCATGCTGATTTCGCCACCGCGAATTTGACGCATCTCTCTTTCGCTTGTGGAAACCAAGTCCTTTCCCAGGAAGGCGATTTTTCCCGACACGATTTCGGCGCTGGATGCCAATAACCGCATCACCGAAAGTGAGGTGACTGACTTGCCGGAGCCGGATTCACCCACGACCCCCAGCGTCGTCGCCTTGTCAATTCTCAGCGAGATATCGTCGACCGCCCTGACCATTCCATGATCGGAGTGGAAGTAAGTACGCAGACCGTCAATTTCCAGAACCGGTGCGGACATGGATGGGTTCACTGCTGATTAATGTTGGGACTGCCGTAGTCGAGGATCCGTTGCTTCTTGGAGCCCTTCGCCGATGAGATTGTAGGCCAGGACGGTCATGAAGATGGCCAAACCAGGGAAGAGCACCAGCCACCACGAGTCCATGTTTGTCCGACCGGCATTCAACAAGGTGCCCCAACTGGGGTTCGGCGGCGGCGCGCCAAAGCCGAGAAAACTCAAACCGCTTTCAATCAAAATCGCCGCCGCAATGCCGAACGTAATCGGCACCAGGATTGGCGCCAGCGCGTTGCGCAGCACGTGGCGGAACATAATGGCCACGTTACCGACACCCAAGGCCCGGGCTGCCGTGACGTATTCCAACTCTTTGAGCTTGAGAAACTCGGCGCGAGTCAGCCGGGCGATTCCGGTCCATCGTGTGCAGCCAATGATCGCCATCAAATGCCAAATGGTAGGTTTTTCGATCACGGCCAGCAGCGCCAGGATGAGCACCAATGTGGGCACGCACATCACCAGCTCAATTAAGCGACTCAAGACAACATCGATCCAACTGCCGAAAAAACCAGCGAACGCGCCGACGGTTATGCCAATCACTGCCGCGATTCCCATGGAGACGAAACCTACCAAAAGCGCGATGCTCGTGCCGTGCACCATCTGGGCGAATACATCCACGCCCGATTGGTCCGTGCCAAACCAGTTGTTGCCGTTGGGAGCTGCATTGGGCTGATTACCAGGCTGTCCCTCCACCTCGCCGTCACGCACGCGACGAAATGGGTCCTGGAATACCAAGGGATAAATGGCCCAGCTAAGCGGATCTTTTTCTTTGAGATTCTCAGGATAGCGTTTGTAGAATTGATCCTGAAAGAAGACCGGGTTTTCCCAAGACCGCTTCCAATATCCCATGGCCGGAAAGTAGAGTCGACCCTTGTATTTGCAGATGACCGGTTTGGTCCCGGCGATGGCGGGCGCCAGAATCGCCACGACGGCCAAGCCAATCACAATCAACAACGCCGACATGGGCAGCCATCTGCCGCGAAAGCGCTGCCACGACTCCGCCCAAAACCCGCGACTCCGTTGGGTGTTCACCTTTCCCGTCATGAATAGGTCACTCTGGGGTCCACGACTGCATACAAAAGATCCGCCAATAGCTGGCCCAGCAAGGTCAACGCCGAAAACACCAGTGTCAAACCCATGATGGTTGGATAATCCCGCTCGCGAATGGACGCAAAGAACAGGCTGCCCATGCCTGGCCAGGAATAAATCTGTTCCAAAATCACCGCCCCACTCAGTAGGGCCGGCAGCGTTAGGCCAATGAGCGTGACCAAAGGTATCAAGGTGTTGCGGAAGGCATGTTTCCAAACGACCCCCACCGGGGTCACCCCTTTGGCTTTGGCTGTGCGGACATAGTCCTGACGCACCACCTCCATCATGTTGGATTTCACGAAACGCGTGTAATACGCCAGACTCCCGTAGGTGAAGCAGGCGGCGGGCATCAAGGCGTGTTTGAAAATGTCCCAGGTCTTCCCCAACAGTGACATCTGTTCGTAATCGTCGCTAACCATGCCCATTAATGGCAGCCAGCCGAGTTTGACCGAAAGCAGTAGCTGCAAGAACAGCGCGGCCACGAAAGAGGGGAGCGAGTACAGCATGTACAGCCCGGTACTGAGCGCTCGCTCGCCTACCGTGCCGTCGCGCACGGTGATCCAAAGACCCAGCGGGATACACAAAATATAGGTAATCAGCAGAGAGGATACCGAAAGCAGGAGAGTTGGTAATAATCGATCCCGGATAAGCCGCGCCACTGGCAGCTTCCGCGAAATGGACTGGCCCATCTCCAGACGAACCAGGTTGCCGATCCATTGTCCATAGGCAATGGTCCAATGTTTATCGAGGCCGTATATCTTTTCCAGCCGCTTGCGGTCCTCCGGGCTGAGTGACCGGCTTGGATCGCTCTGCGCCATGTCCACGGTGATGGGATCACCGGGGATGCTACGAATCAGCCCATAAATCACGAAGGTGATCAATATCAAGGTTACCACCGCAATCAGGATTCGCCGTATCAGATAGCTGATCATTTAGTGAGACACCGCCGCGGCGGATTTCCAAAGGCTGTCCGAACCCGGTCCATAAGAATAAGGCCCTCGCGGACTGAACCGGTAGCCCCTCAGTTTCCTGTTAAATCCATAAAACGCATTGCGGAAATAGAGCCATGTATAGGGTTGGTCCTCGTAAAGAAGTTTGGCGATTTCCCCGTAGATCTTCGCCCGCTTAACTGGATCCAACATCGCCTTTCCCTCCGCGAACAGTTCATCGACCCGTGGATTGGAATAGACACCGTAGTTACGATCCTCTTCTGTCGCGAAAATGTTTTCATTGCTATAAGGATCCGTGCCAGTTCCCCATCCTGCCATGGTCGCCTGAAACTCATGGTCCCGGTTCTTTTGTTGCAACACCGTGAATTCCACGGGTCGAACGTGGCAGATAATCCCGATCCGATCCAGACTTTCCTGTAGCAGAGCACAGCATTTGATTCGATCGGGACGTTGGGCGACCAGAATGGTAAATTCAAACGGCACTTGCTCTCCATGGATTTCTTTGTCCAAGATTCCATCGGCGTCCGTATCGGTCCAACCGGCTTGCCGCAATAATTCAACCGACTTGCCAAGATCCTGCTGGATCATTGGCAGCGGCGGATCGGGAGCCATCCAGGAATCGGGGTGAAATAGGTTATTACATGGCTCGTAGAGCCCTTGATAGATGACGTCGAGCATCTCTCGGTAGTCGTAGGCGTAGGTCATGGCCCAACGAACTCGTTTGTCGTTGAAAAAAGGGCTCTGGCAATTCCAACCAATGAAGAAATAGACCCACTGCAGTCCGCTGGCTTTGATATTCAGTTTGTCGAATGAGTCGCCAGGCTGCTGGCCCAACCATTGATCGGGCGTCATCGAGCACTCCTCGACCTCACCGGTACGGAGGGCTAAAAGGGCCGTATTGGGGTCAAGAATCGTGCGGAATAACAGTTTTTTGAAATGCGGTTTGCCACGGACTTGTTGACCTTGGTGCATGTAATATTCGTCTCGACGTTCCAAGACAATCTCTTGTCCTCGTACGCGTCTGGTGATTTTGTACGGACCCCCTACCACGGGAAGCTGTTCGTATTTCACATGGTATTCACTCGTCTGCAGCGTTGGATCCTCCGCGATCGAATCCTTATAAATGTGCCGCGGGACGAGTGGAAGCCACATGTCCCAGACGTTGGTCGCGGAAGCCTCTCTGTGAAAATAGACGATTGTGCGTTCATCGTAGGCTTGAACCCAACGTAGTTTATCCGTACCGGTTCTAACCGCGGGGATCGGAATGGCGGGATCCATGATGGTCCGATAACTGAATTCCACATCGAAGGCAGTCATCGGTTCCCCGTCAGACCACACCATGTCGTCTCGAAGTACAATCTTGTCGTACAATCCGTCTTCGCTTGTTTGCCACGTTTCTACGTAGTTCGCATTTCCGAACGGTTTCATATTCCAGTCATAACTGTGCAGATAGACCGAGAAGTATTTCAGCACTTCGCTCTCGACGGTGGAACTCTGCATCAGCGGATTGGTACTCTTCACATCTCCTTCCAGTCGACGCAGAAATTGCGATTCCCAATTCACTGCTTGATCATCGGCAGGCAGTCGACCCAAGGCATCCACGATCGTGGCGTTCGCGTCGAACGAATCGTTGCGCAGCGCGAGGGCTTCATCGACCGTTGCGCTTGGCGGCCCAGATATCTCTTGGTCCTCCCTGGACACGTTCATCGCATCGAGCACCGGTTTATCGATCCAGGTCACCTGGGCGTCGAGTTCTTCCAAAGTCGGTGGATCAAACGGCTCGATGAGAGTTTCTCGCTCTTCCGCTGGCTCCGCCCCATGGGACGCCGATTCAGCCAACAGCGATTCGTCGGGCGACGACTTCTCACAGGCAGCGGACAGCAGACAGACGGCGAGGCAGATTCCCGCCAAGCATTCGCGACCAAAGGAGCCGGATAGGAACCTTTGCGAAGAGTTGATTTGAATCAGCATCCTGCCAGTGGAGCCTCCCTTTGCTCCGATTTGCGTTGACGAGCTCAAAGCCACACCTGTCAGCGACGAGCATCGACCACGCAATTCGCGGCCCGCGAGTCATGGACGGGTCTGCATCCTATGAAATGTGACTGCGATGGTCAATAAAAATAGGCTCGCCGCGGAGTCTTCTCATGAATCGGCCCGCCCCGTGCCCGCCAGAGCGATGGTGGCAAGACCAGCGACACACGGTCTGGAGTATAATGTGAAAGGCACTGGTCTGGCGAATTCCGCGACGACAGTTTACGCCCACGTTCCAGGGTTTTGCCGGGTCATCCGATGAGCTATCCAGATGACCACTCCATTTTTTCCAATCGTCCCCAGGTGACCTTGTTGCTGATCAGGGCATTGCTTCGTAAGCTGCGATTTCTCCTGGAGCGGCGGGACCTGGTGCAATTCGGGTGGCTCCTGGTCGCGATCATGGTGATGGCCCTTTCCGAGTTGATCGGGATCGCCTCCGTACTGCCGTTCATGAAGATCGTCGCCGAACCGAATCTCATATCCGAAAACGCTTGGTTGAGCTGGCTCCATGCCATTGGTGGATTCGAAAGTGATCGGTCATTGCTGATCTTCCTAGGCGTTACGGTGTTGGCCCTTTTCTCACTATCCCGGATGATCGCCGCGTTCACGACCTGGTACACGCATCGATGCGGGTGGTCCATGGCCCATTCAATTTGCATGCGGCTGCTCCGCACTTACTCACAGCTGCCTTATGAGTTTTTCTTGACCCACAATACAGCCGGTTTGATGAAGAAGGTTGCCGCTGACGTGCACAACCTGATCTCTGGCGTGCTTATGGCCGGCATGGAAATGATTTCCCACGGCATGGTCACCGTTGTGATTATGGCGCTGTTGGTCGTCGTCGAGCCCGGCATGGCTCTGACCGCCATAGTGCTCTTTGCTGGCACCTATACGGTCATCCATTGGCTACGCCATAAGTACGCCACCAGGCTCGGGCGGGAACGGCTCGAGGCGGACGGCCGCCGCTACAAAACGTTCCTTGAAGCACTCACCGGAATGAAGGCCATGCAATCCGACGGCGCGGAAACCTTTTTCATTGAGCGATTCCGCGAGGCGTCGCAACGTGTCACGAATGTGCACCCTCGTTTTCAACTGGTGACGATCATTCCCAGGTATCTGATTGAGATACTCGCATTTGGTGGCATCCTCGCATACATGCTGTTTCTTCTCGCCACGGACCAGAACTTTATCGCCGCCGTACCGACGCTGGGACTATTTTCCATGGCCGCCTACCGACTGCTTCCCGCCTTGAACAAGGTCTTCACTGCCGCGGCGCAGATTAATCACAATCTTCCCGTGGTCGATGAAATCTATTCGGACGTGAGCCGAGTGCCATTGTGTAGGGGACGGACTGAGATTGCACCACTCGGGCGATTGCCCTTTCGCGATAGGATCGCTTTGGACAAGGCTTGCTTCAGATATGACACGGGCGCGGCTCCGGTGTTGCGCGATATCGACATCGCGATTAGGAAGGGGTCCAACTTTGCCTTGGTCGGTCCAACCGGCTCGGGAAAAACGACACTGGTTGATGTATTGCTAGGTTTGCTATTGCCACAAAGCGGAACCCTGTCGGTAGACGGGATGCCGATTTCGGCCGAAAACGTGGCACGATGGCGGGCCGCCGTGGGTTATGTTCCCCAAGAAGTCTTCTTGTTTGACGACACGCTTGCCCAAAATATTGCATTCGGAGTGCCGACCGATGAGATCGACACCGCACGCGTTCGGCGGGCCAGTCGACTGGCAGAGATCGATGACTTTATCAGCCAGGATCTTCCTCAAGGATACGAAACCGAAGTGGGCGAACGGGGTGTTCGTTTGAGCGGCGGCCAACGGCAGCGGATCGGGTTGGCTCGCGCTCTTTACCGATGTCCGGATGTCTTGCTATTGGATGAAGCCACGAGCGCACTCGATGGTATTACTGAAGAAGCAGTGATTTCTGGAATTGAGCGGGAGTTACCCGACATCACGTTGGTTATGATCGCCTACCGGCTCTCCACCGTGCGATTGTGTGAAACGATCTATCTGCTGAACAACGGCCGAGTGACTCAGGCGGGCAGTTACGATGAGCTCATCTCGTCGAGTCATCTGTTTCGAGAGATGGTGGAGTCGTCGACGCGCCGGTGATCTTCGCTCCACGCGGTCTCCATGCATTGGGTCAACACGTTGGCAGTGTGCTGGACGCCCGGTTCGATCAATATCTCCTGCTGATCGGAAGGCACTGTGTGGCATTTCACGTGGGTCGCCAGTGCTTCCCAGCCCTCTACAGGCACCTTTGAATGCGCGGAGCGAATGAGTGTTATGGATCCGTCGTAGGGCACGCCGTGATATTCCAACACGGCTTTCTTGGTGGCTGAGGTCACGCGGCTGAGTCGCGTGGCGTGATTTTGCGGCGGGACGAGTTGGTGCCACCGGCGCTTCACGATCCAAGTCAACGCGCTCAGCTGCCGCTGATGGAGTAGGTGCAGTCGCGCGTTCCGCCAGTGACCGCTTCGAAGACTGGAAAACACCTCCTTCAAGGTTGGGATCCAATGTCGCGGACTGATCGCGCCCCGCAGCGGAGGTGCCGTGACATCGATGATGCCGACGAAGGACGTATCCTGACCAGTTGCCTTGAGCTGGTGTGCCATTTCAAAACTGAGGACCCCCCCAGCGCAGTGTCCAGCCAGGTAATAGGGGCCTTCCGGCTGTATGCAGCGGATTTCTTCCAGGTAGTGTGTGGCCATTTCTTCCAGTCGCATCATGGGAGTCTCGTGGCGATCGAGTCCGACCGGTTCGAGCGCATAGACGGGACGTTCGGGGTCCAATCGATTCACTAAATCACGATAGAACAACACGTGACCACCCAGGGCGTGCGTCAAGAATAGAGGAGTCTTCGACCCTGTTGTCCTTAGTGGAACCAGCGATCGCCAACAGTGCGAGGCCGGTTCGGACTGCAACTGTTCGGCGATTCGTTCAACGGTCGGTTCCTCCAGAAAGGCAGTGATAGGCAGCGACTTTCCCATGCGGTCTTCAATGAGCGAAACGATCCTCACCGCCGCCATCGACCGCCCGCCCAGGGTGAAAAACCCATCCCGAGCCCCAATTGGATGCACTCCCAGCACTTCCTCCCAGATCCTCGCCACGTCCAACTCCGTTTCGTTTCGTGGTGGTAGGTGCGTCGGCGCCTCAAAGGCGGCTTTTTGGGCGAGCGCGGATCCTCCGGAGGGAGCCGGAGCCGACGTCGATACCACGGCCGGTGGCGGCATGACTCGCTTCAAGGGTTCGTCCAATTGAGTCACCAGTCGGTGCGCGAGTTTCGGCAATCGTTCGACCCACTGGCTGACTTGCGCGATCGTAAAGTGGCTGGCATCGTAGATGCCGTGTAGGTTCCACTGGTCTCCTGGCCTGACCACGACCGTCAACGGATATGCGGAAGTGATCCCGCTACTAAAGTCAGTCAGCCGTAGCCCGCCCGTCTCGACGCCAAAGTCCATAAAGGGGAGATTTTCCACAACCAACAGACTGTCAAACATCGGCTGGTTTCCGGGGATCCGGCTCCAGGACCAGATGTCGGCGAGCGTCGCTCGCTCGTGTGGCTGGCGAGTAAACTGGGCATCGCGTAGACCGTGCAGCCAATCTCCGACAGTGCGATCGGGATCGACGTGGACGCGAATCGGCACGACATTGGATAAGAATCCGACCAGCGTGTCGATCCCTGGTAGCGAACCAGCACGCCCTGAGACGGTGGTGCCGAAGACCACATCCGCGCGGCCGCTGGTCGCGCCTACAATCAGCGCCCATGCGCCCTGGAGAATGCAATTTGGCGTGAGTTGGTGAGAAGCCGCTACATCCGCGACCGCCTCGGCGATATCGGGTGGCACGACTGTGTCGTACGTCTTCGTCTCAGGCACCTCGAAAGAAGGACGTCGATCGTGAT
>Ga0310121_10001655_pt1 | contig 22374 bp, 20 predicted proteins | sample CB27_Tmax_986_MG_FD_203504 | JGI IMG/M metagenome (GOLD analysis project Ga0310121, IMG submission 203504) | Marine microbial communities from Western Arctic Ocean, Canada - CB27_Tmax_986 | ecosystem: Environmental > Aquatic > Marine > Oceanic | place: Canada: Western Arctic Ocean | collected...
CGACACCTGTTTCGCCAACCCCGGCACCACAGAGATCCAGCTAGTCGCCGCCCTCGACGAAGTCAGCGAGATCCGCCCCGTGCTCTCGCTCTTCGAGGGCGTCTGCACCGGCGCCGCCGACGGCTACGGCCGCATCACCGGCCGGCCCGCCCTGACCCTGGTCCACCTCGGCCCCGGCTTCGCCAACGGCCTCGCCAACCTGCACAACGCCCGGCGCGCTCGCAGCCCCATCATCAACCTAGTCGGCGACCACGCCAGCTGGCACCTCGCCGCCGACGCCCCCCTCGCCTCCGACATCGTCGGCCTCGCCTCGCCGATGTCCAACTGGGTCCATTCCGCCAAGGACGCCGACAGCCTCCCCGCCGACGGCGCCGCCGCCGTGGCGGCGGCCCTCGCGCCTCCGGGCCAGGTCGCGACGCTGATCGTGCCGCAGGATGCGCAGTGGTCCGACTCCAGCGGCCCGGCCCCCGCGCCAACACCAGCGGCACCGGCAACAGTCCCGGCCGCCGCCATCGACGCCGCCGCCAGCGCCCTGCGCGACTCGACCTCCGTCGCGATCATGCTCGGCGGACCGGCCCTGCGCGCCCCAGCCCTGCGCGCCGCCCAACGTGTGACCGCCGCGTCCGGCGACCGCTGCCGCGTCTTCATCGAGACCTTCGGCGCCACCCGGGACGCGGGTCGTCACCTGCCCGACTTCCCCCGCCTGCCCTACTTCCCCGAGCCGGCGCTCGAAGCGCTGGAAGGCATCGACACCCTGATCCTGGCCGGCGCGCTCGACCCGGTCGCCTTCTTCGGCTACCCCGACACCCCCAGCCGCCTCACCCCCGAGTCGGCTGCCGTCGTCACGCTCTGCGAGCCCCAGCACGACTGCGTCGCGGCGCTCGAAACGCTGGCCGATGCACTCGGCGCACCGTCCGACATCGCGCTCGACGAGCGGACTGCACTCGAGCCCGCCAGCGGCGAATTGAAAGTGAGCTCGCTGGGCCAGGCGCTGGCCGCCGCGATTCCCGAGAACGCCATCGTCGTCAGCGAAGCCGCGACCTCGGCGGCAGCTTTCGAAGCGCTTAGCGCCGCCGCCAACCCCCACACGACGCTGGGGCTGACCGGCGGCGCGATCGGACAGGGCCTTCCGACGGCGGTCGGGGCGGCGATCGCGGCGCCCGACCAGCCCGTGCTCTGCTTCGAGGCCGATGGCAGCGGCATGTACACCGTCCAATCGCTCTGGACGATGGCGCGTGAAGCGCTCGACGTGACCGTCGTGATCGCGGCCAACGACGCCTATCGCATCTTGCAGGCGGAGCTCGGACGGGCGGGCGTCGATGAGCCCGGCCCCGCGGCCCGCGCCCTGACCGCGCTCAGTGGCCCGCGCCTCGACTGGGTCACCATCGCCAAAGGCTTCGGCGTCCCCGCCAGTCAGGCCACCACCGCCGACGAGCTCAACAGCGCGCTCGCCAACGCCGTCGCCGAAGCTGGTCCGCACCTGATCGAAGCCCTCGTCTAGCAGCGACTTCCGATCTCCCCACCTCGCAGAGCCATGCTCTCCGCAACCAGTCACATCGCGATCCACGGCGACTGACGCGAAGCGCACAATCGACGCAGGCCAACTCGATCCCGCGGCAGACTTAAAAAGAAAAACCCCCGCGGGGGAGCGGGGGTTTCTCACATCTGGTGTCGCGTCATCCCAAATTGGCGGGTTTGGACTGTTGGCGGGTTGACCTAAAATAGGGGGAAAACCACCACACCGTGGATTGAAATTAGGCCGCAGCTGACAGGCCGCAAATCCTCAAAACTGCGCATACAGGAATTGATCATATCCCGTTCCCTATGACCAGATCCCACCAACCAACGCCCCTTCGCGCCTGCCACAGCGACCGATTACCATCGGGCGGCACCAGCGAGAGGCGACAATGCAAATCCGTGTAAACGGCTCGGCCCACGAGCTTGAAGACGTCCGCCGCAACCTGCTTAGCTACCTCCGCTTCGACCTCGGCCTCACGGGCTCCAAGTACGGCTGCGGCGAAGGGCTGTGTGGCGCCTGCACCGTCCTCGTCGACGGACAGGTCCTGCGCGCCTGCATGACAACCACCGATGCCGTCGCCGGCGGTGATCTGCGCACTATCGAAGGATTACGTACAGAGAACGTCTTGCATCCCGTGCAGGAGGCCTTCGTCGACTGCAACGCGATGCAGTGTGGATACTGCATCCCGGGCTTCATTATGACGTCAGTCGCGCTGCTCGAACGCGACCCCTCCCCCTCCCGCGCCCAGATCCGCGAGGCGCTGTCCGAGAACATGTGTCGCTGCGGGACCTACCAGCGCATCGAGGACGCCGTCGCGCTCGCCGCCGAACGGAACGGCGCGCCATGACCCCCCCAACAACCGACGCACCGGACCCCGTCGACGCCGCACTGCTCGACACCCAGCCCCCCGGACTCTGGGTGCAGGGCGGCGGCGCGCTCGGCTTCCCGGCCCCGCGCAGCGGCTACGCCCGCGGTGCCTACGGCAACGTCACGCCCGACTACGGACCGCACCCCTGGCTCGTCGTCCACCCCGACGGCCAGGCCACTGCCTTCGCCGGCAAGGTGGAGTACGGCCAGGGCATCCGCTGGGGCCTCGCCGTCGAGGCCGCCGACGAACTGCGGCTGCCGCTCGACGCCGTCGACGTCGTGCTCGGCGACACCGGCCGCACGCCCTGGGACATGGGCACCTTCGGCAGCCAGTCGACGCTGCGCACCGGCCTCCAGTTGCGCAAGGCCGCGGCTAGCGCCCGCCACGCCCTGCTCGACCTCGCCTCGTCCCGACTCGACCTGCCCGCCTCCGACCTTCTCTGCCGCGACGGCCGCGTCGAGTCGAAGTCCGGCGCCGCGCACGGCCTCTCCTACGCCGAGCTGATCGGCGACGCACATCACCTCGTCGAGATCGACGATGACGTGGAGCTGACCGCCGAGTCCGACTTCACCGTCATGGGCAGCGAGACCGCTCGCGTCGACGCGATCGCGCGGGTGACCGGCGCATCGCTCTACTCCCAAGACATTCGGCGGCCGGGCATGCTCTTCGCGACGGTGCTGCGCCCGCCGACGTACGGCGCGCGCCTGCGCGACGCCGACTGGACGGTCGCGGCCCAGCTCCCCGGCGTCGTCGACGTCGTGCGCGACGGATCGATCGTCGCTGTGCTGGCCGAAACCGACGAGCAGGCCGACCTCGCCGCGACCCTGGTCCAGGCTGATTGGGACGAGCAAACCGACCATGTGGGCCGCTGGGATCTGCCCACCCTGCTGGCCGAGTCGGCCCAGGACCCCGTCACGACACAAGAAGAAGGCGACGTCGAGTCCGCCCTCGCCGCCGCGACCCACACCATCGAGTCCACCTACTTCGCCCCCTACGTCTCCAACGCGCCGATGGAACCGCGCGCCGCCGTCGCCGAGTGGTCGGGCGACGACGAGTCGAGCGACGAGCTGACCGTCTGGGCCGGCACGCAACGCCCCTTCGGCATCCGCGCCGAACTGGCGCAGCGCTTCGAGATCGACGAGTCACGCATACGCGTCATCGCGCCCGAGATCGGCGGCGGCTTCGGCGGCAAGAGCGTCTACCGCCCCGCCCACGAGGCGGCGCGGTTGGCGCGCATCATGCGTCGACCGGTGCGCGTCGCCCACACACGGGAAGAAGAGATGACCTGGGCCAGCTTCCGCCCCGCCGCCCTGATCACGATCCGAAGCGGCTTCGACAACGACGGAATCCTCCAGGCCTGGGACTTCTACGCCGCCCACACCACCGCCGAGCGCCCCATGATCGGCCAGCGCGGCTCGCCCACCCCCTACGATGTCGACCACGTGCGCTGCGTCGTGGCGGGCGGAGCCAGCCCGCTGCCGCCCGGCTCCTACCGCTCGCTGGGCGGGGCACTCAACCACTTCGCGCGCGAAGTCCACATGGACGAGATCGCGGCCCAGGTCGGCGTCGACCCGATGGAACTGCGACTGCGCAACCTCAGCCACCCCCGCTTCCGCCGCGTGCTGGAGACCGCCGCCGCCGACTTCGGCTGGGAGGCCGCAACGCAACCCTCCCGCAACCCCGAACGCGGCGTCGGCATCGCGCTCGGTCTCGACGTCGGCAGCTACGCCGCGACCGCCGTCGAACTCGACGTACAGGGCAAGGAAATAACCGTCCGGCGCGTCAGCGCCTCACTCGACTGCGGACTCACCGTCAACCCGGACGGCGCGCGCAGCCAGGTCGAAGGCTCGATCGTGATGGGCCTCGGCACCGCGCTCTACGAAGGCGCCGACTTCGAGGCCGGCCGCTTGCTCAACGGCAACTTCGCCCGCTACCGCGTCCCCCGCAGCAACAACAGCCCCCGCATCGAAGTCTCCATCGTCGGCGACCCCAACGTCGAGTCCACCGGCGCCGGCGAACCCGCCATCGTCCCCATCGCCCCCGCCATCGCCAACGCCGTCTTCGACCAGACCGGCACCCGCCACCGCGAGCTCCCCCTCCAGCGGTTCTTGTAGGGCCGAACGCGGGCTCATAGTCGGACCGAACGGAATCTGGTCCGGGCCTCACCACACTATGAGCGCACGGTCGCTGTTTGGGTCGAGTTGGGTGACGGTCCCCTCGACACTTTGCCCGGAGACTAGGACGCGGACCGTCGACCCCAGAACGTCCCCTACGTCGACCGAAGGTAGCCGTAGCTCGACACTCGTCAGCGACACCCAAACCTCCCCATGATCAGGAGGATCGCCTTCCGTCCGCCTTGTGAGTTTCGACATCGCGTCGCCATCCCTTCGGCCGTTCGATCCTACGGACACTACTCATGATCAGGTGCACACGAGTCCACGTCCGGGCGGGATCAACACGCGCCGATTCAACGAAACTCGAGGGAGGATTCCGAGCTAGAATTGGGGCATGGGTGACCAAGTCTACGCATACGTGGATGGTCGCTACTTGCGGGAACGTGCTGCGGACGCTGGAGTGCCTAGGCCCGATCCGTGGAAAGTCTGTATGGGGTGCTTCTCCGGGACTCGCAACCATCCGTCTTCGGGGGGACTGCTTCACAGGCTCAATTACTACGATGACGAGGCAAGCGTCGGGGAGATCGCAGACAACGAAAACCGGCTCTTGATGGAAACGTATCTGAACGCCATCGAAGCCGTCCCCCACTGCACCGTCCGCACCGGAAATGTTCGAATGGGGAGGCGGGGTAAGGGGCAACAGCGCCTTGAGCAGAAGGGAGTTGATGTCTTGATGGCAGTCGAGATGCTGGCCGACGCCCAGGCGGGGCACCTGTCATTCGCGTTGCTCTTGACCGGCAATGCAGACATGGTTCCGGCGGTCGACGAGGTGCGCCGGCACGGGGTGACGGTGGTCGTCATCGCCAGCGACGGGCTGGCGTCGGAACTCCGCGAGGCTGCGGATGAGGTCTGGCGGCTCGACGTCGCAGCGTTCGAGAATTGGGGATTCCGCTAGGCCCACCGCGACAACTGGCCAGGTAGGCAGCAATCGGGGAATTGGTTGTTGCGCGATAACCCCCTAAGCCAGACTCAACTCCGACTCCAGACGCCCGATCGCGCGGTCCAGCGAGTCCACCAACTCGTCCACCTCTTCGCCGTTGATGATCAACGGCGGCGCCACCGCAATCGACGCACCGGCCCGCGCCAAGATGCCCTCTTCGCGCAGCAGCTTGGGCATCCGCTCGCCCACGGCGTCCTCGTCCGTGAAGTCCTCGCCCGTCTCCGGGTTGCGCTTCAACTCCACCACGTGCATCAGGCCGATGCCACGCGTGTCGGCCACCGTCGGGTGCCGCGACTGCAGCTCCTCGAGTTGCGACGCCAGGTAGATGCCCACCTTCTCCGCGTTGCCGACCAGGTTCTCGCGCTCGATGATCTCGATGTTGGCCAGCGCCACCGCGCACGACACCGGGTGCGTGCCGAACGTGCTGCCACCCACCAGCGCCTTGTCGTGGTCGCCCTCGAACGCTGCTGCCAGCTTGTCCGACGCCAGCGCTGCCGCGATCGGGGCGTAGCCCGACGAGATCTGCTTCGCCACCGTCATCACGTCCGGCTCGAAGTCCAGATGTTCAGACGCGAACCACTTGCCCGTGCGCCCGAAGCCGTTGATCACCTCATCGGCGATCAGGATGATGTTGTACTTATCGCACAGCTCGCGGATCACCTTCCAGTACTTCTTGTCCGGCACCCAGTTGCCGTTCGCCGTCGAGATCGGCTCGCCGATGAAGGCGGCGATCGTCTCGGGCTTGTGGAACTGGATCGTGTCCTCGATCGTGCGGGCGCAGAAGACGTCGCACTCGGGGAACGTCTTCTCGTAGGGGCAGCGCACGCAGAGGACGTTGGGCACGGCCACGTTGCCGGGGTAGAGCGGTTCGAACGGAGCCCGGTTGACGAAGTTGGAGCCGTTGACCGAAAGGGCCCCCATCGTCACGCCGTGGTACGACCCCACCCGCGAGATGACCTTGTACTTGCCCCGGTCGCCGTTGTTGTAGTGGTACTGCTTCGCCATCCGGATCGCCGTCTCGACGGCCTCGGCACCGGAGTTCACGAACAGCGCCTTGTTGATCGACGGCGGCGCAACGGAGGCAATTTTACTGGCCAGGTCCACCGCCGGCTTGTTGGCGTAGGCAAACGTGTTGGCGTAGCCCAGCTTGGCCATCTGCTCGCGCGCCACGTCGGCCAGCTCGGTCCGCCCGTGCCCCACAGCAACGACCCAGAGCCCGGACATCGCGTCGATGTACTTCTGACCGTTGGCGTCGGTGAGGTAAATCCCCTCGCCCTCTTCGATCACGATCATGCCGTCGTCTTTGCGCAGATCGTTGATCTGCTGCGTCTGCAGCCAGAGGTGCTTAATCCCGCGGTCGATGTAATCCTGGATCATGGCGGGGTCGTTGGCCGTTGTCGTCATACGTCATCTCCGTTCGCAGGCATGCTAGCGGCGCGGGACGCCAAGAACGACACCGGATTCCGGGTCGGATCGTTCCGCTGCGGAGATCGGGAATGCCCCCCCCCCGCCGGCGCGCGGGATCGCCCCCTAGTAGACGACCTCGGCGGCGATTTGCGTCCCCACCTGCGTCGCCGCCCCGCTCGCCCCGGCCAGCCAGGCTTGCACTTCGGAGTCCGCCGGCAACGCGTCGATCGCGGCGCCCACGACGGCGACGTTCTCAAGCTCGGCGGCCCAGGTGACCAGGTTCGGTCCCACTGTCGGGTTGCCGAAGGAAGTGAAGAAGCGCATGTTCTGGAAGCCGAGCCGCTCGCCGATCGGCTGGAACTCCTTCGCCACCTCCGCCCAGGCCGCCGCCTGCCCCTCTTTGACCTGCCAGTTGACGATCAATATTACTTGCCTAAATTATCCCCCGTCCAACTATTCGTGGAGCGGGAGACTAGCGGATCAGGGCATCCAGCAGCCGCCGGAGCGGAATTGACCTGGCCGGTCACGTGCCGCACGTCGTCCGAGGCCAGGAAGGCGACCACCGCCGCAATGTCCTCGGGCTCCGCGTTGCGACGCAGGGGGTTCCTCTCGGCCGATGCCTGCAACTCCTCGTCAGGCCGGTTGCGCACCACCCAGTCGCTCAGCGTCGTGCCGGGCGCGACGGCGTTGACGCGGATGCCCGGCGGCCCCAGCTCCGTCGCCATCGAACGGGTCAGGCCGATCACCCCGGCCTTCGACGCGCTATAGGGCGCGTTACCTTCGATCCCGCTGGCCGACGTCGAACTGATGTTGACGATCGACCCGCTCCCGGCCTCCGCCATCAGCCGCGCCGCCGCCTGCGAGCAGAAGAAGACCGCCTTGAGGTTGGTGTCCAGCACCCAGTCTCAGTCCTCGCCGGAGGCCGACAGCGAATCGACGGCGCGGTTGCGACCGGCGTTGTTGACCAGCACGTCCAGCCGGCCCCAGCGCTCCTGCGCGGCGGCCGCGATCTGGTCGAGCTTGGTCACGTCGAGCGCGGCCGGCACGAGCAAGTCCTCACCGTCGACGACGTGCTGCTTGGCCTCTTCCTCTAGCGCGGCGATGCCACCCGGCGCGACCTCGCCCGCCACGACGGCGTAACCGTCGGCCAGCAGGCGCTCCATGATCGCGTGGCCGATGCCGCGTCCAGCGCCGGTCACGAGGGCGGTACGTCGATCGTCGGGCATGCTCGTCTCATTTCCTGAAGACGCCGCCAGCGGGCGCTTCACGCGACACAATAGGCGAGCGGGCGCCACGCCGCCCCAGGCGGACGGCCGCAGGTTAGCGCCGAGCCAAGCTATCCTTTCCCGGCGAGCGACCGCCCGCAAAAGGACCGTCCTCAAGGGAGGAAAACGTGGTTCGACTCCCGCTCGACGGCATCTTCGTGCTCGACCTGACCCGCGCCCGCGCCGGCCCCACCGCCACGCGCCAGCTCGCCGACTGGGGTGCCGACGTGATCAAGATTGAGGAGCCGATCGACCCCAAGAAGGCTGACGGCATCACCGGCGCGCGTGAGGGCCCCGACTTCCAGAACCTGCACCGCAACAAACGCGGGCTCACGCTCAACCTCAAGGACCCCCAGGCGCGCGAGATCTTCCTCAAGCTGGCCGCCAAGGCCGACGTCGTGGTCGAGAACTACCGTCCCGCCGTGAAGCACCGTTTAAACATCGACTACGAGGCCTGTCGCGCCGTCAACCCGCGCATCATCTACGGCAGTATTTCGGGGTTCGGCCAGGACGGGCCGTACGGCGATCGGGCGGGGGTCGACCAGATCGCGCAGGGGATGGGCGGACTGATGTCGATCACCGGGCTGCCGGGGCAGGGCCCCGTCCGCGTCGGCATCCCCATTGCCGACCTTACGGCGGGCGGCTTCCTCGCCCAGGGCATCCTCCTGGCCCTGATCGAACGCGAGCGCTCGGGCGAGGGCCAGTGGGTCCATACCTCCTTGTTAGAGGCCCAGATCGCAATGCTCGACTTCCAGGCCGCGCGCTGGCTGATCGACAAAGAGGTGCCGCCCCAGGCCGGCAACGACCATCCCACCGGCATCCCCACCGGCGTCTTCCCCACCTCCGACGGCCACATCAACATCGCCGCCTCGGGCGGGCGGCTTTACCAGCGCATGTGCGACGCGATCGGCGCGCCCGAACTGATCGACCATCCCGACTACCAGCACGGCGCGCTGCGCTCCCAGAACCGGGTCGCGCTCAACGCCGCGATCGGCGAGAAAACGAAGCACGAGTCGAGCGACTTCTGGATCGAGCGGCTCAACGAAGCGGGCGTGCCTTGCGGCCCGATCAACACGATCGACAAGACCTTCGCCGATGAACAAGTCCAACACCTCGGCATCGCCCAGCCCATGGACCACCACACGCGCGGCGAGCTGAGCGTCGTCGGTCAGCCCATCAACCTGACCCGCACGCCGCAGCCCGGGCGCATGCACCTGCCCACCCCCGAGCTCGGCGAACACAACGAAGAGATCCTCACCGACCTCGGCTACAACGCAGAGTCGATCGCCAAGTTACGCGACCAGGGCACCATCTGATCGCGCGCCGCTCGCGGCGGGTCTCGGGCCGCGCCGATCCGAGCGTGCCGGTCCGGCTGACGATAGAGCAGCGGCGTCGGACCCGATTGCACCGCCCACCATCCGACGGTGCCCAACCCGGCACAGGCTCAGGCACTCTTTCGCGATTAACTGCGGAACCGAGCCGGCGCTTACCTCGTTAGGTTACGTGGAGCGTATGGCGAGGAACGCACGAGTGGTATCGCGAGCGAGCCTCCTGCTGCTGGCGATTGCCGCCGTCGTCCTGCTTGCGTGTTCGGCCAACGAGTTGGCGGAATCGCAACAGGTGCCCGTCGATGATCCGCTGACCTCGGAACTGACCACCCCAGACGCCGCCGCCCCGACTACCGGAGCGACCACCACCTCAAGCGAGCAGCCCGAGGACGACTCGGTCACGGCAGACGTTGAGTCCACACCCTCGCCCGCGCCGGTCTCCACGTGCCTGACCGACGACGATGACCTCCGCCGCTGGGGGGACTTCGTCGTCGCTCGCGATCCCGCGGCGGTCGAAACCATCGTCACGACGGAGTCACGCGTCGCGCCCTGGTCGCCCGGCGACGGCAGCCCTGCGGACGTGCCCGGTGCCCAGGTCTTCCGCAATCTCGCGGAAGCAGAGACCGTCGTGCCTTGGCTCGAGATCCCCAGGCTGGATCCGGTCCCGACCGGCTATCGCATCGGCGCCGTGATCGTCGTCCTGCACCCCGAAACCGAAGAGTTGGTTGAGGTCAGCACCTGGTACGCGCGATCCAGCACGGCCGTCTTCATCAACCCGCGCCTGGCCAGCGCCGACCTCCTGGTCTACGGCAGTTGGCGGCGCGGCCTGCCCCGCGAAAAAGATGCGCGCATCCCGCCAACCGCCTACCCAGGCTTCACCACCCGCCCCCTCGAATGCCTCGTCGTCGCCAGCCGCCAAGGCGTCTACATCGGCTTCAACTTCCCGGATGACGAAGCGCAGCTCGCGCGCGGCGTCCGCAATGCGGTGCAGTGGACCACAGCCGACGGCGGCTACTGGACCGTCCGGGGCGTCTTCCCGCGCGACGAACTCGTGGCCCTGGCCGAATCGCTCGCGACGCAAGGTCTGGCCGCAAGTGCGGAGTGATCTTTAGGCCCGTCGTGGTCCGCCCGGTGCCTCCCCCACAGTACGCGCTGGCGAAGGTCCCAGCGCCAAGCGCAACGGGCAGCCGATTCCTCCTACGATGGGAGCCGCTGCGCGACCAGGGCGCGATCTGACGCACGTTCCGAGACCAGGCGGACCTTCCCACATCGCAGGCGACGCCATCACAAAGTCCCCCAGCGGCGTTCACCACTGAAAGACGAAAGAATGCAACTCAGCACTGAAAAGATGAAAGCCCACAAGGACGGCGGCGTGGGCTGGATGATCTTCAACAACCCCGAGCGTCGCAACGCGCTGGGGCTGGAGATGCAGCAGGCCATCCCCAAAATCCTAGGCGAGTTCGCCGCCGACGACGAGATCCGCGTCGTCGTCATGACCGGCGCGGGCGGCAAGGCCTTCGTCTCCGGAGCCGACATCTCCGAGTTCGAACAGCGACGCTCATCGCCCGAGGCGATCGCCCAGTACGACCAAATCGCGTCCGACGCAAACCGCGGCTACACGACGCTGGGCAAGCCGCTGATCGCGATGATTCAGGGCTTCTGCATGGGCGGCGGCCTGCTGACCGCGATGCGCGCCGACCTGCGCATCGCCTCGGACGACTCCCAGTTCGGCGTGCCCGCGGCGCGGCTCGGCCTGGGCTACGGCTTTGGTGGCGTCAAGGCGTTAGTGGACCTGATCGGTCCGTCGCAGACGCGTGAGATCCTGCTCACCGGCAGGCGCTTCCCGGCCGAGGACGCCATGCGCTGGGGCCTGGTCAACCGCGTCGTCCCCGTCGACGAGCTCGAGATCACCGTTAACGAGCTGGCCGCGACCATCGCCGACAACGCGCCGATGACGATCAACGCGATTCGCAAGTCGGTCGATGCCACGCTGCAGGACGAGTCGAGGCGAGACACGGCCGCTATCGAGCAGCTCGTCGCCGAATGCTTCGCGAGCGAGGACTACCGCGAGGGCCGTAGCGCCTTCATGGAGAAGCGCCGGCCGGTCTTCAAGGGCCGCTAGCAGGGCGCGCAGCGCGGATCCGGGCGCGGCGCCAGCCGAACAGCAGCACCCCGGCCGCGACGACTGTCACTCCGAGGATCGTGCCCAGCACGGGCAAGAGCACGTTGCGGCCTTCGTCGTCATCTTCGCCCAGCGCGGCCAGAACGGCACGGGCGATCTCCTCCCCGTCGCTCTGCGCCGCCGCCGCGACGGCGGCGATCAGCGCGACGATATCGCCGGCCGCTGCCAGCTTACGCCCACCCTCAAAGCTGAACTGCTCCTCCAAGAAAGCCTCGTCGTCGAGGAAGAAGTACTTCGCGCCTTGCAGCACGCCCTGCCACTCGGAGAATTCGATCCCCTCCTGTTGATAGAACGGGTTCGCCGTTTCGAGGAAGAGCAGCACGCGTTCGCCCTCGAGCAGGCGCGGACCGCCTGTGCACGACGCGCTGAGCCAGCCCAGCGGGGTGAGCCGGAGGGTCGGCTCGTCGAACGATCCTGCCAGGACCGCGCGCACGTCGACCGTCGAGGCATAGGTCGGCGTGGAGGGATTGCCGCCGTGCTCGCCGACGACGGTTTCCTCGGTCACGACCCCGACCACGATCAGGTCCGCAGCGGCGACCTGGTCGGACACCAGCCCGGCCGGCGAAGGTGTTCGATCGAGCGTGCAGGCGTGAGCGGCGCCGGAGCCCGCGATCAGCCCCGCTCCGGCCAGCGCCGCGACGACAAGCGCGAAGGCACTCAGAGCTGTCTTCATCGGTCGGGCCTCAGCGCCACCACACGCAACTACGCCCAGCGTAGCTCGAAGAGGCGCACGGACTCCTCGACGCCCTTCAGCGCGGCGGGATCTCGTTCGGCGAAGAGGTACTCCTTGCCGGCGACGAGCTCGCGTACGACGTTGGTGCAGAGAATCTCGCCGGCCGCCGCCTGATCGGTGACGCGCGCGGCGATCTGCACGGCGGTGCCGTAGAGGTCGTCCTCCTCCGCGATCGGCTCGCCGGCATTGAGGCCGATCTTGATGCCCAGGTCCGGATTGCCCAGACCGTCGACCGCGCCTTGTATCGCCTGAGAACAGTCCAGCCCGTTGGAGACGGCCAGGAACCAGGCCATGATGCCGTCGCCGGTGTGCTTGATCTCGTGGCCGCCGTGCGCAGCCAGAGCGGCACGCACGATCTCGTTGTGGGCGCGAACCAGGTCGTGAGCCGCGGCGTCGCCCAGGCGTTGCGTCGTCGAAGTTGAGGCGGACAGGTCCGTGAAGAGCAGTGTGCGGAAACTGCTCGCGGGGGAGTCGCCTTCCGACGCCAGACCACCGGCGGCCTCTTCGCCGAAGAACTCCTCGACGTGAGGGATCGCCAGCGCCGGAAAGAAGGGGATCGTCTCGTCGACGTCGAGGACGGAGATCGAGGTGCCGGGGCGGATGCGGGCCACCTCGCGCGCACGATCAATCTCGGCCAGGCACGGCTGATGCAGGATTCGCACGGGACATTGCAGGTGGGGAAGATCGTCCTGGATCTCGGCTCACGCCATCTCCTGCGTGCCGCGGCGATACTCACCCGGGTCGTCCGCGTAGAGGCTCTCGCTGAAGGCCGCGAAGTCGCGGGCCCGCTGCGCGTCCTCAAGCCCAAAGAAGGCGGCCACCACAAGGCGGTTGTAGAGGGGCCAGTTCTCTTCGATCAAGGGAACGAGATAGCGGGATGCCCCGGAACTCGGGCCCGCTGAAGATCTCGCCGATGGGCGCCTCGAACAGCAGCCGCCGCCGGACCCGCTCGGGGATTCGTGCGGCGTAGCGCACGGCAACCTTGCCGGAGTGGTGCATCCCAACCAGGAAGACGGGCTCACCGATCGCTTCGATGACAGCACCAAGATCGTCCGCCAGCGCGTCGAGGTCGAAGCGCTCCACGCCCCGCGTAGCGAGTCCGGAGTTGCGCAGATCGGCGCGGATGACAGTGAAGCGCTGAGCAAGTTGCAGATCGGCAGCGCGGGCCTCGGGCATCGCCCACTCAGCTTCGATGTGACTGATGTTCCAGGTGTTCAAGATCATCAGCGGCGGGCCCGACCCGGTGCGCCAAAAGGGCACACTGACGCCGTCGCTGGACGCGACGTACTGGATCGCCGGCAAGCTGACGCGATCGTTCGTCACAAGCCCCCCATCGGGCGCACCCTATCCGATGGCACCTCCCATACCGACAAGCGGTCAGCAGCCGGCGGGAGTGGGCGAACGATCTCGCGGGCCGGATGTGCCGCTCAGGCCAGCACACACCCGCTCGCGGCCGCGTCCCGCTCCCGCTGGACCAGCGCGACCTCCGCGACCGAAGCGCCCCGCCCAGCGAGCTCGCGCAGCCTGTCCATCCCGAAGACGGCGCGCATTTCGTCGACGATGCACGTTGCGCGGGCATGGTCGCCAAAGCCGACCTCGCGTAGCACTTCGATCAGCTCGGCGCGGAAGACCAGCTGGGAGAAGGTGCGGTGGGCGTCGGGGCTGGGAGGCGGCTTGAAGTCCGACCCGGGGTCGCAGGAGGCCAGCAGTGCGACGCCGTCGACGCGCTCTGCGGCCGCATCCGGCATCGTCAGGACCCAGACGCGGAACGCGTTCATCAACTCGTCCAGGTCGCGCTCGCTGTCGCCCGCAATCGCGATGCGCACACAGTCGGTCTCTCCGCGCCGGAAGAGCACGCTCGAACCACCGCCCCAGCCGTCCGCAGCGCGCCAGGCGAGATCGAAACCCACCCGCTCGCCCAGCAGCAGCACGACCAGCGAGTCGGAAATGGCGAGATCCGCGGCCAGCAGATCTTCGCCGTCTTCCAAAGCCGGCGGATCGAAGGCGAGCGCCGGATCCCGTTCCAGGTAGCGTTCGGCATCGATCACCTGTTCGACCGTCATGGGCGGGTCGCGCAGGGCGTCGTCCGCCGCCGTCTCACCCACGATCGCGAACAGCGCGGCGAGCAGATACTCGCCTAGGACGCGACTGGCTAGAAATGCCTCCAGCAGCACGGGCGGCACGTCATCAAGGGCTGCCGGATCGGCGGCGCTCTGAGCGGAATCGTACTCCCGACGCTCGAATGGGCTCAGCGCGGCGATGAATGCGCCCTCGATCCGCTCCGCGTCCGCCTCCACGATCGCCGAGAAGCCGAAGTCCTCGCCTTCGGTCGCATCGTCGGAGTCGGTCCGGCTCAAGTCGAAATGCTGGTCCTGCAGCGCGTGCGTCAGCTCGTGCACAACCGTGGCGCGTGTCCGGGCCGTGAGGGTTCCGTCGCCACGGATACCCATCGTCGCGTTGCCGTGGTCATAGTAGGCCGTCACGCCGCCGGCGGCGATGTCTTCCAGGGCGGCCAGGAGATCGAGCTCGCCGGGGACGAGTCCGAGTGCGCGGAGTGCCGTCGTGATCTGCTCAATCTCGCGCCGGTCCTCGTCCGAAAGGTCCGTGTCGGTTTCGTAGCGGACGAGGAACTCCTCCTCGTCCAGGAAATCGATAGCGACGGGATGCAGGAAGTCCAGCCCGCGTTTGGTCTCCGTGAACTCCACCAGATCGAGGATTCGCGGATCCCAGCTGTCGGGTGGATCCGGGCCGCTGGACCCGCCGCAGGAGGCGACAAGCAGAGTGGCAAGAGCGAGAATGGCCGTAGGGAGCACGAGATCAGGCATCGCCACACCCCCCCCCCGCCGTCTCGCAGCACCCGCCCAGCTGCAGCAGCAACGTGGCAAGGATAGGCCAGTCAGGTGCGGCTCGCTTCGCGGCGGTAGCATGTCGCGGCCCCGAAGCGGATTGAGTGAGGAGTTGCTCGTGACGCCAATCGTGCGAACCGTGCTGGGCGACATTGATCCCGGCGAGCTGGGTGTGACGCTGACCCACGAACACCTGCTGATCGAATTCGGTCGCTGGCAGCGCGAAGCCGCCGAGCGCGGGGAGCTGCCGGTGCCGGCGCCGCGGCTGGAGTCGGACGACCCGCGCAGCGCCGATCCGCTGCGGCTGGAGACGGTCGGCTGGGTGCGGCGCAACTGGGCGATGCATCCGGACAACATGCTGCTGGAAGACGAGGATCTGGCTATCGCCGAGATCCGCGCCTTCCACGAGGCCGGGGGACGGGCGATCGTCGACGCGACCAATCTCGACCTGCACCGCCAGCCCAAGGCGCTCGTGCGGATCGCGCAGGCGGTGGGACTGCACATCGTGATGGGCGCGGGGCACTACGTCGCCGACTTCCATCCGCTCGACATGGACGATCGCGACGAGGAGCGCATCGCCGGGGAGATCGCGGCGGATGTGACCGACGGCTGCGACGGCACCACGATCCGCGCGGGCGTGATCGGGGAAATCGGCTGCTCCTGGCCGCTAACCGAGAACGAGCGACGCTCGTTGCGGGCCTCGGCACGGGCACAGCGCGAAACCGGAGCCGCGTTACTAATCCATCCTGGCCGCGACCCGCGCTCGCCACTCGAGATCATGTCCATCGTGAGGGAGGCGGGAGGCAACCCGCAGCGCACGATCATGTCGCACCTCGACCGCACGATCTTCGAGGACGCGGAGCTGGTGGAGCTGGCGTCGACGGGCTGCTACCTAGAGTTCGACCTCTTCGGGCAGGAGTCGGCCTACTACCCGCTCTCGCCGATCGACATGCCGAACGACGCCACTCGCGTCGACCATCTGCGTCACCTAATCGACGCCGGCTACGGCGAGCGCCTGCTAGTGGCGCACGATGTCTGTCGCAAGACGTCGCTGGCCGCCTACGGCGGCGAAGGCTACGCGCACATCCTGACCAACGTGGTGCCGCTGATGGAGCGCAAGGGCTTCGGGCAGTCGGAGATCGACGCGATCCTGGTCGACAACCCCGCCCGCGTGCTGGCCTTCGAAGCGGGGGAATGACCGCGGCGATCACGCGGCGGGGCACGCCCTAGACTGGCGCGACGACCGACAATCGCACACATCTGGAGCCCCACATGGCGATCGATCAGTTCGACTACGACTTCATTCTCAGCGAGACCGACGGCCGCATCGGCCTGGTCACGCTGAACCGGCCGGAGAAACTGAACGCGCTCTCGCATGAGTTGCGCGGCGAGCTCTACCACGCGCTGAAGGAGCACGAGGCCGACCCCGCGGTGGGCGTGATCATCATCAAGGGGGCGGGGCGCGCCTTCAGCGCGGGCTACGACCTCAACCCCACACCGACGCCGAATCACCCCTACGTGCACCCGCGCTCAGGCCTGCCCGACGTGGGATCGACGCATCCCAACCACTACGACTGGTCGCGTCACACGATCATGGCCAACTGGACGATCTGGGAGCTGTCGAAGCCTGTCATCGCGCAGCTGCATGGGTACTGCTTGGCGGGGGCCACGGAACTGGCCTCGGTCTGCGACTTCCGCATCATCACGGAGGACTGCCAGGTGGGCTACCCGCCGGTGCGAGCGATGGGCACGATGGACATGATGTGGGCGCCCTGGTTCCTGCCACCGGCCAAGGCGCGGCTGTTCGCCTACACGGGCGACGCCTTCTCGGGCAAGGACATGGAGTGGATGGGCTGGGCGACCTACGCGGTGACGGCGGACGAGATCGACGAGTTCACGGACACGTTTGCGCGTCGATTGGGCAACATCGACAACGACCAGCTCGCCTACAACAAGCGGGCGGTCAACCGGCAGTACGAGATCATGGGCATCCACACGGGCCTGATGTCGGGCACCGACGTGGAGGCTATGAGCAAGCACCGCCCGGCCGCGGGTGAGTTTGGTCGCATCTCGCGGGAGCAGGGGCTGAAGGCCGCCTTGGAGTGGCGCGACGCGCCGTTCCGCGACTTCCGCGGCGCCTACGCCTCGGCGCCGCACGACCGGCCGCTGGCCGGCAGCGGTGGCGCCGTCGATGAGAAGCCAACGAACGCCTAGGGTCATTGATCGAGGAGTTGCGGCCTCGCTATCTCCGCGGGCGAGACGGGAACCGCTCACCCGAGCGCATCGTCCATCTCTGTCCGGGGAGTCCTGAGAGGTAACGCAAGGATCGCCCGATCGCCTCGTCGGCGATCGGGTCTCGGTGATCCGGAAGCCCAAAGAGCGCTCTCGGATCCGCAGCGATCGCGGAATGGTCCGCGCGCGGATCGAGCACCTGAGCTCGCTGGCTGTCGGAAGGCGTCCACATGATGCCCAGACTGGACATCCGCTGCGCTGCATAGACGAAGGAGTACTTGCTGAGGTCCGCCGGGGTCTTCACCGGGCCGCTGTTCTCTGCCCACCGCCCTCGCGGCCGCCCATCTGAACCGAGCATCGCACCCGCAGTTCGCAAACGAAGCTCTGTTAGATCGTACATACCACCCCGAAGCGCGGTTCGAATCGCTCCCTGCTTCTCAGTAGGTTCAAACGGATCCCGAGCCATGTGACAGGTCCTCCACTACGGGGCAACATCGCTCTCTAAGCCGGTCCATTCTCCAGAACGTGCCACAGATCGCCGGGTCGATGCAATCTTCCGGGCTGTGTCGCCAACAGTTGGCACCGGCCCTAGTCGACCCGACCGGAGATCCAGGTGGCTTTGGTGACCTGAGCGAGGGCTGAGCCATCGGCCGCTGCCGTGAAGATCTCCCAGTTGCCGTCGACGTGGGCGTGGAACAGCAGATAGGCGGCGTCGGGCGACCAGGAGGGGGAGCCGGCAGGGCGGGGCAGGCCGCTCAGCGGGCGCGGGGTCCGCACTTCTAGGTCAATCAGCCAGAGCTCGCTGGCCCGGACGAAGACGACGGCGGATCCAGCCGGAGACCAAGCAGGCTCGACGTCCTCGCTGCCCTCGGTCAGTCGTTTTTCGGTCCCCGTGGCCACTTCGACGATCCAAAGCGCGCCGGCGCGCGAGAAGACGATCGTCTCGCCATCGGGCGACCAGGAGGGGGTGGCGTCGGCGCCGCCCGAGGTCAGCTGGGTGACGTCGTCGAACTGAGTGAATCCATCCGGGCTGAGCAGGTGCAGGCTGCCTTCATGCACGAAGACGAGGCGGGACTTCTGCTGTGTGGTCGCTCGTGGAAAGCTCGCCGTTTGTTGTCTGGTCGCTCGCGGGAAGCTCGCTCCGGTCGGCGAGAAAGCGGGGGCGCTGCCCCAACCGGCGTCGGGCATGAGCGTGCGGGCTTCGCCACCGAGGGCGGGAACGACGTCGATCGCGCGGTCGCGTTCGAACACGATCGAGGCGCTGTCGGGCGACCAGGCCGGGCGCTCGGGCGAGCGGCCGGTGGTGAGCTGGAGCACGTCGGAGCCGTCCAGCGCCATGGTGTAGAGGTCCCAGCCTTCGAGGCGGTTGGAGAGGAAGGCGACGCGGCTGCCGTCGGGCGACCAGGCGGGAGACATCCCGTTGTCGGCGTTGAGCAGTTCCATGCGGGCTAGGCTAGCCCCCTGCGAGGAAGCGGAGGAGCCCATGCCCGATCCGATCAACCTGAACCAAATCACGACCTTGACCTGGGACATCGGTGGGACTGTCTTCGACTGGCACCACAGCATCAAGGACGACGTGGCCAAGCGAGCGACGGCCCAGGGGGCCGATGTGGACCCGGCGCTGTTCGCCAACACCTGGCGTCGACGGATGTTCGAGCAGCTGAAGCGGGTGCGCACGGGCGACCTGCCCTGGATGAACGCCGACGAGTTGCATCGCATGGTGCTGGATGAACTGGCGGAGCAGCATCCGTCGTTGGAGTACAGCGCGCGCGATCTGGATGAGCTGAATCAGGTCTGGCATCGGCTCTATGTCTGGCCGGACGCGCCGGAGGCGCTGCGTCGATTGCGCGAGCGCTACACGGTCGTCGTGCTGACGGTGATGAGCACGGCGATCGCGGTGGACTCGTCGAAGCACAACGGAGTGGAGTGGGACGCGATCATCTCGTGCGAGTTCCTGGGCCACTACAAGCCGGCGCCGGAGGCGTACCAGGGCGGGCTCAAACTGCTGGGCGTCGAGCCAAGCGAGGCGATCATGTGCGCGGCGCACCCGGGCGACCTGCGGGCGGCGATGGCGGCCGGGCTGCGCTCGGCCTATGTGCCGCGGCCGGGCGAGAGCGGTGAGGGCAACGACGGCGACATCTCGCCCCAGGCGGACTTCGACGTCAACGCGACGGACTTCACGGACCTGGCGGACCAGCTGCTGGCCTAGTCCGCCGTTGACATCGGGGGGGGCGGCGGGGGCGGTGCCTGCGTCGGAGCGGAGCGGCTATCCTGTCGGGCGCAACGAAGAAGGAGAACCGCCATGGCCGAACAGATCCTGAGCGAGGTCCGTGGGCGCGTGGGCATCATCCGGCTCAACCGACCGGAGAAGCTGAACGCCTGGACCGACACGATGGACCGCGAGCTGACCGAACAGGTCGAGGCCTGGAACGACGACGCGGCGATCGGCGCGATCGTGCTGACCGGCGAGGGTCGTGCGTTCTGCGCCGGGGCGGACCTGGGCGGCTTCAACGAGCGTCTGACGGAGGAGACGCCGGACCGGTCTGAGGAGACGCGCTTCACAGCGCACTGGACGAAGCTGCTGCGAAAATCGAAGCCGACGGTGGTGGCGTTCAACGGCTACGCGATCGGCGTGGGACTGACGATGGCGTTGCCGGCCGACGTGCGCTTCGCTGCCGAGGGCGCGCGGCTCTCGATCCGCTTCATCAAGGTGGGGCTCGTGCCCGAGCTGGGTTCGACGCGAATCCTGTCGCAGTTGGTAGGCCTGGGGCACTCAACGGACATGTGCCTGACGGGGCGCTTCGTGGAGGCGGACGAGGCGCTGTCGATGGGGCTCGTGACCAAGGTCGTTCCGGCCGAGGAGTTGCTGGAGGCCGCCGTCGAGACGGCGGACGAACTGGCGGCCAACCCGACTCCGGTGGTGATGCTGATCAAGGAACTGCTGGACAAGAACGCGCTGGAGCCGGACGTCGATGCGGTGATGGAGCGCGAGGGCGTGCGCGACCGCATCGCGCGCAAGTGGCCGGAGCACGAAGAGGCCGTGAGGGCCTTCATGGAGAAACGCGACCCTGATTTTTCGCGCCTTGCCCAATAGCTCGATATACCCGCGACGCTCAGAGCCGCGTCTACGCGCAAGAGAGGTTCAACGATGAAGATCGGCGTTCACTTCAACTACCAGAACTACACGGACTGGGAGCGCTTCGAGTCGAAGGCCGACGGGGAACCGGCGATTTCGGATCAGCAGCTCTACGAAGAGGAGCTGGCGCTGGGCAGCCAGATCGAGCCGCTGGGGTTCGACTCGTACTGGGCGATCGACCACCACTTCTCGCCCTACATCATGACCGGCGGCGCGCTCCAGCACCTGACCTACTTCGCGGGCAAGACTGAGCGGATCGACTTCGGCACGATGGTGATCGTGCTGCCCTGGTACGACCCGGTCATGATCGCGGAGCACGTGAGCGTGCTGGACAACATGCTGCAGGGGCGCAAGTTGACGCTGGGGCTGGGCCGCGGCGCCGCCAAGCGCGAGTTCGACGCCTACCGCAGCCCCATGGGTGAGTCGCGAGCCCGCTTCCTGGAGTGCCTCGAGATCCTGCGCAAAGCGCTGAGCAACGAGTGGTTCAGCCATGAGGGGGAGTTCTACACGATCCCCGAAACGACGATCCGGCCGCGTCCGCGCAACGCGCAACAGCTGATCGAATCGATGAAGGTGGCCTGGGTCTCGCCAGACACGCTGCCGATCGCGGCCAACGCGGGGCTGGGCATGCTGATGACGAATCAGAAATCGTGGGACGAGTACGCGGAGGACGTGCGCGGCTTCAACAGCGTGCGCGCGGAGCACGGCTGGGACCCGCTGCAGCCGACGGTGGTGGCGAACGTGGCCTGCTTCGACACGGAAGAAGAGGCCTGGGACACGCTCGTCAAGCACACGGTCGAGGCGCAGCAAAGCGTGGAGAACCACTACCGCTTCTCGGAGAGCGCGCGCTTCTCGAAGACCGAGGGCTACAAGTTCTACGAGAACTTCGGCAAGGCGTTAGACAAGAAGACTCCGCAAGAGATCGGCGAGTTCAACGCGAAGCCGCAGGCCTGGGGCACGCCGGACCAGGTCTTCGAGAAGCTGAAGAACGTGCAGCGCACGACAGGCGCCGGTGAGTTGATCGTCAACTTCCGCCAGGGCGGCATGCCGGCCGCGACGTCGGAGCGCAACATGCAGCTCTTCGCCAAAGAGGTGCTGCCACGCCTGCACCAGCTGGACACGCCGCTGCCGACGTCGATGACCGGCGTCGCGGCGAAGTAGGGACGCGGAGGCGGATCCAGACCAAAGCGGCGCCGCGTCGTCCGATCCGGGCTATGCGGGTTGGTCGCTCTCGGCAGGAGGGCGGCGAGCGTGCGTTGCGACATCTCGGCCTGCCAGGAGTTCGTGTCCCAGTAGTACGGCAGCGCGATGAGGGAGACGGAGAGGGCCCAGCCGCGGCCGCCGTGCCCACATGGCATCGTCGGCTGGGGCGTTGTTGGCTTCGAGGGCATCGCGGAAGACGGGGCGGGCGTCAGCCGAGAGCAGGTTCCAGGCGACGATGAGATCGACTGCGGGGTCGCCGACGGCGAGGCCCCCGAAGTCGATCACGGCGCTGACCTGGCCATCGCGGAGGAGGAGGTTACCGGCGTGGATGTCGCCGTGCAGCCAGGCGGGCGGTGCATCCCAGCGGGGGGCGCGGAGGGCGGCCTCCTACTCGGCGCTGGCGGCGGCGGCATCGACGCGATCGCCGAGGGCGGCGACGGCTTTGCGGACCATGGCATCTCGCTCGACGAGGGGGACGCCGCGGCCGAAGTTGTGCTGGCCGGGAGGCGGTCCGCCGGGCAAGTCGATGCGGCGCAGTGCG
>Ga0310121_10001656_pt1 | contig 22368 bp, 16 predicted proteins | sample CB27_Tmax_986_MG_FD_203504 | JGI IMG/M metagenome (GOLD analysis project Ga0310121, IMG submission 203504) | Marine microbial communities from Western Arctic Ocean, Canada - CB27_Tmax_986 | ecosystem: Environmental > Aquatic > Marine > Oceanic | place: Canada: Western Arctic Ocean | collected...
TCTTCAGATCCTGATTGAGCTTCGGCCTTACCGCTCGGCTCCGAAGGGGCCGGGGCTACCCCTTCCCCCCCCATGTCCTGCGTATCCACCCGATTCGGGACGGGAGGAGGGGCGCCTCCCAGGCTCGAGAGCAACTCCTCCACCGTCACCGTCCGGTCGACGTAACTGAGCCGCAACAGCAATATCTCGAGAAGTATTTGCGGGTTCGCGCTCCGCCTGAGGCTCCCGGTAGTTTCGAGATCGGAGGCCAACGCCAGCATCCGGACAAGATCGGCGGGACGGAAGAATGCCAGGCGTGACTCGAAATCCCCCCTCCTGGCATCGTCGAGATCCGGAGGCACGCTGCCCAGAGCCAACCGGAGAAGGGTCCGGAGGGCATGCACCAGACCATGGTAGAACTCGACGAGGTCGTACCCTTCATCCAACAACCGCTCGACGAAGGCGAACACCTCCCCGTGTCGGTTCTGGGCGAGGATATCCATCAATTCGAGGTACCGCTCGTCCTCCACCAAGCCCAGGACCCGCCGCACCGATTCCGGCGTGATCTCTCCCCCCGTCAGGGCAATCACCTGGTCCAGTAAAGAGAGAGCGTCCCTCATCCCTCCATCGGCCTTTCGAGCTATCGTCTTGAGGGACTCCTCCGATCCCTGAAAGTCCTCCTCCTCGAGCACCGTGACCAATCTCGCCACGATGTCCGCGACCCCGATCCGCCGAAAGTCGAAGCGTTGGCACCGGGACAGTATCGGGGCAGCAGTCTGCTCGATCTTCTGGGGCTCGGTCGTAGCGAATATAAAAATTACTCGGGGAGGCGGCTCTTCGAGGATCTTCAGCAGGGCGTTCCAAGCCTCACGCGTGAGCATGTGAGCCTCGTCCACGATGTAGATCTTGAAGCTGCTCTCTCGGGATGGCGCGTACATCGCCCGCTCCCTGAGTTGCCGCGCATCTTCTACGCCTCGATTCGACGCCGCATCGATCTCCACGACGTCCAAAGCGGTCTGCCCGCTCCATATTCGTGAGCAGCTGTCACATTTTCCGCAGGGTTCGCCCGCTTCCTCACGCTCGGGGCAGTTGAGGGCCATCGCGAGGACCCGCGCCAGCGTTGTCTTCCCCACCCCCCGTGGTCCACAGAACAGATAGGCGTGGCCGACGCGACCGTCGGCAACGGCTCGGCGCAGCGTCTCGGAGACGTGCTCCTGAGTAGCGACCTCGGTGAAGCGTCGTGGGCGATATTTTCGAGCGAGCGCTGTGTGGGACACAACCTCAAAATCCGAGCTGAGTAGACTGGCCTCCCCGGGGGTCACAACCGACCTTGCGGCCAGCGTAAACACCGCATGGGAAGCAAAATGCCCCAGGCAACCCGTAACGACGATCACTACACATACCGCTGCTACCGGCGAGGTCCTGACGGGGTTTTGTGGGTTTTCGCCCTACGGACCTGGGGCATGCAAAATGTAGACGGACGCACGGAGAGCGTCAACGCCTGCCCGGGCGAAAGCGCAGCAACGACAGGCTATTTCCTGCCATCGGCTCAGTCCCACCAAGCGCCTTCTATGTGCTCCAACTCGGGGTCTCCCCCCGGAACGAGACGGCTCGCGATCGCGTCGAAGCGATAGGCCCCAGCGGGAAAATCACTCTGGGCCACCCACATCCTAGCGGCCAATGAGATCGCGCGGCGTTTTCTCCAGGTGATCGACTCCAATGGATGCCCGTGCGCCGTACCGGTTCGCCCCCTCACCTCGACGAAGGCGACGACCTCGTTCCTTTCTACGACGAGGTCGATCTCCCTACGAAGGAATCGGACGTTACGGTCCAGAACACGCCAACCCCTGTCAATCAGATAGCTCGGAGCGAGCTCTTCGAAGTAACGACCCCGGCGTGCGGTGTTCAAGGTACGGGCCGATAGGGTCCTGTGCCGTGGGCAGAATCTGGCTGCATGGTACCAATTTGGGCATTCCGGGGGGCGGAGCGATGCCGGAAACGGTCAGCCGTTGGTAACCGGCGCCGTTGCCAGACTCTGGATCTCCCGCCCAATCGCATCCGAGATGACGCGAATCTGATCCATGAGCTCGCCGAACTGATCCGGATAGAGCGATTGCTGTCCGTCGGAGAGCGCCTTCGGCGGATTCGGGTGAACCTCCACCATCAAGCCATCCGCCCCCGCAGCCACGGCGGCCCGTGCCATGGGGATCACCTTGTCGCGGACGCCGGTGCCGTGGCTGGGATCGGCAATGATCGGCAGGTGCGATAGGGACTTCACCACAGGAATGGCCGTAAGGTCTAGTAGGTTACGTGTTTGCGGGTCGAAGCTGCGGACGCCACGCTCGCAAAGGATCACATCGGGGTTTCCTTCGGCAAGAACGTATTCGGCCGCAAGAAGTAGTTCGGTGATCGTTGCCGCCATTCCGCGCTTCAGCAGCACGGGACGTCCCGATCGACCGGCCCTTCTCAGCAAGGGATAGTTTTGCATGTTGCGCGCGCCGATCTGGACCACGTCGGCATATTGGGCTACGAGATCCACCCCCTCTGGATCCAAAGCTTCCGTGACTATGGCCATGCCCGTCTCCTCCTTGGCCCGGGCCAGCATCTCGAGCCCTTCCTCTCCTAGTCCCTGCCAGGAGTACGGCGAAGTTCGGGGCTTGAAGGCGCCCCCACGGAGTACCGTGGCCCCGTCCTCTCTCAGTCGGTGCGCGATCTCCAGGATCTCCGATGCACCCTCTACGGCACAGGGCCCAGCAATGATGTTGATCTCGCGGCCCCCGAAACGGACCCCATTAGGCAGTTCGACGACGGTCGGTGCGTCACGCCACTCTCTTGAAACCTGCTTGTAGGGCTTCGTGACCGGGATGACCTCCAGCACACCCGGGAGTCCCTGGATGCGGGCGGCGTCGACCCTTCCGTCGTTCCCCATGACCCCGACCGTGGTTCGCTGCTTCCCCGGCATGGGGCGCGCCTCGTACCCCAAGTGCTCAATCTCCTCCACAACTGCTTGTACCTCGATCTCCGAGGCCATGTGCTTCATTACGACCAGCATGTTTTCGCCACCTTCGGACCTGATTCGGGGTGTTCGCTGCTGAGGCGCCGTGTCGGCAAACTGTCGTAAAATTTACCGATGTGAGGGAACGTCGTCTACCGATTCAGGATCCCGCGCTCCTCCAGTGACAAACGCATGCCGTCTCTGCCGGCGATGACCCAACCGTCGTACCCCGCCTCGCTGATGAGCTCGGGGACAGCTTCTGCAGACAACGGCGGATAGACGTGCGTCGTGACCACGAGCTCGGGAGTGACTACACCGGCGAGCCGCGCCACGCCACCGGGCGTCAGATGGGTTGCCACAGCGGGAGGATCGTCGTGGGAGCACTCGGCGATCAATAGCCTCACTCCCTCGAAGAAGTCCTCAAGGGGAGGATGCGGGCCCGTATCGCCCGTATATCCGACGTCCCCCGACTCACCGACCCACCGGTAGGCCAAGGATTCCTCGCAGTGCGAGGTCGTGCAGGTGTAGAGTTCCACGCCTCGGTCGGAGTACCGGCCCTCGCGCTCGAGTTCCACCACCTCGAGGTCGAACCCAGGATCCAAAATGAAATTCCCGTGCGCGGCGGCGAGCGCATCCATGAGCCTCCGCACCCCCGGGGGGCCGAGTATGGTGAGAGGTGTGGACCTGGGGGGGGAAACACCGTGTGAGAGAGCGAACAGAAACGGAGGCAAACCACCTACATGGTCCACGTGGAAATGTGTAAGCGCCACGTGTGTCACTTCAGCCCATGGGGTGCCGCCGCGACTCAGCCCGTCCAAGAGCCCCGCACCGCAGTCGAGAAGAACCCGAGCCCTTCCCTCCTCTATCAGAAAGGCCGCGGAATGTCGTCGGTGATCAGGAATCAGCGTTCCCGAGCCGAGTATCGTCACATCGGCGCACATACCGTCTAGGGGCTTTCTATGTGGGCCTTCTAGGCGGCCGACCCGCCCGCTTCCAGAGCCTGTTGGAGCTGCACACCCACGATCGTGCTCACACCGGGCTCCTCCATCGTTACACCATAGATCCAGTCGGCGGCCTCAATCGACCGAGGATTGTGCGTGATGAGGATGAATTGGGTGTCCTTCTTGAATTCCTGGAGCAAGCGTATGAAACGGCCGATGTTGTTCTCGTCTAAGGGAGCGTCCACTTCATCGAGCACGCAGAAGGGACTCGGTTTGACCAGGTAGATACCAAAGAGGAGAGAGAGGGCGGTCAACGCCCGCTCGCCTCCGGACAGGAGGTCGATCCGCTGAGTCTTCTTCCCCTTCGGAGAAGCGTGTATTTCGATGGGTGACTCCAGCGGATCTTCGGGATCGGAGAGCCATATGTCGGCATCTCCCCCCTCGAACAAACGAGCGAAAGTCTCCTTGAAATTCTCGCGAATTCTTTGGAAGGTCTCATCGAAGAGGTCGATAGCCGTTTGGTTGATCTGGCGGATCGCGGCCTTGAGATCATCTCTCGCCGTCACCAGATCCTCGCGTTGCTCCGAGAGGAAGGCGAGCCGGACGCTCTCCTCTTCGTGCTCCTCCACGGCGAGCATGTTGACGAGCCCGATGCGCTCCAATTTAACAACGATATCGTCCAGCTCGGCCCGGAGGTCCTCTGGACTTCCTTCAACCACTTCAGCCGCCTCGAGTAGGCTCTCCAGAGGGCGACCCCACTCCCCTTCCAACCTCTCCTGGATGAGCCCAATACGGCTCGAGACCTCCTGCCGCTCCATCTCTAGCTGATGCCTCTGATCGAGGGTCTCACGCTCGGCACTCCTTGCAGTACGCACAGACTTCTCGGATGCGGAGAGTGCCTCCGCCACAGCCGATAAGGCGGTAGATTTTTCATCAAGCGCCGCCTGCGCCGCGTCCCGTTCGCTGAAGAGGCGCTCGGTAGCGGCCCGTCCTTCCTCTTGGAGCTCGGCCACGCCCTCATGCTCCTCGGTCAGGGTATCCTCCTCGGCACCGAGATCGGACAACCTGTTCTGTCCGAGTTCCAGTTCCCTGACGAGGTCGGCCCGCCTCTGCAAGACACGCTCCAACTCCGCCTGGGCTCGTGCCAACTGAATCTCGAGCCGCGATTCCTCGACACGGGCTTCCTCCCACTCGTCCTGGACGGCGGTGAGCGCCTCCCGAGCCAGACGCCTCTCCGTGCGGACCCCATCCTCCCGGGCCGAGAGCATCTCCCGATCCTCTTTCGCCGTACGTGAACGCTCCAGTGTACGCTCACGTGCCGCCCTGGCCCCCTCCAACTGTCTCGCCAATTCATCCCGATGCGTGTCCATGCGCGCGCGCCGGTCGACTTGAGCGGCCACCTCCGCACTGGTTTCACGCAGCTTGTCCTGGGCGGCCAGCAGGGCCTCCCGCGCGCGCTCCACTTCGGCCGCGGCCTCGGTCGAGCCGACCTCCGCGTCGGTCAACGCCGGAACGGTGGTCGCCACTTCGGCTTCGGCCTCGGCCAACGCATCTACCAGCGACGTGAGTCGAAGCCGTCTCTCGAGCCGCCCAGACGTCCCCCAGGGCGCCCCGATCTGTACGAGTCCCCTGGGATCGGTGACCTTGCCGCTCTTTGAGAGCCGTATTCGTCCAGACTCCTTGCCGGAATCCCCGTCCTCCACCAGATCCGCCTCACCCAAAAGGACCTCGGCCCACGGAGCGCCTTCGCCCTTCACTTGGACCGACTCCATGAGCGACCCACCCGCCGCCGATGGAACACGATCCAGCGGGAGGAGAATCAGACCGCCCCCCTTGTTCCACTCACTTGAGAACCATCGTACCAAGCGGTCTACGGTGTCGCTGTCCCGCACGACGAGTGACCGTGCCAGAGCTCCGAGATACGCCTCCACCGTCGTCTCAAGGTCTGCTGGCACCTCCACGAAGTCGAGAAGGGACCCGACGACGCCTTCGTCCTCGAGGGCCAACACTGCCTGCGTCACCGAATCGATGCCATGCCGGCCCTCCTCCAGTGCTCGCAGTGCCTCCACCTCGGCTGCGAGCCCGCGGAACGACCTCGTCGCATCATGATCGCGTCGCCGTGCCTCTTCGAGCGAAACTCCCGCAGCGCTCAACACGGTCTGCGCGACAGCTAGGCGCTCGCTATTCTTTTCGACCGCCGCCCCTAGACCATCGGCTCGGTCGGTGAAAAGGTCTCCCTGGGACTCGAGATCGGAGAGCGCGTCAGAAGCGTCACCCAACTCGGAATCGATCCGTCGTGACCTTCGCTCGAGTTCGGCTGCCTGGCCGTCAGCGGCCTCGGCGTCACCCTCAAGCTGGGCCCCACGCCTGACCAGGTCACGCTCTTGGTGCTCCGTCTCTTCGACTCGACCGCGGGCTTCGTCCAAACGCTCACGAGCCGTGGTGGTCACCTGCGTCTGGACGGCCAGGGCCGCAGCGACCTCGGCCACGGGCTTTTCGTCGCCTCGGTCCGTCTCGTCCAAGGTCGCCAACTCGACCGAAACATCCTTTAGTCGGGCTTGAAATCCGGCGCGTTCCTCCCCGATGTGATTGAGGCGTCTCTCGATATAGCCACGTCGCTCCTGGGCGACGGCGAGATCGCGCTCCCACTCGACGAGCTGGTTCCTCACCTCATCGAGGATGGCAGCCTTTTCGGTTCGACCCCGTTCCGCCGACACCTCTTCCAGTCGCAGTTTCTCATGCTTGGCTTCGGAAGCTCTCAACTGAGCGATCATGCCTTGGCTGGTGGCAACGGTTCCCGACAGGTTGGCCTCCAGCTGCTCGAGGCGTCCGCTCAATTCGGTGAGTTCGTGCCGCACGACGGCGACTTCGACCGACAATCGTCGCGTTCGAAGTGACTTGTAGCGCTCCGCCTTCCCCTTCTGTCGAGCTAGCGAGCGGACCTTCGTCTCTATCTCACCAATGAGGTCTTCCAGCCGCGTGAGGTCATTCTCCGCCCGCTCCATGCGGCGCAAAGCAGCCTTTCGCCTGTCCTTGTACTTTCCGACCCCCGAGGCCTCCTCGAAGAGTTGACGCCGCTCCTCCGCGCGATCCGAGAGAATCGCATCGATCATGCGATTCTCGATCACCGAGTAGGCGTTGGCACCGAGGCCGGTATCGCGGCACAGATCCAAGACGTCACGGAGTCTGCAGGTAGACCGGTTCAGCGAGTAGTCGCTTCCTCCATCCCGGTACACCGTACGGCCGATCTCGACCTCCGTGAACGCCACCGGGAGAAGCCCATCCTCATTGGTCACCACCATGCTGACTGCGGCTCTATTGACCGGACGGCGGTTCAGGGATCCCTGAAAAATGGCCTCCTCCATCTTTCCGCCACGGATGGCCGAGGGACGCTGCTCTCCCAAGACCCAGCGAATCGCATCACTGATGTTGGATTTGCCACATCCATTGGGGCCGACGATCGCAGTGATTCCCTCATGAAAATCGATCACCGTCTTGTCGGCGAACGACTTGAAGCCTCCGAGACTGATGGAGCGTAGCTTCATTGGTGTTCCGTCCCAGAGGTTCGATTCGCACCGAAGGTGCCGAGGTGCCGTTCTGGCAAGGCATGACGACGAAGAATCGCACCGGGACAGTGCACTAGGGCACTCGACCCCTTCGTTCGGTCAGGGGAGCACCCGAAACGTCGTTCTCATCCATGACGCGACCCATTTCGGTAGCCTGAAATTCGTCGGAGAATGCTCCACCGTACACACGGAATGCCGTGGGAGGCTCCGCCGCATAGTTCACCTCGAGCACATAGGTCGAGACAGAAGATAAGGAGAGCTCCTTAACGCGAGCATACGCTTCGTCGACGGTTCCGTATTCCCCAAAGAAAAACGCATAGGGGGCCGGCTGCACCAGCCAGTCGTCCGGATTCAACCGATCGAGCACCTCGGCGAGGGGTGCCTTGAGCGCATTCGCCTCGAGCGAACTGAAAGCCGGGCCAACGAAAAGGCCGTACTGACGGCTGCCGTCGGTCACGATGGGCGTTACGAAAAAGAGGAGCTGTGGCAACCGCTCTTGCAAGGCCACCGCAGTCGAGATCGGCGTATCTCGATCACGCCACGAGTCGACGAACAGGACGTGACTCATCACCGGAGTCTCCGGTAGCGGGCCGGACAATTCGACCGGCGGAGGTACCAAAGACCGTACGCGCTCCGCAGGCGTGATGCCGGGAATGTTCACGAACCCATAGTAGGCCACGGCGTATCCTCCACCCCCGACCAACCCTACGGTGAGGAAGGCGGTCATCAATTGTCGGTATATGGCTTTCCGGCTCCGCCGCCGTTCCAACTCCTCCAAGCCCATGAACCGCCGCTTCGCTCTAGCCTCGGCGGTGTCCTCCTCGGCTCCTACGTCACCCTCTTCGAGCGTTAGGGTCGGAACCATGTCGAGCCCGCTCCCCTCGGGCACCGAGTCTGCAGCAGTCGTCCCCACCTCGGGCTCGTCTGAGGACCCAAGGGCGGCCGCGGCGTCGGCCACCTCCTCTACCACTGGCACCTCTTCATCGATGATGCCTGTCGCTTCGATCTCGAGGGCCTGGCCAGCGACGTCTAGGTCATCGGTTGCCGGAGCGTCCTCAGATTCGAAGCCAGCCCCGGTCTCGAATCCGTCCAAGGGACCAGTGTCCGCCGCCTCCGCCATTTCCTGCTCGTCGACGTCGATCGCGGCCCCAACGTGAACATCAGCGTCGAGATGATCGTCCGTGCTGGCGGGATCCTCATCGTCCGCCTCTAGGGGAACCTCAGCCACCCCGCCCGCGGCCTCGTATTGGCTGCCCGCCAGGCCCGACACGCTGAACGAATCCGACGCTTCTTCGGGTTGCTTGGAATCGACCTCAGCCAACTCCTTTGTGGGAGAAGCCTCTCCTCCGTCGGAAGCCGCCGGAGCCGCCTCCGCCTCTACCTCGAGATCCGCGCCCCCACCATCCTCCGTTTCAGCCTCTGAGTCGGGCTCCATCTCCTCGACGGGCTCCATGCCCTCGACGACATCCGGCTCCTCAACGACCCCCGCGCCTGGTCCCATTACGGCCAGCACTCGGTGCGAGGCCTCTGGGACCACGGAGATGCCCTCCTCCTGGTCGGCGGCCAAAACGATCAGCGCGTCGGCACCGTCCAAGAAAGCTTGGGCCCCTGGCGTCTCAGAGGGGAGGTGGACCAGGATCGTCGCCCCTGCCTCATCGAAGCCCCGGACCAGGGTCTCCCAGTTCGGATGACCCAGCAACTCCTGGATATCCCCCACCGGAGTTCCTGTCGGCGCCAAGACGACCCCGCCCCCAATGGGCTCAGACACGTGCCGAAGAGAACCGCCGTAGAGCAAAACGTCCGAGATACCTTCACCATTCGCCACGCCTGCCGCCTCATGGAGGACCGGCCTTTCGAAGGAGGCATCAGCGAGGAGGATTTTGCGTCCCTTGGCCGACAACTCGCGCGCGATCAACAAACTCACGTCGGCACCCCACCTCGGATCGACGTCCGGAGCGACGACCATGGCCAGACAGCTCAATGAAGCCGCCGCCCCACTCAGCGCGGCCTCTACGGGTCCCGGGAGTCCCGAGTCCGAGGGATCAATCGGCTGCCAAGTCTGAGTATTTGAACTCATTCCAACACAGTTAAGGTCGTGAGAATGATCGCAACGAGTCCAATTGAATCAGGGGGAGTCCCGCATTTCCCGATCGCTCGGACCTTAGTCTGCAAAAGGTAACTCGCCCCTCTGGGGTGGTCCAACCGTCGACATCGTTCTTCGAGAGTTGCCAGGGGTCGAGGATCTCATGACACGGGGGAGCCAAGCCGATTGACTAGATTCGGGACCCTCGCACCCGTCGTATCGAAAAAGGCCCTCATGACTGCCGCCTCCTCGTCGTCCGAGAACGCTCCGGCGTAAACCTTGAAGGTACGGGTCTCCGCGGCCCCGAGGGAGAGAACGTATGCGTTCAAGCCGCCCTGACGTAATAACTGAACCCTGACTTGAGCAGACTCCTGAGTAGGTTCGTCGCCGAGGTCGAAGGCCAAAGGCGTGGCGCGAACGATCCATCGCGATGGATCCACACCTGATAGCGTCTCGGCCAAGGAGGTTCGCAGCCGCTCGGCGCCCAGGGAGTCTTCCGCCGGACCGGCTAGAACTCGGAGAAACACCTGTCCACCGACGCGGACGGGCGTGGTCGTGAACAAGAGGTCCGGACGACCCCCAGCGAGATCCTCGGCCAACTTCTCCGCCCGCGCAGCCTCGCGAAACGACCCGAGGACCAGGGAGTACGCCTGATGTGTCTCGGGGAGGGGAACGGCGGCGGGAGCGGCGGCGAGAGCAAGAACGGGAGCGGGAGGGTCCTGCCTCAACACGACAGACTCGGGCTCAGAAGCCGCAGGCAGCTCTGTCCCCATTCGCGACACCGACCACCATCCGAGCCATCCCCCGGCTACAAGGCCCGCGACAACAAAGACTTTCCAGAGCGGTCTCCTCATCGTCCCGAACGCTTGAATCGAACGCATGAAGACTCCTATCGCTCATCTCCCGAGTCGTCAAAATTCCAACGTGGCGCATCGCCCCAAAGTACGTCCAACTGATAGAACTCCCGCGCCCCAGGATGAAACACATGCACGACGAAGTCGATGTAGTCGACGAGCACCCACCGCCCACCCTTCATCCCCTCGATGTGTTCCGGTCGCACGTCCTCCTTCTTGAGCTCGTCGATGATGTGTCCGGCGATCGACTTGACCTGCACGTCCGACTGACCCGTCGCCAGGAGAAAGCAATCGGTAGCTCCGGAGAGGGTCCTGAGATCCAGGGCAACGACATCTGCCGCCCTGCGTTCGAGAGCGAGCCCGCCCGCACGGTGAACGACCTGCGCCAGTGGGAACACCTTCTCGTCCGCCTCCGCTCTCATCATTGATGTCGCGAGGAGGGCTACTCCTCGCCCTGCTCCACGTGAACTTCGATCTCTACTTCCACCTGACTGTGGAAACGGATCGGGACCCTGTGGACACCGAGCAGCTTCAAGGGCTCCTCCAGCACCACCGTGCGGCGGTCAACCTCGAAGTCGAGTTGTCCCTGATTCAGCTTGTTGGCTACGTCCGCATTCGTGACCGCCCCAAACAGCTTCCCGTCATCCCCCGCTCGTACATGGAAAACCGGCGCGACACCGTCCAACTGAGAAGCCCGCCGACGAGCCTCGAGATAGTCTCGCTTGGCCAGCTCTTCGGCAGAGTCTCGCTCGTCTTCTAGCCGTCGGATATTTCGATCACTCGCAGCGTATGCGATTCCCTGAGGGATCAAAAAATTGCGACCGTACCCGGCCTTCACGTCGACGACGTCACCCTGCTCCCCTAATTTCTCAACTGCTTTTCTCAAGATGAGCTTCATCAATCCATCCTCTCTACAGTCTTGGTACCGGAAATCGCCGCAGCCTTGGCTCGCAGATCGAGCCAGGTGTCACCCACGCCGATTACCAAAATTCCCATGAGTATTACGGGCGCGAACAACAGCATCCCGACGAGCACCAGCAAGAACCCCAAAAGTGTAACGCTCCCCTTGAAAAAGAGCAGTACCGCAGCTCCCCGGACAGCATAAAGCGCGCCCATGAAGACCACGGCGTTCGTCCCCGCACGGGTCCATCCGTCTCCCAAACTGAAAACGATCAGCGCCAACCCGGCCACCAATAGCCATACCAGGTCGTCGTTGAATCGGAAGTCCCTCAACGGAGCGAGACCCTGGTCACTTCCCCATGCAAAACGAACGTAAGCCCACCATGCGACCGCCAGACCGGTCAATGAGGAAAGTCCCAAGAGTGCCGGAAATACCCTCCCCTGTCCGGCGGCAGCCTCAAACACCCTACCTACGACCTCGGCCGGGACCGCCCCTTCGGGACTGAACCCCGTCAAGACGCCGAGAGCCAAGCTCACGCTCCGCATGACTCCCTCCGTGACGATCCAGTCGATGGTGGCCCATGAGCCCGGCTGCACCACAAAGAGCACCGATACCAACGCGGTGGTCGCCAACACCGCCCCCAAGGCCCTTGGAAAGAAGCGCGCGCTCGGCCACCGCATCGTCACCACGACAAACCACCCCGCCAAGACCACGGTCCAGCCCCGCTCTAGGTACCACGTTCCGCCACCCGCCACCGTACCCAGACTCACCATAACGGCCAAGATCGCGGCCGCCACGGTATTGAAGCTTCGTACGCCGAACACCATGGCCAACGCCAAGAACGGAATGCCCACCAGGATTCCGGTACTCGACACCGACAGAGCGAGCGTCAAGATGAGCAGCCCCGCCGGCCTCAACCAAGCGCGCCTCGCCCGCTCCGGTTCTGTCACGGGACGAATGGATAGGCCCGGGTCCCTCTCCACGTTTTACGCCTCGTGATCACGAACGTACGGGATCAGAGCCAGATATCGAGCACGCTTGATTGCCCGGCCAAGCTGGCGCTGAAAGCGCGCAGTGACCTTCGTTGTGCGCTTGGGCAGAATCTTTCCCTGGTCGGTCATGAACTGGGATAAAGTCGACACGTCCTTGTAGTTCAGCAGCTTGATCACAGGGCCCTCCATACGACGACGACGACCCCTACCTCCGCTGAATTCTGGAGGCCCGAAGCGCCTGGGAGCGTCCTCACCTTCCTCTTCGGAAGACTCCTCTTCAACCGGTGGCTCGTCAGGTTCGTCATCGTCCTCTCTTTCGGAGGACTGTGGGCGAGCCTCGCCCATGATGGAGTTGCCGCTGCTGGCCTCTCCTTCATTCACAACGATCAGATACCGCATCAGTTCGGTATCCAACTTCAGAACTCGTTCGAACTCCGGAAGTCCCTCAGAGCCGGCACGGATCTGGGCAACCACGTAGTACCCCATCTTCTGCTTGTCGACCGGGTAAGCCAGCTGGCGGGTGCCCCAATGGTCGACCGAGACGACCTCGCCGTCCTTAGCAATGGCCAGAGGATGGAATTTTTCGAGCTTCTTGTTGACGGGATCCTCGTCGAGGGTCGCGTCGAAGATATAGACGATCTCGTACAGTCGCACAGTTACTCTCCCACGGTCCGTTGTGTACGGGCCCCGTCCTTTGGTCGGAGCGGGATGAAGGCCTTAATATAGGGTGCGTCGTCCTCTTCGGTACCCCCCAAGGGTGCGCCGGATCGAGGTCAGGGCGTGGTGGGCCTCAGGCAAGTACCTGCTGCAGCCCCAGCACGAGGTCCGGGTAACGCTCGAAGGACCAGCGCGCCTCGTCCAACTCGAGACGCTCTCGGTTCGTATGGGCGTAGCGCTCCTCTCCCGGTGCGAACCCGATCGTGGGAATCCCGAACACACCCTGCGTCCAGCCCCCATCGGTGGCGAACGTCCAGGGCCGCACGTGCGCCGGTCCCTGGCCACTCGGCCGACCCACGGCTAAGGCAGCAGCCTGGACGAGAGAGTCGGCGGGATCCATGAGAAAGCCGGGCGTGAACAGACTTCTTTCGTGGGTTAGCCCCGTATAGGTGCCCTGACTCTCCATCGCCATGGATACGTCGATCGCAAATCCCTCGGGTAGAGTGCCAAACCGAGCATTCATCGCTTCGCGTATACTTTGGGTCATCGCGTCCGTGTCCATGTCGGGCAAGACACGCCAGTCGAGGACGACGGTGACTCGGTCCGGGATCACATTCCTGCTCTCGGGGAGCACATCCACACCCGTCGCGACGATCGTAGAAGCTCCGAGTACGGGATCCTCCGCCTGGCTCCCCGCAAGGTCAGCTACGACGTCGAGAACGACGGGAACCAGATCGAGGGCATTCCTCGCGCGCCCCGGTGCGGATGCATGGCCGGCGAGACCGCGGATCACCACCTCGATCTCTCCTCGCCCCCTGTGCCCGATGCAGATGTCGCCGTGAGTGGCCTCGCCGATCACCACGGCGCCGGGCGTCACGCTACCGGACTCCATCAAGTGCTTCATGCCGAGTCCACCCCGCTCCTCGAAAACGGTGTGGGCCACGATCACGTCTCCGGGAGCCCTCCCCGCCAGAGCTGCCGCAGCGTAGGTCTGGATCGCCAACGGCCCCTTGATGTCCATGGCTCCGCGGCCATGGAGGAAGCCGTCCACCACCTCCGCGGCAAACGGTGGGTGCGCCCACTCTTCATGATCCCCCTCCGCAACGACGTCCAGATGGCTGTTCAGCAAGACCGGCGGCGCCGTCCCGGTACCCGGCACGACACCCACGACGTTACCCACTTCGTCGACCCGAATGTCACTGAATCCGAGCAATTCCATTTCGGAGCGGAGGCGCTCGGCGACTTCACCCTCGTGACCGGACGGAGACGGAATCCTGATGAGATCCTGGGCGAAGGCCAGGGCGTTCTCGAAGGTGGCTGGTCTAATCATTCCATTGATGGGGGCTATTGATGAGTGCTAACCGAACAGGCGGGCTATCCACCCGACGAGACTCGAGATCTGGCCGCCGGCGTCGAGTCCATGGACGCGGACGAACCAGGGAGCCAAGACCAGCGAGACGACGCTCATCAGCTTGATGAGGATGTTGAGCGACGGACCGGACGTATCCTTGAACGGATCGCCCACCGTGTCACCCACTACGGCGGCCTTGTGGGGCTCAGAGCCCTTCCCCCCGTGCGCGCCACCCTCGATGAGCTTCTTGGCGTTGTCCCACGCGCCACCGGAGTTCGCCATGAAGAGCGCCATCAACACGCCCGTGACCGTGGCACCGGCGAGGAGCCCTCCGAGCGCCTCGACACCCAGGAATCTCCCCACCACGACGGGAGCGAGGATGGCGGTAACACCCGGCAGAATCATCTCCCGGAGCGCCGCATCGGTCGAAATGGCCACGCAGCGCGCGGAATCGGGTTTCTCCGTTCCATCCATGATGCCCGGGTGCTCGCGGAACTGTCGCCGTACCTCCTCTACCATGCCCTGCGCCGCGCGGCCCACCGCCGTCATCGTCAGGGCCGCGATGAAGAAAGGCAGCGTTCCGCCGATGAACAGGCCGATGACGACAATCGGCTTCACAAGGTCGATCCCGGTCTCGGCCAGCCCCACCTTGGTAGCATACGCGGAGAACAGCGCGAGCGCCGTGAGCGCCGCCGAGCCGATGGCGAAACCCTTTCCCTGCGCTGCGGTGGTATTTCCGATGGCGTCGAGGGAGTCGGTGATGGCTCGCGTCTCCGGTCCAAGACTGCTCATCTCGCTTATTCCGCCCGCGTTGTCCGCGATGGGGCCATACGCGTCGACCGACATCGTGACGCCGACCGTCGCAAGCATTCCGACCGCCGCAATGCCGATGCCGTACAGCCCCGCCGACTCGAAGGAAGCGTAGATCGCGATACAGATGAGGAGCATGGGAATGGCGGTCGACTCCATGCCCACGGCCAATCCGGCAATCAGGTTAGTGGCCGCCCCAGTCTCGCTGGCTTCGGCAATCTTCCGGACTGGCTTTGCCGATGTGTAGTACTCGGTCACGAGCCCGATCGCGGTGCCCACCAGCGTACCTGTCACGATCGCGAACCACGGGCCGAGCGCCGGATAAGTCCGTCCATCCGCCACCATCTGAAAGTCCATGGAGCGGACGACGAAGAACATGGCGACGAGAAAGAGTCCAGCGGCGATGAAGGTCACGTTGCGAAGGGCTGCGGCGGGGTCCGTGCCCTCGAGAGCCTTCATCATCCCGATTCCTATCAGGGACGCGAGAAGGCCGACCATGACCGTGAGGATCGGCAGCGCGATCGCGTTGCCTACGTTACCGGCGAGTGCCGCAGAGCTGGCAGCAATGGCGATCGTGGCGATCACCGAGCCCACGTACGACTCGAAGATATCCGCGCCCATCCCGGCGACGTCCCCCACGTTGTCGCCCACGTTGTCCGCGATGGTAGCCGGATTTCGCGGATCGTCCTCGGGGATGCCAGCTTCCAGCTTGCCGACCAAGTCGGCACCCACATCGGCGGCCTTCGTGTAGATGCCGCCACCTACCCGTGCGAACAGTGCGATCGAGCTCGCTCCCATGGCAAAGCCCGAGACGATCTCGGCGAACCGCAGGTGTTCAACAGCGGAGATGGCACTGGCACCGTAGACCCAATAAACCGCTCCGATTCCGATGAGTCCCAATGCGGCGACCGAAAGGCCCATCACCGCACCACCGAAAAACGCCACGCGGAGAGCCTTCCCCGCCCCATCCTGGTTGGCGGCCGCAGAGGTCCGCACGTTGGCCCTCGTCGCCGCGGTCATGCCGAAGAAACCTGCCATGACCGAACAGAGTGCACCGACCAGATAGGCCAATGCCGTCTGCGTCGACACCGCCAAGGCCAGCAACGCAAAGACGATGGCTACGAAAACCGCCAGCATGGCGTATTCCCGACGCAGGAACGCCATGGCTCCATCGTGGATCTGGTCGGCCAGGTCCTGCATCTCCTCGGTTCCTGCGGGCTGACCCTTGACGTAGCGATAGATGACTCCCGCAAAGGCCAAGCCCACGAGACCCAAAGCCCACGCCCAGCTAGAAACGGTCACGAATTGAATCATCGGGTTCCTCTTGTCGATTCTGCATCAGGGTGCCCCGTGTATTCCTCGCCCGGGTCACCGGTTGAATTGGTTCATTACCTCTTCGATACCTTCACGCATCCATACCTCGACGGCTCCGCTCAGCTCCGCAAGGCACTCGAGAACCATATCCTCGTCGGCGTCCCCCATCGGGGAGAGCACCCACTCCGAGAGGTCTTCTCTTCGAGGTACCTGACCGACACCCACGCGAAGGCGGGCGTACGAGTGCGTAGCCAACGAGGCCGACACGGACCTCAAGCCTTTGTGACCGCCTGCGCCCCCCCCGGGGCGGAACCGTACTCGGCCAGGGTCCAGCGCGGTATCGTCGACGACGACCAGGAGATCCGACGTCACATCGAACCCCTGGAGGTCCCTCAGCCCGACTAACGCCGAGCCACTCCGATTCATGAACGTGGTCGGCTTCAGTAGCAGAGTCGAGACATCCCCCACCACGCCCTCCACTCTTAGGCTCCTTCCATCCTTTTCGAAGGAACCGAAGCCCCAATCGTGCGCCAACCGGTCCAACACCCACCATCCCACGTTGTGCCGGGTGTTGTCGTACTCGGCCCCGGGGTTTCCGAGACCAGCGACCAGCTTCACGTATCGCTATCCCGGTCGCTATCAACCCTCGGGGTCCGCTTCCTCGTCGCCAGAAGAGCCATCATCGGCAGCCTCCGCATCCGGATCCTCGCCCTCCACTCCCTCTTCGAGTTCCTCCTCCTCTTCCACCTCTTCCACCCTCGGCACCGAAACGAGACAGGCGGTGTGACCCGGATCCGTTAGGAGTTCGACATCGTCAGCCATCTCGATCTCACTGACGTGGATGGAGTCCCCGATATCCAATCTGACGATGTCGATCTCGATGGATTCGGGAATCTTCGACGGTATGCATTTGACCCGGAACTCGTGAAGGATGATCTCGAGCACGCCACCCTCTCGAACTCCATGAGGTGTGCCGACATAGTTCACAGGAATATCCACTTCGAGAGCGACACCGCGTTCGATACAGAAAAAGTCCACGTGAACGAGATCCGGACGGAAGGGGTGCATTTGGATTTCCCGCACCAAGGTCTCCAACTCCTCCTTGTCGTCATCGATCTGAACGTTGACGATCGTATTCTCCACCGAAATGGAGTGGAAGAGATGTAGGGTCTCTCTGGCGTCCAGCGTGAGGTGTATCGGCTGCTGGTTTTTGCCGTAGAGCACAGCCGGAACCTGGCCTGTGGACCGAATTTTGCGCGCCGCACCCTTACCGGTTTCGTCCCGCCGTTTGGCGCTGAGTGCCGTCTTGGCCGTCATGATTTCGCTTTCCCTGAGTTGTCTTGCTTGTGCTTGTTAAGGGCTCCTATGGGTCCCACTGCTAAACCCCGGCAGCCGTCTCGAAGAGCTTGCTGACCGATTTGTTTTCGTGAACGCATTCGATCGCCTTCGCAAACAACTCGGCTACCGACAGTATCTTGAGACCGTCGAAGCGCCGGTTCTCCGGAACGTGAATCGTATTGGTCACGATGAACTCCTCCAGGGGTACGGCCGCCAGCCTCTCGACCGCAGGACCTGACAGGATCGCGTGCGTGGCTCCGGCGAAGACCTGAGTCGCACCACGCTCCTTGAGTGCGATCACGGCGTTGGCCAGCGTGCCCCCGGTATCGACCATGTCGTCCACGATCAGGCAGGTCTTGCCGTCCACTTCGCCCACGACGTTCAGCACTTCGGCCTGGTTCGCGGCGGGCCTTCGCTTGTCGACGATGGCGATCGTCGCGTCGAGACGCTTCGCGAAGCCCCTGGCCATCTTGGCCGAACTGACATCGGGCGCAACCACCACCAAATCTGGCAAGTTCATCTCGCGGAAGTAATGTGTCAGAACCGGAGCTGCGTATAGGTGGTCGACCGGAATATCGAAGAACGCCTGGATCTGATGCTGATGAAAATCCATGCCAATCACCCGATCCGCGCCAGCGGCCACCATCAGGTTCGCCATCAGCTTCGCGCCGATCGCGACCCGTGGCTGATCCTTCCTGTCCTGCCGGCCGTACCCGAAGTAGGGGACCACGGCGGTGACACGAGCCGCCGACGCACGTACCGCCGCGTCGATGAGCAGCAACAATTCCACCACGCTTCCAGCCGGCGCCACCGTCGGCTGTATGATGAAGACGTCTCGTCCCCGCGCATTCCGGTCGATGCGCACGAAGATCTCCCCGTCGGCGAAGTCACGAATCGTGGCCGACTCGGGGTTTTCTCCCAGGATCCGTCCGATCTCCAAAGCCAACGGACGATTCGCTCGTCCGGCAATAAGGAGAAGTGGTCCTCCCCGAAAGGTGTCGTCCATGAACCTCAGAGTCGCGTTGAGACGCCTTACGGCAACAGCCAAGGAAGCTAGATATTCGCCATTCGGACGTCAACGCCGCAGTCCTTGTAATCAACCCTCTTTCAAGTGTCTACCGGCGGATCTCCACGACCCGACTGCGAACCAGAGGGTCGCGGCCTCGTGTGGCGACCTTAAGCCGAAAGACGTACTGGCCCGGATCCACGCCCGGCAGCGTGACCTCGACGGAACGGAACCAGGGTCCGACTTCAAACGGACCGTACTCATCCCAGCCGATCCGGAGCGGCTCCTCGCGGTCGCGAAGACCCAACCAACGTCCGATCCGGCCAAAGAACCCCTCTCCCTCACGGTAGAAGCTCAGCTCAAACTCGACGTCCTCTGGCCGCCAACCGAGTCCAAACAACTCCCACCCCACGGCGATCCGCTCGTTGGCCGACAGTCGGGTAGATGGACGCATAATGTCGAGTGCCGAGTCCAGGTCCTGTGGCAAAGAGTCCGCCACATCAAGCAGGATGAGGTCGGAGAGTGTAGCTAAATCGTCGGGGACAGCGTCGACTGAGATGCCGTGCCGGCGGCGCCCTGCCGCTCCTTCCCTGGGAGACCAAGCTTCCACACTCACGAGGTAGTCGCCGGCCGGCACCGTAAGTTCGAGCGCACCTTCGCGGCGTTCTGCAGTCGTCTCGTGAAATTCCCCTCTCCTACCCAAGAGAAAGAGACCGACCTGCTCCGGCCGATCCAACAGAGCGGGTTGGGGCCAAGCGATGGGGCCCCTGGGTTCGGCCGCTGGTGCACGGGTCCGGGAGCGAGCGTGGACGTCCCGCCCTTCATCCAAGTTCGTCGGAATGCGGGTGGCCGCCGTGACCACGATCGAGTCTCCTCGATGGAGCACTGCAACCTGCGCCTCCAGTGGGAGGAGGTCCGGGGCATAGGCCGCCACATGAGCGCTACGGGGCTCGTCCTCCTCCGGCATCCAGGACCCGGGCTCCGTCCTCCAGGGGGCGTCCAATACTCGACCAGGCGGCACAAACTCCTTCCCGCCGGGAAGCTGGTGCCCGACCACGCTGCTGGAGGTGCTACTGGTCCCAACCCGGGGGCGATGCCTCTCCCATCCCCGCTCCCATCCGTAACGGAGGGTGAGTTCCTCGAGATCATCCCCCCAACGCATCCCCCAGACGCTCTCGGCACCATCACTGATCTTCGCGTATGTCCACCGGGCGTAGTGCTCCGACTCCCGATCGTTTCCCGGCATGAGGTACAGGGGGTCGGCCAGTGTCCAAACTACGGACCGGACCTCTCGTCGGTCCTCCCTCTCACCCTCCCGCAGGAGATCTGAGCCTCTCCCGTCTAGGAGAATTCTCGGATCCCGCCACCGAGAGGCCTCTTCGGGGTCCATGGAGGACAGGCCCTCACGGAAGACTACGAGTGCGGCCTCGTAGCGCCCCATGCCATGCAGGACAAACCCCTCGAGGGCGAGGCACCACCCAACGTCGGCGACCGCGCAATCTCGGGTGAGGTCCGCCGCCTCGGGCCGCCGACCCGCCTCACTCAGGTATCGAACGCGTTGACCGAGAATCCATTCGTCGCCTGGAAGCCGACCTCCGATCTCACCGAGTTCACTCAACAGGCGGTCCCTTGCCTGGACCAGCTCGAGAGGGTCCGCAGCGGGCACCCAATCGTCCTCTCCATCATGATAGATACAGAGCCGGCCGATCCGTTCTCTGCATCCGCCGCCACTGCTGTTCAATGTGTAGGGCAGGAGGCGGCGATGCCTCCGTTCAAACCGAGCCTGGGCGTCCTCCGCACGGTCGCGAAGATCGGCGGAGTCGGGCGCAGGCGCGGAGGGTGACGCCTGATGGCGCGTAGGTGGACGGGCAGACGCACGCGCCGCGGCGAGGGGTGTGGTGACGAAGTTGAACGCTCCGACCATTACGAGCAGCGTCGCACGTCGGGTCGACTTCATGGTCATCGACAACAGCATCCCTCCGTTCGTTACCCGTGTCGAAAAATCTACACGCGAATCTTCACGCTGGTCCCCCCACCTACGCGACTGTCACAGCCGCTACCGAAAGCTCCCTCGAAGAACGTTTCCGCGGAAACGCTTGGGCGCGGACATGTAAGGGATCTGGAACAGGGGGAGAACCCAAGCGCATAGATCTACGCACTCCCCAGAAGTTAGGGGCTACGCGGGGTGGGAAAGTTGGCCCGGATGGATTCGAACCATCACCGCCGGTGCCAAAGACCGGTGTCCTGCCATTAGACCACGGGCCAGCAGGCTAGTAACTACAACAGTGTTCGGTGCTTTTCCACATTTTCGAGGTCTCATTTTGGGCACATCCTGGGCACATCATCCGATCGCCAGGGCCTTGAGCGCCCGATCTTCAGCGTCTTCGACCAGTGCCAGGAGATCATCGTCAAGAAGGTGAGTGTACCCCATAGTCGTGGCAAGATCCGCGTGGCCCATAGCCTTTTGAACTAAGACCGGGCTCGCTCCCCCCGCGAGCCAGGTGGTGACCCGACGATGGCGGAGGTCGTGCTGTCGGAGATCCGCGGGCAGCTTCGCGCGCTTCACGGCGCTCGCGAACGCCCGGTGGAAACTCTGGAGTCTCTGGCCGGCGACGGCACCACGTTGCGTCATCGTGTGATGGAATACCCATGGCGAGCGCTCCCCGTCGTAGGTGACGAGCCGATAGCGTGCGGCATGGTCTTGTAGGGCCTCCCGGAGCCTTGGTGTCATGGGCACGCGACGAGATTTCCCGCTCTTCGTTCTCCGGCCCTTTCGGACTGACTCGACTTTGACGAATCCCCTCTCGAAGTCCAAGTCCTGCCACCTCAACCAAAGGCCCTCACTGTTGCACCGGACGCCCGTCTCTCCGAGCACGAGCACGTAGAGCTGAAGCATGGGCCGGCCCTCCGCACGCCATCATCGGTTCGAACCCTCGCCGCCACCCGTGTCGCCTATGTCGAGACCGCCCCGGTCGAGACGCGCCTTTCCTCCGCCTCTATGAACGCGTACGAAGGCGATGACGATGGCCAGCGGGATTCCGACCGACCCGAGCAGGAGAAGCCAGGATTCCCACGGGAGACCGGCAATCACAGAGGTCCGTCCGTTGCCCGCATTGCTCCTCGCTCCCCTATAGTGGCTGGTCGAACCGGATCGATCCGCTGTCCCCGACAGGAGTGCGTGGCGGAGGTCGCCCTGTCAACAACGACGACCCGGCCAGCCGCCGGGGTGAGCCCTCGGAGGTCGATCCGGGGCCGGCTTTCGGAGGCCCATCCGGTGGGTCTATGTTGCCGCCGTGACATGTTGTGCACGAGTCGTCGACCAGGACCTCGGATCACCAGGGCATTGGAGGAGCGAACCATGTACAAAGGCCACGATCGGGAACTCGGGATGGGGGCTGCGATAGCCCGGCGGGATTTCCTGAACGGGATGGGGGTGGCGCTCACGAGCTCACTACTCCTGCCCGGCGACGTCGAGGCATTCGCGCGGCTGATGAGACAGGAGGAGTATTACCCGCCCACGCGCACCGGCATGCGGGGAAGCCACCCCGGCTCCTTCGAGGTTGGCCACGCCCTGCGTGACG
>Ga0310121_10001658_pt1 | contig 22338 bp, 16 predicted proteins | sample CB27_Tmax_986_MG_FD_203504 | JGI IMG/M metagenome (GOLD analysis project Ga0310121, IMG submission 203504) | Marine microbial communities from Western Arctic Ocean, Canada - CB27_Tmax_986 | ecosystem: Environmental > Aquatic > Marine > Oceanic | place: Canada: Western Arctic Ocean | collected...
CCTCGCCGTATGGAAACGTGCGGCACCGAGGAACCGGATGAGGGAAATCCTCACGTCCGGATCTGTGGGGGGGGCTGGCCGAGCAATCGCTGGCTCTACCCGGACGCTTATTGCTAACCCGACGCGTAAGCGAGGGAATGTCGCGTGTTTATTGCGTCCCTCGCTTACGCGTCGGGTTTCCATTTTCCGAGGAAATCCAACCTAGCGCAACTTCAAAACTTACGCGTCGGGTTTCTATTGTCCGAGGAAAACTAATCTAGCGCGACTTCAAAACACGTAAGCAATCCAACGCTGCCGATGTTGATATCGAATTGACTGGCCAAAAGAAAAACGCCACACGTCAATGCCGAGCTGCCGGCAAAGAGGCGTAGCGTCTTTAGTATCTTCTCAGTGACGTTGTGCCTCGGATTTAAGGCGCGACCCTCTCCGTTTATTGGTTAAGAATCCACGGACAATCCAATGAATAGATCCACGAATCTAGTCCAAATAGTTGCACGTGTCAATTAGTCGAGTCCTCTTCATTTGTCTTTTCCGAAGGTTTAACTCGGAGTGCGCGGATGGCGAAACGTGCTGTCGGGTCGTCTGTGACAACCGCAAAGAACACGGGCGCAGGTGATTCAGCGGATAGATGTTTTTGATTGACTAGCCGAGTCCGTTCCGGCACGCTGAGAGGTCATTCCAGGACGTTGTGTAAGGAGAGGCACGACGGTTGTGAAACAGCAGCCATGACCCGCTACTGGGGCTGTTGGCGGACAATGGTGGCCCGACCAAGACCCATGCCCTGTTGGTCTACAGTCCAGCCGTCGATGTAGGCGATCCAGCGGCGACGGCGGGTGCCAATGGATTTTCCGAGTTCGACCAACGGGGCACGTCGTTCGTATGGGTAATTAACAACCGAATTGACATCGGTGCCTATGAACGGAAAACCTAGTGCTTTGTCACGCCTTAATTGTCGAGTAAGCGACCTGAAACACCGCGTGAAACCTGGATCGAACCTAAACGGCAACCCTAATTCTTAGCGGTGAACAAGCACTAGGGAGTTAACGCGCCTTGTTCCGCTGCCACTAACAGCATTCACCGCACTTCAATAATCACGCGACCGTGAGCCGAACCATCGCGGACCAGCTGAAGGCCCTTGTTGAATTCGTCCAATGGAAACCTTGCGTAAATCGGAGGTGCGATTACCCCCGCGGCCATCCATGCCAAGGCGTCAGACGCATCCTGGCGGGAGCCGTTACGAGAACCAATGATCTCAAGTTCTCGCTGGGCAATCTGAATCGTGTCGATTTCCGGGAAGTCCGCCTCCTCGCCAATGACGACGATCTGTCCGCCCCGCATCACCGATTGACTGGCCAACTTCATCGTGTTGGCATATCCCACGCACTCATAGACTACCGCGGCGCCGCCAGTCCCAGAGAATTCCTGGATCTTCTCGACTGCCGATTCGTCCAACAGCGACAGAGCGAGATCCGCCCCCACTTGCTGGGCAATGTCGAGACTCGCCCGAGAGCGGCTCCAGGCCACTACCCGCGCGCCAGCAGCCTTGAGAATCTGAATCAGAATCTGACCGATGCCGCCCGCCCCCAGCACGACGGCCGTATCATTTACCGACAGTCGCGAACGACGATAGGCGTGCACGGCGGTGATCACCGCGCAGCTGACCAATCCACCGATGTCGAAAGGAACTTCATCTGGCAACCTCAAGAGGTTCCGGGCGGGTGCCTTGAAATACTCAGCGAAGCCACCGCCGCACGTTACGCCAATGATCCCTTCCACGTCCGAACATTGAGCGTCTTTGCCACCTCGACAATAGCAACACTCCCCACACGTCATAAACAGATGAGGGACGACCCGATCTCCCGTGGACCAACCTGTCACCCGCTCTCCAACCTGCGTGATCACTCCAGCCGGCTCGTGGCCGGGGATCAGTGGCAGAGACGGCACATAGGCTAACCCATCCTGAATATGGATGTCCGTTCTACAGATGCCACACGTTTGCGTCTGGATCAGAACTTCATCGGGACCAATTTCGGGGATCGGTACGTCTTCGATTTGAAAGGGTTGTCCGGTCGCGTGTAGTACAGCGGCTTTCAAGGGGAACTCCGTTTTCGGTTCAGGGTTCTCGGTTCGTAAATATTCGCCGAAGGCGTGGTATTGGTGGCTTACAGCCGCCAGTGACTCGCGATAATACGGCGGCTTGTGTCGAATGTCGAAGTACCAAGTCGTTCGATTTGTCATTAGTTTGACTGTTTGAGTTATGGCACGTCCCCTGCCGGGCAAGCCGGGCAGGGGTCTTCGCTCTAAGTCAATCAGTCGAACTAGCACCAAACGGGATGTGGGGGATTGGTATCTTCTTTTGGACGTTACGCTTTCACCCCAGACCGGGCGCAATGACAAATAACTATTGTCAAATAACTAATGACAAATCTTTAAGGCCTAGAGTCGTCCTTCTGTAACTTCGGCATTCGAAATTCAAATGAGCGCCCACGCCTTCGGCGAATATTTACCTCGGTTCTCGGTTCAGCGTCTTCGGTTCAGGGTTCTCGGTTCAGGGTTCTCGGTTCAGGGTTTCGGGTTCGTAAACGTTGGCTTAGGCTCTGGTGATTCCGAGCTCTGACTCGACCTGTCGGATGGGCTCCGCATTGCGGCGTGCTCCGTCTTCGAGCAATGGGTAGTTGTACATGTCGCATGTGAGGGTGCCGGAAAAGCGAATGGCCTTCAATTCGGCTTTGACTTGATCGAGCTGAATATCCCCTTCACCAAGTGGCAGATGCAGGGCGTACGTTTTTAAGTCTCCGTCGGAGAAATGCAGATGTCGAATCCGATGGCCCAGCTTGCCAATGGCAGCCACGTAGGTTTCTGGCTGTCCGACGCCATAGTGGCAGCAGTCGTATAACACACCCACGTTTTTTCGATCGATGCCGTCAATGAATTGCAGGCACCAATCGTCGTCCATGCTGAATGTGTCGGGATGCGGCTCAAAGACTAGCGAGAGATCCGCCTCGCCGCAGAGATCCGCGACTTGCTGGAAAAGCGACACATTCACGTCCAAGCATTCTTGCGGGCCATGGTCGCCATTGTCTTTAGCCCAAGGATCGTGGGAGATCACCATCCCCAGTTTCATGTCCCGCGCGAATTCGACAGCCGCCCGAAAACCGTCCAGTGTTTCCCGTGGATGGGTATAGGGAAGCACATCGACCCAACAATCGAACCCGTACAAGCCCAGTCCCTGGTCGGCGGCCCAATTGGCGAATGTCCGTCGTGTGCCAGTGGTTGTCAATTTGTAGTAGAATGGCGGGCGAGACACTTCCAAGGCATCGAATCCGGCGGCGAGCACCCGGCTGCAGATGGACTCGATGCTCGAGTCTTCGTGGAAACTGACGGCGTTGATGCGCGGCATTTTCAGTGGTCCTGGTGACTGTCCGGAACGAATCTGTTAGCCTAATTCTAAAAGCGGCTGCAGCCGCTTTCAATGAGTGGTTGACTCGGGAATCGGATTCTTTCACATCGTCACCTGCTCCTAGGTTAACATCGGTCCATCTCGCGGGAAGACGTTGTATGTCGAACCGCCTTGCTTCACCAGTTCGAGGTCCTCATGCTGAAGAAATCCATACAAAAAAACGTTATTGCGTTCATCGTCGCGACCGTCGCGACGTTCCAGTTTGGTCCAGCTTCCATAGCAGCAGATGGCCTGCCGTCAACCACGACCCGAATGGTTTCCGATGCTGAAGTCGAAGCCATGCTCGCCGCCGTTTCAAATTGGGGCCGTTGGGGAGAAGAGGACGAATTGGGCACACTGAACTTGATCACGCCCGAGAAACGCCGGCAGGCGGCCGCCCTGGTGAATGAGGGTTTCTCCGTCTCCATGGCTCACGATCTCATTAAAGAGCCGTTCGATACCTCTAAACCGTTCGAGCACGAGATCACAATCAATGACAAGGAAGTCGGCGGCGCGGGGGACCGTTACAGCATCGAATATCACGGATTCGCACACACCCATATGGATGGGTTGAATCATATATTCTGGAAGCGAAAGTTGTACAACGGTTTTGGAGTGGAGGCCGTCGCGGCAGGGAAGGGGAGGGCGTCGATTATCAATGTCAAACATGGCGTCTTCACTCGGGGCGTACTGATGGACATGCCAGCCTTATTCGGAGTTCGTTTTCTGAACGGTGATCAGGCGATATATCCCAGCCACCTGGAAGCGTGGGAGAAACAAGCCGGTCTGAAGGTCGGTGCGGGCGACGCAGTTTTGATCAATACTGGTCGTTGGACCCGCCGGGAGAAGGAAGGGCCTTGGGAAATTTCGCGGAACTCATCCGGGCTCCATGTCTCCTGCCTTAAATGGTTGCACGACCGGGATGTAGCGATTGTCGGCAGTGACCTGGCGCTGGATGTGATGCCGTCCGGATCGCGGAAATACGAACTGCCAGTGCACCTGGGTGTTGTCGTGCAGATGGGAAGTTGCATCTTGGATTGCTTGGACTTTCGTGACATCGCCGCCGAATGCCGCAAGCAGAAACGCTGGGAGTTCCTACTCACGGTGGCCCCGCTCCGTGTTGAGGGTGGCACGGGTTCACCGGTGAATCCCGTCGGGACGTTTTAGTTCGCAACTGGGGATGATTCGACGTCTTAATCTCTTGACGCTCCAATCTTCCGATGTTCCATTCTCCCGATGCCTTGCCCCACTAACAGATTGTCAAACCTGGCAGAAACCATGAGAAAGATTATTGCTATCGCGTTTCTAGTTGTGCTCCCGTCATGGCTCTCCGCGGCGGAGTTCGAAACCCGCAAGGATCTGGAGTACGCGGCCAAAGATGGCGAGTCGCTCAAGTTGGACGCGTATTTGGTCCAGGGGCCCGGCGTGCATCCGGCGCTCATCTACATCCATGGCGGTGGATTTACCACCGGCGACAAGAGCGGCATGCCCGGTGGCTGGCCGGACATCTTTGCATTACTTATTGAAGCACGGATTTCCGTAATCTCGATCAACTATCGACTGGCACCCCAACATCCATACCCTGCGGCGACTGACGACGTCCAGTCGGCCATTGCCTACGTCAAAAAGCACGCCTCGGATCTCCGCGTGGACCCTGATCGGTTGGCGCTGATGGGCGAGTCCGCCGGTGGCATGATTTCGTCGCATGCGGGCGTGAAGTACCCACCGGGCAACAAGGTAGCGGCTGTCGTGTCGTTTTTTGCAGAGCACGATTTCCAACTCCGCGTCACGGAGGACCCGTGTGCCATGGACGGCTATACGGTGCCTCGCCCCGCGGGAGGATGCATCTCCGGAGGGATGGCCGCGTTCTTTGGCTTCGACAAGCTGGATCCCAGTCACGAGGCCACTCTAAGGGACGCGTCGTGTGTCACGCATGTGCACGCCGACATGCCACCCTACTTGTTGATTCACGGGACGCGTGATTACGGAGTTCCCATTGAGCAGTCTCATAGCATGCAGCAATCCATGCACTGCGTGGGTGCGGAGTGCAAGTTGGTCGCAATTGTGGGCGGCGGCCACGGCGGTTGGAACCAACCCGAGCAAATTCACTATAAGAAAACGATGGTTTCTTGGTTGTCAGAGAAGTTGAAGTGAGCGACGAGTCTTTTAGCCTTGATGAGGCAGGCCGACTGATGGAAGAACACGATCAGCGGACATCCCATCCTATGAAGGATCGACCGTGAAAAATCGGCGGTTTTGTCGCCCTTGTGCTTGGAATCGAGCAGGATGGCCAACTACAATGCAGTCTTGGGTGTTTTCTCCCCAGGGCATTGGCCAGTTCTCCGACATGGGCCGGCTGATCGCACTACCCAACTTGCCTGGTTCGTCAAGAGTGCGCCTTGATGAAGGAGATGGTCGACAGCTTGTTTTTGGAGTGGCTAGGCTAGTGAAGTAACTGTGAGAGGCAGCATGAGAATCGTCAGCGTCGCAGCATTGATCGTGATGTCGTGTTACGGCACGGTGTGTGCGGACGATTTCTTCGAGCAGCACATTCGTCCGTTGCTCTTGGATAGATGCGCTGGGTGCCACGGTGAGGAAAAACAAGAGGCCGGTTTGCGGATTGATTCCGCGAAGGCACTTTATCGCGGTAGCGAATCGGGTGCCGTGGTAGTTCCGGGCAGCCCTGACGAGAGCCGTCTGATTGCACTGGTCCGCGGTACCGACGATTTGCAGATGCACCGGACACTCGGTTGTCGAAAACCGAGATCGGTTACCTCGAAGAGTGGGTGAAATCGGGCGCGAAGTGGCCCGGCTACGAAGGTGAGTTGGCCACGTCATCCACGGACAACAAAGCAGCGGCCGGGAAAGCGACTTTCACGGACGAGCAGCGTGCGTTTTGGGCATTCCAGCCGCTGGGTCAATTCGATCCACCAAAAAGAGAACACGGCGAATGGGCCCAAACCCCCATCGACACATTTATCATGCGGCGCCTTGCGGACCAAGGATTACAACCTGCAGCTGCATCGACTCGACGGAATCTTATTCGCCGAACCTTTTACAGTCTCACCGGACTGCATCCCACATTCGAGCAGGTCGAGGCATTTGAGGCGAGTCAATCTCCGGAGGCATTCAACGAGCTCGTCGAACAGCTACTGGAATCGCCTCGGTACGGTGAACATTGGGGACGACACTGGTTGGACGTGGTTCGCTATGCCGAGAGCGCGGCCCACGACGGCAACAACGCGTACGTCCATGCCTGGCGATACCGAGACTATGTGATTCAGTCCTTCAACAAGGACAAGCCGTACGACGAATTCATCATCGAGCAGCTGGCGGGTGATTTGCTTCCCCCGACGGAAGACCTCAAGTCGGATTATGACCGAGTTGTGGCCACTGGATTTCTTCAGGTGGGGACCAAACCGGTGGTCATGCGTGACAAGCAGCAGATGCTGCTCGATATCGCTGATGAATTGGTCAACACAACGGGTGTGGCTTTCCTAGGGCTGACGGTGGGTTGCGCGCGATGCCATGATCACAAATTCGATCCGATTCCGTCGGCCGACTACTACTCGATGGCTGGGATTTTCACCAGCACGCACATCATGGCCGACAACATGGCCGATTCGAAATGGCTTGAGTACGAAATTTCTGATCCCGACGGCAATAAGGTCCAAGTCATGGCCGTGCGAGACTTGTCCGAGCCGGCTGATTTGCCAATCCATCTGCGCGGAAACTACCGGACGTTGGGCGACTCAGCTCCGCGTGAGGTGTTGCAAATTGTCACTGGCGACAATGCTTTGGACACCAGCGGCAGTGGTCGCCTGGAACTGGCACGCTGGATCGCGAGTCCCGAAAATCCGCTGACCGCTCGAGTGATGGTGAATCGTATTTGGCAATACCATTTTGGGCAAGGATTGGTTTCATCCAGTGGTAATTTCGGTTCTCGTGGCGAGCTGCCTTCGCATCCGGAGTTGTTGGATTGGTTGGCTCATTACTTCATCAAGAGTGGTTGGTCCGTGAAAGCCATGTATCGCCTCATCTTGAGCAGTGCGACTTATCAGCAGTCCTATCGTTTTGACGAGCAGGCTCACGAGCTGGATTCGCGGAACAAAATGCTATGGCGTATGCCGCGGCGGCGACTGGAGGGTGAGGAGATCCGCGACACTATGCTCGAAGTCGCGGGGCGATTGACGTTCGTTAAGGGTGGCACCTTCTTTACGGAGGGTTATAATCCCGTCGATGCGGGTCGCGGATTGTTCACTGTGCAAGTCAACGATCCGGTCAGTTACCGGCCGTTCAATCAGGACGTCCGCAGCGTCTACCTGCCTGTGATCCGCAATGTACCCCCGGAAGTTTTGCAAATATTCGATGTGGCCAATAATCATGAGTCCACGGCCGTTCGCAGCGAAACCACGGTGGCTCCTCAAGCGCTGTTCATGCTCAATATCGACTTTGCCCGTCGAGCCGCCTTGCGAGTTGCCCAGCAAATTGTGGCGGCCGTACCGGAACTGGTACGAGTGACAGACCGAATCGAGCAGGCCTATCAGATCGTGCTCGGACGATCGGCCACCGACGCCGAATCCCAACGTGCGAGGCAGTTTATCGACGAGTACCGACCGAATGTTTCGGACGAAGATGTCACGATTCAAATCGCTGCCCGGACCAGCGACAAGCAGGCCGCCGATGATCGGCTTGCTCGAGTGATCCGTGAAACGGATGGTTTGGTGGAAGCGATTCGCTTACGGAACTTGAGTTTTAACGGTGTGGACCAGGGAATTGAGATCAAAGCGCCCGAAGAACTCAACGATCCGAAAAGTGACCTGACGGTAGAATACTTAGTCCGGCCGAACGTCAGCGGACTCGGTTTTGTGGTCGGTCGTGACGGTGCCACCGAACGGTTGTGGAAATCCGGACTGATCGAGGCCACCATTGACGGAAAGGCGACCAGTTCGATCTTCTATGAGTTTTTCAACGAAGGCGGATTCCGTACAGGGAATTCCAAAGCCTTCGAAGCGCCGGTGGGTGAGTGGACTCACGTCGCTTTTACCAAGGGAAACGGATTGCGACAGTTGTTCATAAACGGTGAGAAAGTCGATGAAGTCGAATTCAAGAGTCCGCTACCGGTCGGTCAGTTGCCAATTGCAATCGGCAGCCGCTTGGAAACGAATTCAGAATGGCTGAATGGCACTCTTGACTACGTCGCACTTTACGAAAGGGCATTGAGCGACGAGGAGATAAGCAGTCATTATGAAATCGTCGATTCCACGCGTCCCAAGTCGGAAGTCATTTCCAAAGAAGTGGTGGTTTGGCAAGCGTTTTGCCAGTCGCTGATGTGTTTGAACGAGTTTATTTACACTGACTGATGAAGTCACCGGGAAACAAGCGTCGGTAGAATGAACTATGAGGTTCGCGTCCGGCCAGACAATTCGAAAAGATTCATCGTGAGTTAATCGTCATGCAGCACGTTTCACACCCAGGCGGTCACGCGATCACACTCGCAAAGTCAGGTGAACCATTCGATCGACGTTCCCTCTTGCGCCGCACCGCCTGTGGCTTTGGTCACTTGGCATTCTTGAATCTGATGGCGGATCATGCATCCGCGGCCTCCGATGGCATCGGCGCCAATCCGCTGGCACCGCGCCCAACCCACTTCGCTCCACGCGCGAAAAACGTCATTTTTCTGTTTATGCACGGGGGTGTGTCTCACGTCGACACGTTCGACCCAAAGCCGGAGTTGACCAGGCGTACCGGTCAGCCTCTACCGTTTGACACCCCTCTGCAGTTTGCGGCCGTGGGGAATTTACTGGCGTCGCCTTGGAGTTTTCGACAATACGGCGAATCGGGACTGCCCGTGAGCGAACTCTTTCCGAATGTCGGTCGGGTCGTCGACGAGATTAGCTTCATCAAATCAATGCACGTCGAGCAGGTTGACCATGGCGGCGCCATATTGCAGCTGCACACAGGATCGGCCGTTTTCACTCGGCCCAGCATGGGAGCCTGGGTGAACTATGGCTTGGGTAGCGACAACCAGGATCTGCCTGGCTTCGTCTCGATCAGCACTCCCGTGATCCACGGAGCCAACCAGCTCTTCGGCTCCGCGTTTCTACCGGCGAACTATCAAGGTACCGAGATCGGCAATGCCAACGTACCGCTCAAGAGTGCGAAGATTAACAACCTGAAGCCGGGCCTTGGTTCAGCAGAACTCCAGCGTTTGCAGATTAACCTCATCCAAGCTGGCAATCGGAATTATGGCGACCGCGAAAACGACTCACGGCTCAATGCCCGCATCGAGGCGATGGAGCTTGCCTTTCGCATGCAATTGTCAGCTCCCGAAGTCCTTGATCTTTCTGGGGAGTCGCAAGGAACTCGGGATCTCTATGGAGTCGACAAGGGTGCGACGGATAATTATGGGCGACAATGTCTGCTCGCGCGACGGCTGGTTGAAAAGGGAGTGCGTTTTGTCCAATGTTCGCACACATACAAATGGGATCAACATGGCGGTCTGCGAGGCGGCCACGAAGGCAACGCTCGCGAAGTCGATCAACCGATCGCGGCTCTCATTCAGGACCTCAAGCAGCGTGGGATGCTGGATGAAACGCTGGTCGTCTGGGGGACCGAGTTTGGTCGCACGCCGGTTGCCCAAGGCGACGACGGTCGCGACCACAACCCGTACGGATTCACAATGTGGATGGCGGGCGGTGGGGTCAAGCCAGGGTATTCGTACGGAGGGACCGACGAATTCGGTTACTTTGCCATCGAAAACAAGACGTCGATGTATGATCTGCACGCCACGATCTTGCACCTGCTGGGCATGGATCATACGCGGCTTACCTATCGTTATGCCGGTCGGGATTTTCGACTGACCGATGTCCACGGACGCGTCGTGGATAATATTGTCGCTTAGCACGCTTGTCGCTTCGAGACATTTCTAGGTGACGAGACGAATGCCGCCGCTCACTGTCGTCCGCAATGACAACGGAGTTGCTAGCGCCAAGGCGACGAGAACGAGTGTCGCCGAGTGTGGCTCTGGCACTGGCACCGACGACTCCAACCATATCGATCGGCCAGCATTGTCTCGCCAGACGGCGAAGTCTGCGGCGCCCACAACGCCATCCTGGTCGGCATCGGCGCCAGCTCCGGCGAACGGGGGTGCATGTCCGAATGACTCCTTCCAGACGGTGTAGTCGCGACGGTTCACCATGCCATCGCGGTCGAAATCCCCGGGAATGATGGGAGCGCTCAGGTACCTCTCGATGTGGAGCGACTGCAGGAGGAGGCCGTTGGTTTCGACCGAATCCGGAGAAAGAACTGTGAAGATGTTGGCGCTGTCTGCGATGCCGTCCTTGGTCGTCGATAGAACCCACTGCAAAGCATAGAGAACGGCTGATGGCTCGCTGGCGATCGTATAGTCGAGATCCAGATCCGTTTCGCCGTTGGCGGAGATGTTGGAAACGAGCGACAACTGACCTGGGTTATCCGTATCAACGAAGTCGGCTGTGTTCCCGATCGTGATGACTTCGCCGGGCATCAACTCGACGAATTCCGGCAAGCCAAAGGGTTCCTGCAAAGGGGGGTTCTCCCATTTAAGCGACCTTTGGAGCGTCAAGGTTAGACCGGCTCCTTGCAATGTTTCGGCCGAACCCGCGCCGCCGACGCTGTCTTCGGGGCTATAGACATCGAACCCGGGTAGGCTGGCCGTCGCGGCGACGGTGGGACCCGCGAAGTTCCTCCAGTGGTCATGCAGCGCATTGTAGTAGCTGCGTGGGCTTCCGCCCTGGTCGCCAACTCCGTTGTTATAGCCATGAACGGTTAACTGACTTTCGATAACGATCACTTCGAATCGCCGACCATCATGACCGTACGATCCGAGCGGGATGCTGGCCACGCCAATCGCCGCCATGATAAGGGCTCGAATCTTGGTCATAGGTCGGTTCCCATGGAGTGACGTAGGCTCAAACATTCAGCGCCGTCGCCTGGCCAAATCCGTCCTCACGACTGAATTGAGCCTGATGGCGTTGTTCAGGTGCGTTGTTCACGGACGTCCGTTTCCTCGGCGGGCAAGCACCAGGCTCGCCAGGCCAAAACCGAGCAGCGCCAAGGTGTAAGGTTCCGGTATTGGAATACCAAATTGACTTTCGACGTACAGAGATGGGTGATGGAGGCCAACTAACGCGCTGGGATCGTTTCCCCCTGGACCGTCTGGATCCCGGTCAGGGGACAGAAATGTGTATATCTTCTCGCTGTCCGCGATTCCAGGTTTCGATGTGGACAACACCCATTCAAGGGCGTGAATGATTCCACTGGGCTCCGCGGCGATCGAGTATTCCAAATCGAGGTCATCGGCACCTGTCGACGCAATGTTGGACGCCAAGGTCAATGCCCCGCCGCTTTCCGTTGAAATCGATTCGGTCACGGCGCCGATCGTGCGCTCAATGGTAATCACCGGATCAACGGCCGCATCGAGCTGTTCCAGGAGCACTGGACCCGACGTTGCGGGCGACGTCCACTTGAACGCATTTTGGAGCGTCAAGGTTAGATCGGCTCCTTGCAATGTTTCGGCCGAACCCGCACCGACGAAACTGTCGTTGGGGCTGTAGACATCGAAGCTGGGAAGTTCGGCGGTAGCCGCTTCGACGGCGCCAGGAAAGTTCAACCAGTGGTCGTGCAGTGCGTTGAAATACGGTCGAGGATTGCCACCATCGTCGTCGTCGGACGGTCCAGTACTGATGTAGCCGTGCACGGCAAGCTGACCGTTTACAACCACCACTTCAAAACGGCGTCCCGGGTGGGCGTCCGATCCGGCGATGAACATTCCCAAAAGAAGAACGGATAAAGGAATCAAAGATATCTGTTTCATGGTGTGGTTTCCCTGTAATTGACGCCTGATTTGCGACCTCTAGATCGGGAATCGTTAGTTCGATTCGTAGACTTGCAGTCGGGTTGACGACTCTCACCGCCTCGGGCGTGCGAAGTTGGTGTGTTTCTCAATGTCTTGCTCGACCCAGTCCTGAACGGTCGATTCGTGCAGCGTCGCTACGTGGCCATCGGCGTACAGGTAGTTCGCCGACCCTCGATGCCTGGAAACGTCTATCTCCCGGACTATAAAGGGCCAAACGGTTCCGGTAGCCACACGTGCCGGATTGTAAAAACTCGAGCAGTGGACGTGGTCGTCCGTCTCGCCGCGCTGGCTGGATCCCTCGAAGAGGACAATCAACTTGGACGTCTCTGCCAGCTTTTCGAGGTTGGTCGTGCTTCCTTCCACCCTTGGGTCGGCGACGAAATCGTTGATCACATAGCTCGTCCCAATGCGATCGCCAGAAAGCCATTCCTGCTGCCTCGGATCCTCTGGACAGATACGAATCTCGTCGACATCTTCGGTGAACGGTTTGAGGCTCTGCACCCAAGATTGGTCCGGACCGGCATGCACCGTCCAAGGAAATCCACCTTGGTGCAACTGGGCAAATAGATGGATCCCCAAGCCGATTTGGCGTGCATTGTTAGTGCACTGGATGCGCCGAGCTGACGCCCGCGCCGACTGGACGGCCGGCAGCAGTAGTCCGACCAAGACGGCGATAATCGCAATAACGACGAGCAGCTCGATGAGCGTAAAGCCACGATTTCGCATGGAAAACTCCCCCAGGACAGAAGCACGGGTCAGCCAACGCCCCTTCGTACGCATGCGCAAATCGCGCATCAGCGCGAAGCCCTAGACTTAGGACCACGAAAGGACGACAGGAGCGCCGAAGCGTTCTTTTGGGGGAGGCGGATCTGGCGGATCGAACCGAGCGAGTGCTCGATAAGAATCCTGAGCAACGGTCTCTACCACCCATAAGTCGCGCGGCGCGCGAACCGCTCGGGGTGGGATATTGGATGCGATCGTCAGCCACGTATGGAATATTCCTCGACAGGCAAGTGCTTGCATCATGACGATTTTCGATCGGCGGTCTTGAACGTGAGTTCTCCGGTCGATCGTCTCTTTTGCATCGCAATCTTTGGGAGGGCACTCGCCTCCAGTCGCCTGCATTTGGCAACAGTTTACAGAAGCCCGACGGTCTCCGCCCATACTACAGCAGTCCATGTCATCGGCTGGCTCAGCAACGAGCGCGATCCGAGTCGAATCTCTAGCTTCACCGTATTCCCAGTGAGAGATGTCATACCCCTGTCTGGTCGCCGCAAGCAAAGCGCTCTCCGCGGGACGCACACGGTGACGACGTGCCCAGGCCAACCTTTCTCTCAACGTGTTGCAACAGCACTGTGACCAGCACTGCTCAGCGTCTGAGCAGCCACAGGCGCTGTCTTCGCATGGGTATCGTTCTGTCGATTTGGGCCCGGAATGGGATGGAATCGGGAGTGGCAAGCCAGTCAACAATAGTCCGTACACGACCAGTCCAAGACCCGCCGTCAGTTGAAAGACAGAAGTGCGTGGGCGCACGAGGTGTGAAAGAACTGGTCGAGTCACGGTACCAGGTTTGTTAAATATTTCGAAGAGTGTCCAACTACTACAGATTTTGAACGGTCCGATTGGATTTAGCAATCGTCTATACTGGAAATTCTCAACAATCTGGTCTTTACAGGTTCTCGGTTGTCCTCGACTATCCACGGCCTGAAGTGACCTGTTTCTCGGAAGCATTTGACCAAGCTGAATGGGTCGACTATCCTGCATAGGTAACCCTTGACCGGTCAATCGTGGGAGCTGAGTCGTTTGTCCCGAAATCGGGATAGGGCGCTGGAAACCCAATTCATGTGGATTGCTCAATACAAAGTGGCCCGCACTTTCATCTGGCTCGCGGTCTTGGCGATTCCGCTTCAGGGTCTGCCAGTGGCCGCCTGCGGATGCGCGAACAGCCCGTTTAAGGCTCAGCCATCAAATCGCTCCTGTTGCTCAAGTGATCGCGACGCAAGGAACGCGCCAACCACGAGACGCTGCTGCCAACGTCGCGTGAATCCAGGTGCCGCGAATCCAGAATGTTGCTCAGCCGCAAGAAACGGTTCCCGTGAGCTAGCACGTTTCTGTTCTGCGGATCGTGTTGGCGGCACCGGCGAGAGTGGCAGTTGTTGCCACGGGGTTCTCTCAAGTTCAGCTCATGAAATCGATTGCACGTGCAGCAATGACTGCCAATGCGATCAACACAATTCACCAGCTCACCCAGCTACTTCTCCCATCGAGAATAGCTCTTTTAAGAGGATTCTCGTCGATTATTCGACTGGGACGAATGGCGGCTGTGCCGCTGTGGCGACCGCGAAGACGCAGCTGCAGTTGGGTTGGCGCGTAAGCGATGGCGTTTCGACGGCCCTCGATCGCTGCATCACTCTTTGCCGGTTCATCATTTGAACCGAATTCTCTGGCGCCGTTGCGCTCTCTCGTTTTTGTGCTAACCGAGTGCTTCTAACGGCGCTGGTATCCGCGGAACTTTGTCCGAACCGTGTTTCAGCCGTGTTTCGAACCACGGATTGTCTCCCAATCGTTGGCCGCTGACCTCGAAAGTCAGCAAGTTGACTGCGTACAAAAATGGTGTCGAGAAAGTCATGAGCGATAATTCAACCAGGTCTAGTGTGAGTTCTCAGTCACCACCGAACGAGAATTCACAGCCGGCGAAGTCTAGTTCAGCAGCCGAACGCCGGGAGGCACGCCGTTGGTGGATCAAGCTGTTGGTCCAGCCGTTGTTGTTGCTCGCCGTTGGCGTCGCACTTATCGCTGGCCTAGGGGTGGCTCAAAGGCTCGGTTGGGTTTCAGCAAGGGGTGGTAGCGCCGACTCGGTTGCCGCCAGCGGCGATACGCGCATGTACATCTGTCCGATGCTCTGCACGCCGCCGCAGATCGGCCCGGGTCGATGTCCGGTCTGTGAAATGGAGCTGGTGCCGGCGGCCTCCGGAGGCGGCCCCAGTGATTCGAAATCCGTGCGTGTGGACCCCGTTGCGCGGAGAGTTGCAAACATCCGCACCGTCGCCGTTAGCTCGACGACGCTCGCCCGCACGATCCAAACGGTCGGCGAACTCCACTACGATGAAGGTTCCCTCAAAACGATCTCCTCGTATGTCGATGGGCGGCTTGAAAGGCTATTCGCAGACTTTACCGGTGTCGTCGTGGAGAAAGGGGATCCACTGGCGCTTGTCTACTCCCCCCGGCTCTATTCGGGTCAGACGGAATTGCTGCTGTCGAAAAAATATCGTGACGCAGGCAAGTCAGCTCGTTTGGCGGGAGTGACGGAGAAGAACCGTGAGATGTACGAAAGCAGCCAGCAGCGGTTGATCGAACTTGGCATGACGCGAGAACAGATCCAACAGCTGGAACGGGTCGGAGAAGCGAACAGCCGCATGCAGCTCTTGGCACCGCTCAGCGGTACTGTCATCAAAAAGTACGCTAACGAAGGTCAATACGTCAAGGAAGGCGACCCCATCTACGAATTGGCCGATTTGTCGACCGTTTGGTTGATGTTGGAGCTGTTTCCCGAAGATGTGGGCGCGATTCGCTACGGCCAAAAAGTAGCAGCCCAGGTGCAGTCGCTCCCTGGACGCACGTTTGTCGGGCGCGTTGCCTTCGTCGATCCAGTGATTGACCCAGACAAACACACGGTCGGTGTGCGAGTTGTTGTTCCCAACCAAGACGGCTTTCTGCGGGTTGGTGACTACGCCAGGGCCACCGTGCACGTGCCACTGGCCCGCGACGGATCGCCCAGCCCGATCTACGACCCTGAACTGGCCAACAAGTGGATCAGCCCACGGCATCCTCAGGTGGTCCAATCGTCCCCGGGAAAATGTCATGTGTGCGGGATCGATCTTGTTCCTGCCTCGCAGTTCGGCTTTACGGGCGAGCCGGTCTCCGATGACGGGGTTTTGACAGTGCCTCGCAATGCGGTGTTGAGAGCGGGACCAGACAGCGTGATCTACGTAGAGACGGATCCCGGCCGGTTCGAGATTCGCAATGTCGTCCTTGGCGCGCGGAGCGGTGACCAAGTGGTCGTGCTCAAGGGAGTTGACGAAGGCGAGAACGTGGCCGTTTCTGGAAATTTCCTCATCGATTCGCAGATGCAGCTGGCGGGCAACCCCTCCTTGATTGACCCGACCAAGGCGCCGCCCATTCTGAAGATCGAGTTGGACGAGGATAATCTCCCATCGATCGGCGTACCGGAAATGGTGGTGGAATCGTTCGATAGGTTACCGCAGTTGAAGCGGCTCGGTCCGGACGAGGATGAAGACGGACTCAAACAGTTGGAAAGCCAATTGTCACCCGAGGATCGACAAATTGTCGAGCGGCAAAAACTCTGCCCGGTGGCAGGCACGCTGCTGGGGTCAATGGGATTGCCAATCAAGGTCATGGTCGAGGGTCGACCAGTCTTTATCTGCTGTGAAAGATGCCGCGAGAGGCTGCTAGGCGATCCCGCAAAGTACCTCACAAAGCCGGAACAGAGCGTGGAACCATGATTAAGTTATTACTGGAATTCTGCCTGCGAGAACGATTGGTGGCGCTCATTGCCGCCGTGGCGGTCGTCGCTTTCGGCTGGTACTCCGCCAAGAAAGTGCCACTGGATGCCATCCCCAATGTCGGCGAAAACCAGGTGATTGTGCTGGCCGAATGGATGGGGCGATCGCCCAAGGATATCGAGGATCAGATTACGTACCCCTTGTCCGTAGCGCTCCAGGCAGTGCCAGGCGCGGAGAGCGTGCGCGGCAAGAGTATGTTTGGCTTCAGCTTTGTGCAGGTGACGTTTGATGATGACGTTGATTTCTACTGGGCCCGCTCGCGGGTGACGGAGCAGCTGACAACCGTCTCCGGGACTTTGCCCGAAGGTGTCAATCCTCGGCTTGCGCCGGACGCCACCGCGCTGGGGCAGATCTACTACTACGTGCTGCAGTCGCCGCCTGGAATGGATCTGGCCGAAGTACGTTCCAAACAAGACTATTTTATCAAGTATTCGCTGCAATCGGTGAAGGGAGTGGCTGAAGTCGCTTCCATCGGTGGCTACGTGCGGCAATACCAAATCGAAGTCGATCCCGATGCGCTCCGATACCGCAACATCCCACTCAGCCGGGTGATGGCTGCCGTGAAGGATTCCAATGTGGATGTGGGGGCGAAGACGATTGAGACCAACGGCATGGAGTTCATCGTCCGGGGATTGGGATTCATCGGCTCCGGTAAAAGCGAGTCAGAAACGCTAGAGCAGATCGAGAACACGGTCATTCAATCGCGTGACGGCGTACCAGTGCGGGTGCGTGATGTGGCGGAAGTTCAGGTTGGTCCGGCCTTTCGCCGCGGCGCGCTGGATTACAACGGCCAGGAAGCCGTTGGTGGCGTCGTCGTAATGCGCTATGGCGAGAATCCCCGCGATGTAATTGAGCGCGTCAAACAAAAGATCGTCGCTTTGGAGTCGGAGTTAGACGGCATTAAGATCCGGGGCGTCTACGACCGAACCGAGCTGATTGACGAAACCGTCGCCACGTTGACACAAGCGTTGCAGCACGAGATTGCCATCACGATCGCCGTGATGGTTTTGTTTTTACTGCACGTCCGTGCCAGTGTTGTCATCGCCGTCACGTTGCCCATGGCCGTGCTCATGGCGTTCATTGCCATGAAGGTATTTGGCGTTGACGCTAATATCATGTCGCTCGCTGGAATCGCCATCGCTATTGGCACGATGGTGGATATGGGAATCATCGTGCTGGAGAATATCTACGCGGGGCTGGCCGACTGGGAAGCCAAGGGGTCGATCGGCGGGGAGGCCAAGCGTTTGCAGGTCCTTCGCGAGTCGGCTGGCGAAGTCATTCCGGCAGTGGTGACTGCCGTGAGCACGACGATTGTAAGTTTCCTTCCCGTGTTCTTCTTGACAGGACGCGATCATCGACTCTTTACGCCGCTGGCCTGGACAAAAACGTTCGCATTGGTGGCCAGCCTGATTGTGGCGGTCACGATCGTGCCGATGCTTTGCCGTTTATTCCTGCGCACATCTCGTCCCGGCAAGTGGGCTGGAGTGATCGCTGGATGTGCCATGGCAGGGCTAAGTGCTGGGCTATGCTATTTCGTCTGGGGCAGCGAAATCCAACGATTGACGTCGCTCAACCTTCTGGTCTCCTCGGCCGCTACAGGCGCGATCGGCTTCGTCGTTGGATGGTGGATGAGCCGAGAGAGGGTGCGGCCCATGGACGAGAATCCTGTGAGCCGGTTCGTGTTGTGGCTATATGCGGGACGCCTTCGATTGGCGCTGAGGCGCAAAGCCCTGATGCTTGCTCTGCCGGCCACGATCTTTGTCCTTGGGTTGGGGGCGTGGATCGGGCTGCCGACGGTGTTGCAACCCGTGGAAAGGGTGTTCTCAGTACTGGGGGCGGATCTCAATTCCGTCCCCGGGTACGTGGATGCAAAGCATATCTTTACGGGCCTCAAGACGGACGATTGGATCGCCTTGGATGAGGGGAGTTGGTTTTATATGCCCAGTCTCTACCCGGCGGCCAGTTTTTCGCAGGCGATGGAGGTGTTGCAGACACAAGATGTCATGATCAAGCAGATTCCCGAGGTCGCTGAGGTGCTAGGAAAAATCGGCAGGGTTGAGTCAGCGCTCGATCCGGCCCCGGCAGCCATGATCGAAACGTATGTGATGCTCAAACCGCGTGACCAGTGGCGCGAGGGAGTCGTCGAGCGCGACATATGGGACGAGATCAATGCGGTTGCCACGTTGCCGGGGGTCACTCCGGCGTCGGCGCTGCAGCCCATCGAAGGGCGTGTGGTGATGTTGCAAAGCGGCATCAAAGCCTCGATGGCGGTCAGGATTTACGGCGATAGCCTGGAAGGGCTCGGCGAGGCGGCCTTGGCCGTCGCCGGGCATCTCAAAAAGAACCACTACGTCAATTCGGACACGGTTAATCCGGACATCGTTATGGGGAAACCGTACTACGAATTCGAAGTCGACCGCGAAGAGTCGTCCCGCTACGGCATGACGACCAAGATGGTCAACCAGATTGTGGCTGCGGGCCTAGGCGGCGTGGACGTGACATCCACGGTTGAGGGTCGCGAGCGGTATCCAATTCAGATTCGCTACCAGCGAAATGTCCGGGAACGACCAGACGAGCTGCACAAGGTATCGGTAGTGACGCATACCGGTGAGGTGACGCCGCTGGGACGACTGGCCAAGCTGAAAATGACCTGGGGACCCGGGGCGATCAACAGCGAAGACGCTCGGCTGGTGGCGCACGTTTCGTTTTCGCCGACGGGCAATGCGGGGGACTTGGAAACGGTCGAAGTGGTGATGGACTCATTGCGGTCGGCTCGGGAAAGTGGCGAATTGAAGTTTCCTGAAGGCAACTTCGAGCTACAGGCGGTGGGATCATTTCAAAACCAGATTGAGGCAAATCAACGACTTTTGTGGATCATACCGACGGTCATTCTCATTAATCTACTACTGCACTATTTCCATTTTCGCAACTTGCCTATTTCGCTCGTGGTCTTTTCGGGCATACCGGTCGCCGCGGCGGGTGGCATGATCGCGGTCGCCGTGATGGGTGTGGAGATGAATACAGCCATGTGGGTTGGCTTCATCGCCCTATTCGGCTTGGCTGCCGACGACGGAATCGTCATGGCGACCTACATGCGAGAGTCACTGAATCGCTGTCCAATTCGCGGCGTCGACGAGATTCGCAATGCGATCTACAAGGCGGGACTGAAACGCATTCGTCCCTGCATGATGACGACCATTACGACGCTGGCCGCGCTGGTGCCGGTGCTGGTGTCAACGGGGCGAGGAGCCGACGTAGCGCGAGCCATGGCCTTGCCAATCTTTGGCGGCATGCTGGTTGAGCCCTTTACGACCTTCATTGTGCCAACGCTCTACTGCGCCTACGTCGAATTCAAAATGCGGGCTGGGCTTCACGATGAATACTTTTCGGATGCGGGAAGCGGGAGTCAGGCGATGGGGGGAGAGAACGAGTCGGTTGTGACGTCGGCAGCCTGAATCAGCGCAAGCGGTGACCGTGAGCTAATTGAACTCGGGGCCGCCTCATTCCGTCGGTCACGGCGTCCCGCGTTTTGCCTAACCGGAATAGCCGTCACAGTTGGACCATCGGTAACGATAACCCGAATCGTAGCGGTTGATTGTCATCTTCGTGTGATTCGGGTTATGTCGATAGGATAGGCGGTGTTGTGGATTCATCGGAGCTCAGGGGGGCCACGAATGGCCAGGCGAATTGTCTTGCTGTGTTTCATCACGGCCTTATCGCCGCATCTGGGTTGCCGCGTCTCGCGCCAGATTCGCGACCCAGAGTACGCCCAGGTTGCGTACGCCGTTCGAGACGCCCACTGCGCACCGCGCTCGTCCATGGAGGCGACGGCCCCTGCCTTCTCGGAACTGGCCGGCCCTCATCCCGTGGAGCGGTACGTTCGAGTCGCGTTGACTCAGAATCCTGAAGTGCAAGCCGCGCGAAAGAAGATGGAGGCATTCGCGCACCAGGTTCCAGTGGCGGCAAGCTTGCCCGATCCCATGCTTCAGGTAACTGCACAACCGGAGCCGGTGCAAACCGCGGCGGGCCAGCAGAAACTCGTCGTGGCCGCAAATCAGAAGTTGCACCTATTCGGCAAGCTCGAAATGAGAGCCTGCGTGGCAGAGGCGCAAACAAACGTGGCCCGTGCCGAATTGGCGGCCGTCGAACTGTCCATCATCGCCAGGGTCAAACGCGCGTATTACGAGCTCTATTTCGTCCAGCAAGCCATCGCCATCACGAAGGCGGACCGGGAGCTTCTTACGGAGATTCGCGAAATCGCGAACACGCGATACAAAACGGGCAGGACGAACCAACAGGATGTGCTGCGTGCCGATCTCGAGGTTTCCAAGATTGAACACGAATCGATTCGCCTTCAACAGCAACTCGCGAGTGGACAAGCTAGACTAGCACGCCTGCTCCATATCGCACCGCAGACGCCCGTAGCCGCGTTGGAGCATCTCGATCAGGAAAACTTTCCCCGTGATTTGGAACGGTTGCAATGTCAAGCCGTGCGTGCTCGTCCCGAACTTCATGCTCAGCTGGCCGCCATCCGTCGTGATCGAGGGTCCGTTCAACTGGCTCGCTTGGACTCCAAACCAGATGTTACGCTTGGCTTCTCGTGGATTGACGTAGCCAACGCCGGCATCAGTCCGGTGGCGAATGGACGGGATTCGTTCTTGCTCAGTGCGGGCGTGAATCTGCCCGTCTATCGTAAGCGCTTGGATTCCTCGGTTCGATCGGCGGAAGCCAAAGTGGTGGCGACCGCTCGGCAGTATGATGCGCTGCGGGACGGAACACTCGAAGAGGTGACGGATCTGCTTTCCCAGGCCCACAGTCACGAGGCGTTACTTCTCTTATTCCGGGAGGATATTCTTCCGAAGGCACATCAAATCCTGGAGGTATCGAGTCAGGCCTATCACGTCGGCGAGGTTGATTTCCTCCAGCTCATCGACAATTGGCGACAGCTGCTGCGACATGAAATCGCTTACCGCCGGTTGGAGGCTTCGCTGCGGCAGACGTTGGCGGAATTGGAACGCGTGGTCGGTGGTTTCAGCGGTCCGAACTTAGAATCCCATCCGCTGCCGCCGACCGACTTGGAAATTCTTCCGCCGGTCAAGAGCGATGAGGGGACGCCGGAAGCAATTGAGACGCACAGAGAAAACGATGAAGAATAGATGATGCTCGGCAGTCGTAGGTTCGAACCGCGGCGTCGTTCCACGCCGCCGTGACGCTTAGGAACTGGTAGGAAATAACTTGTACGTTTTCTTGAAATCCGAAGCACGAATATCGAAATCCGAAACAAATACGAATGTATCCTCACAATAGCCAGCACTGCATCTAGTTGATTTTTTCGAAGAAGGTGTATGAATGGGTGCATGGGCACTTCAGACGTAAAAGCGATTATCGAGAAGGTCGAGCAGCTGTTGGCCGAGGAG
>Ga0310121_10001659_pt1 | contig 22333 bp, 18 predicted proteins | sample CB27_Tmax_986_MG_FD_203504 | JGI IMG/M metagenome (GOLD analysis project Ga0310121, IMG submission 203504) | Marine microbial communities from Western Arctic Ocean, Canada - CB27_Tmax_986 | ecosystem: Environmental > Aquatic > Marine > Oceanic | place: Canada: Western Arctic Ocean | collected...
TTCGTGAAAAGATCGGCAGGGAAAACGCAGCCAACCCGGTGCGTCCGCGACCCTCTCCAGTCCGACTATTTCGATCAGCCCTAAGGTGATGAACTCTACGCGTTGCTTGGCTTGCGCAACCGATTTGTATGTATGAACCAGCACACCCGCAACACCGTCGACGTCACGACGGTACAGGCCCAGGGAGATATCCCCACAATGCCTGTCCATCGACATCAACTCAATGCGCCGTCCTAAATCCAGTGTCTCGCCTATGCTAGAACCAACCTTTCATCTGAACACAATAGTGTACATGCGACGGGGACACGGATCAATCAAAGCACTGAACAAGATGATAGACGGGCGTGGTTAGTAACATGCATGCGCAACCACTGCTATGGTCACGCCTGTTGTCATTGGACCGGGTGTTGGACTACGTTGTGCAAGATGCGGGTGCAATCAGTGACGATGGCCCGGCGATTCGATCCTGATGCAAGGCGATCTGCATACCCTTGATGCGGTCCTGAATATCGGCGCGGGATTCATGGCCTGGCGGATCTTGCCGCCGTGGCCCGTCAGCACCTCGCAAAACTCGACGGAACTTGGCTCGTTGACCGTCGTGATGTATTGCCGCAGTAACCGCCCGTTTCGGTGACATCAGGGACCTGACGTGGGGTGACGGCACCCAGGCGAATCGCGGAAGGGTCGTTAACATATACTCTCTGACAATGAATGCGACAGCCACCGTGGAAACCATCCCGTTGATCACCCGTGCTTCTCTGCACGCGAAGCGCGTGGCAATTATTGACGGCGAAAATCGGTTTACTTATCGAGACCTGTTGGATCAGTCGGCCCGTGCAGCGGCGACATTGCTCGGTGGTGTCGATGACCTTCACGAAGCGCGGGTGGCATTTCTGACCTCACCGGGCATGTCGTATGTGGTGACGCAGTGGGCGACCTGGCGGGCGGGTGGCGTGGCGGTGCCGATGTGCGTGCAGCACCCCGAGCCGGAACTGGCTTATGTCGTCGATGATGCGCAGGCATCGGTCATCGTGGCGGATGCGGGGCATGAGCAGCGGCTGCGCCCGATCGCCGAGCGGCGTGGTCTTCGCTTCCTGCTCACCACGCAGTTGACGGACGCCGATCCGGTCGACCTGCCTGTCGTTGACCCGGCGCGTCCGGCCATGCTGGTTTACACCAGCGGCACGACCAGCCGCCCCAAAGGCGCGGTGGCCACGCACGCGAACATCACCGCCCAGATCACCAGTCTCGTCGACGCCTGGGGCTGGTGCCAAACCGACCATATCCTCGAAGTGCTGCCGTTGCACCACGTTCACGGGATCGTGAACGTGGTGTGCTGTGCCTTGTGGTCAGGCGCGGTTTGCGAGATGCATGCCGGGTTTGACGCCGACCACGTCTGGCAGCGCATCGCTGATGCCGACGGCGTGACACTATTCATGGCCGTCCCCACGATTTACGCACGGTTGATCAAGGCGTGGCAGGCGGCGGACGACGGGCAACAAGCGAAAATGTCGGCCGGCTGCGGGGCGCTGCGACTGATGGTGTCCGGGTCGGCTGCGCTGCCCGTGCCCACGCTCGAAAAGTGGCGGCGGATCAGCGGCCACACGTTGCTCGAACGATACGGGATGACGGAGATCGGCATGGCGCTGTCAAACCCACTCGACGGCGAGCGTCGCCCCGGTTGTGTCGGGGAACCGCTGCCGGACGTACGGGTGCGACTGATCGACGAAAGCGGCAACGCTCCCGACGACGGCGAGTCCGGGCTGATCGAGGTCAAGGGGCCCAGCGTGTTCGGCCAATATTGGAACAAACCCGAGGCAACGGCGCAGGCGTTCACCGAAGACGGCTGGTTCAAGACCGGCGACGTCGCCGTGCGCCATGGCGGCGTGTATCGCATCCTCGGCAGGCAAAGCGTTGACATCATCAAGACCGGCGGATACAAGGTTTCCGCGCTGGAAATAGAGGACGAACTGCGCAGCCATGATGCGATCGATCAGGTCGCGGTGGTGGGCGTGGACGATGAAGAGTGGGGTGAGCGCGTGGCGGCCGCGATCGTGCTCGCTGGCGGAGCGCAACTTGAGTTGGACGATCTGCGCTATTGGGCCAAACAGAGGATCGCTGTTTACAAGGTGCCGACCTTGCTAAAGATTGTCGATGTGCTGCCTCGCAACGTGATGGGGAAAGTGACCAAGCAGCGGGTCGTCGAACTTTTTGATCCGGGCGGGCAAAAGGGCGTCAATTCATGAGCAGACCCCGGCGCATCCTGATCGGCAAACCCGGCCTGGACGGTCACGATCGTGGTGCGAAATACGTGGCACACATTCTCCGTGATGCCGGCCACGAAGTGATTTACACCGGTATCCGACGAACGCCCGAACAGATTGTTCACGCGGCAATCCAGGAAGACGTCGATGCGATCGGACTGTCGGTGCTCTCGGGTTCGCACACGACGCTGATACGTCGTGTGCTCGAGCTGCTCGATGAGCAGGGTGCCGGCGATATCATCGTGTTCGGCGGCGGGACCGTGCCGGAGGAGGACGCGGCGGCACTCGAGGCCGACGGCGTCGCCGCTATTTTCACCCCGGGCACGTCCGACGACGTGATTATTGAGACGATTGCGCGGTTGTTGGCCGGGCATGATGAATCGTCATGATGCAAGAATGTTCCGATTTGATCTCGCGCCTGCAGGCCGGTGAGTCGGCGTCGCCTCGCGATGCGGCGAGGCTGATGTCGCTGTTGGCAGACGATGAAGCCGCCGCTGCGCAGGTCCTAGAAGAGTCTGTCGCGGACGCCGGCCGGCTCTGGGGCGTCACCGGACCACCGGGATCGGGCAAGTCCACGCTCGTCGATGCACTGATCGCGGCGCTGCGGACCCGCCAGGCGTCGCGTCGCGTCGGTGTGATCGCGGTGGATCCGAGCAGTCATCATGGCGGTGGCGCGTTGCTGGGCGATCGCGTAAGAATGATGCGCCACGCCGATGACCCAAACGTGTTCATCCGCTCGATGGCCAGCCGCGGCCACCTCGGCGGACTCGCCCGCGGCGCCCGCGCCACGGCCGCAGTCATGCAAATGATCGGCTGTGATCCGGTGATGCTCGAAACCGTTGGCGTCGGGCAGAACGAGATCGAGATCGTTGACCTTGCCGAGCGTGTCGTACTCGTGCTGGCGCCCGGCGTTGGTGACGGCGTGCAACTTTTGAAGTCCGGCCTGATGGAGATCGGTGATATTGTCGTGATCAATAAAGCCGACCAGGCTGGCGCCGACGTACTGGAACAGGAACTGATCACGACATTGCAGATACAACACCGAGACGTGCCGGTCGCAAGCGTGTGCGCATTGACCGGCGCGGGCATTGATGCGTTGCTCGAAAAGATTGAAGCGTTATGAGCAAACCGGATCCGCAACAAGACGACACCCGCGAGCGACAGCAGGGGTTTCGCACCGTGTCGGGCCGGCCAGTCAACCGTCTTTACACTGATGATGACGTTGATCCATCGAGAATTGGCAAGCCGGGGGAGTACCCATATACCCGTGGCGTACACCCGACCATGCACCGTGGCAAGCTGTGGACGATGCGTCAATACGCGGGCTTCGGTACGGCCGAGCAGTCCAACCACCGGTACCGGTACCTGCTCGAGCAGGGTACGACCGGCTTGTCGGTCGCGTTCGATCTACCCACGCAGATCGGCTACGACTCGGATGATCCGCTCGCCGCCGGCGAAGTAGGCAAGGTCGGCGTCGCCGTCGACACGATCGCCGACGTCGAGGTCCTGTTCGATGGCATCGGCCTTGGCCAGGTCTCGACCAGCATGACGATCAACGCGACCGCACCGGTTCTGCTGGCGATGTATGTTGCGGTGGCCGAGCGGCGGGGTGTCAAACTGTCGCATTTGCGCGGCACTGTGCAAAATGACATCCTCAAGGAGTACATGGCCCGCGGCACGTACATCTTTCCGCTGGCACCGTCCATGCGATTGGTCATCGACGTGATCGAATGGTGCGCCCGGCACCTGCCGAAATGGAATCCCGTGTCGATCAGCGGCTATCACATTCGTGAGGCGGGCGCGACTGCGGCGCAAGAGATTGCCTTTACGCTCGCCGATGCGATCGCGTATATCGACGCGGCCCACCGCGCGGGGCTTGAGGTGGACACCTTCGCGCCGCGACTGTCGTTTTTCTTTGCCGTCCACACGGATCTATTCGAGGAGGTTGCCAAGTTTCGCGCAGCCCGGCGACTTTACGCCCGCATCATGAAAGATCGTTTTGGCGCGGCTGACCCACGCAGCCAGATGCTGCGATTCCACGCCCAGACCGGTGGCGTGACCCTCACCTCGCAGCATCCGGACAGCAACGTCGTGCGCGTCGCGGTCCAGTCGCTGGCTGCCGTGCTCGGCGGCGCCCAGAGCCTGCACGCCAACGCCAAAGACGAGGCGCTGGCACTGCCGACCGAGGCCTCCGCCGCGCTGGCGCTGCGCACGCAGCAAATCATCGCCTACGAATCGGGGGTGACCAACACCGTCGATGCGGTCGGCGGCAGCTACTTCGTTGAGAAGCTTACCGACGATCTCGAGGCGGAGGCCGAGTCGATCATCGGTCGCATCGATGACATGGGAGGCATGGTCACCGCCATTGAGCGGGGTTGGCCGCAGGCGCAGATCGAGCAGGCAGCCTACGCTTACGGCCAGGCCGTCCAGCGCGGCGAGCGCGTGATCGTCGGTGTCAACCGGTTCGGCGACGATCAGCCGGTGGCCATCGAACTGTTTCAACAGGAAGACGTCGCGGCTGGTCAGATCGATGCGCTGCGGAAAGCCAAGGTCGATCGCGACGCCGTCCTCGTCGAACGCGCCCTCGACAACCTCAACCGCGCCGCGTCCGGCCGAGACAACCTCATGCCTGCCATCTTCGAAGCTGTCAAGGCAACCGCGACGATCGGCGAAATCAGCAATCAGCTTCGAGAAGTCTTTGGCGAGTATGCTCCCGCTTGATGCAATGATTGCGTTTGGAGGATACCGCAAAGTCGTATGAACAAAATAAATGTTTCTTTACCGAACACTCGGGTTCGATGAGAAGTGCGGCTGCAGACGCAGTGGTAGAAGTTATATGAGGCTTTGGCGGGGTCTTGCAGCGGTGCGGCCTGCACATGTTTGTGCGCCGCGCGTTGGTGCCGGGGTACTGCGGTGACAAGAGTTTCGACGTGTATACCAGAGTTTTCGAGGCCCGGATTGAGGATCTTCTGAAACAGGCGGTCCTGCACCATATCAAGAGACACGGCGAGATAGCCACGCGGGACACGCGTAAAAACTTCACCGGCAAAATTATTAAACCCCGGCCTCGAATGGTGTTTGATGATATCCACAGACGCAAGCGTGTGGTCTTCTACATGAACCCAATCCCACGTTGGCTGACAAGGATGCCGTCCGGATTTGTCTCGGGTCGGTGCGCGTCAGGTAGGCCGATCAGTTGACCGTCTTGGAGCCAGGCACGATCACTGCCGTACAATTCGTCTATGAGCATGCGAGTCAGTTTCGCACGCGTGTCGGCATGGGCCGGTTCATCGGCGAGATCATGTGCCTCGCGTGGATCGGCAGCCACGTCGAATAACTGGGTGAGGTTGCCAACCGGGTAATAGATCAGCTTGAACCGGTCTTGACGGATCATCCGTGACGCCATCTGGTCCTCGTCGAACTCGCCATACAGATATTCACGTTGCCAGTCATCGGCGAGCGAGCGGTATTCGACGGTGTCGGGTATCGCGATGCCTGCCAGGTCGAGCAGTGTTGGGTGGATATCGGCGAACTCGACCAGTCGATTATCGACGGTGCCGGGCCCGCCAAGCCGATGATCCTGCGCCGCCGGTACGATAATCAGCGGGATGTGGCTGACGTACTCGTACATGAACATCACGGCCCAGAGGCCGTGCTCGCCGCACATATGGCCGTGGTCGCTGGTAAAGACGATGACGGTGTTGTCGAGCAGGCCTGCCTCGCCCAGCGTGCCGATTACGACGCGGATCTGATGGTCGACGTGGGTGCAGGTGGCGTAGAAGGCGCGGCGCGCCTGCGCGATTTCAGGTTCGGTAGCATCGCAGAACTCGCGATTGCTGTTTATATAGTTGCAGACCCACGGCCGCGTGCGTGGGTCACGGGACCAGTTGCCGACGGTCGGCGAATCGATCTGCACATCTTGATACAGATCCAGGTACGCCTGCAACGGGGTCAGGGGAGGGTGAGGCGCCGAGAAGGACAGGTACCAGAACGCCGGGCGTCGCGGGTCGCGGCGGTGGATGGCCCTGCACATCTGTGATGCCGCCCAATTCGTCGGGTGACAGGCTTCGGGCAGAGGCCAACTGCGACTGATAAAGCTGGCGTGTGACATGCCAGTGGCGTACGCCTGGCCGGGATATCCCTGGTCGGCCAGAAACAGTTCGTAATCGTCGGCTCCGCCGCCGAGATGGTGGCGCCCCTGTTCATCGAGCAGGACGTCATCGAAACCGATCCGGTCACGCTGCGGGTAGACGTGCAGTTTGCCGACCGCATAAGTCTGATAACCAGCGCCGCGAAATGTCTCGGCAAGTTTGGGCACGTCGGGCATCGGCTGGTGCTCTTTGAAGGTTCGGTCGTTGTGGCTGCGGGGCGTCAGGCCGGTCATCAGGCTCCGTCGCGCGGGTATACAAATCGGACAGGTTGAATAAGCGTTGCTGTATCGCGTACCGCAGCGTGCCAGTTGCGCGAGCGTCGGCGTCATGATGACCGGATGACCTGCCGCGGGCGTCAGTGCATCGGGCCAATGGTCGGTGCAGATAAACAGGATATTAGGTTGTTCGGCCTTGGCCATGGGGTACTCCTCGGGTTTCACCCAGGTTGCGGACAGTTAAACGGTTCGTGGCGCATATCGTATCGCCGAACCGGCTATCCGGACGTCAGGGCGGATCAAGCCTCAACGTGGCCGTGGGCAGAATATGCATACACCAGGATAAAAAATTAGTTGTGCCGTGGTTAACGGCATGGGCTCGGCCGGCTCATGCCGTATTGGGTGGTGCGTACCGTTGGGTACCCTCCGATAACTGTGCGCGATAAATCGCATCGTTGCAGCCAGGCACATTTTGAACCACGGGTACAAAACGTACCTTCCATTGCCAAAGGTACCGTTGACAACAGGTTGCAGAAGGATGTGCATGCGCATGGTACGAATCATACCTTTTGGAAGCCGGGCATTTTGATCACGATCTTTTTTTGTGATGTAACACAAATGCTTGTTGCTGCTGACAGTTAGAATTTTTTTTATAGATGCACCTGGTTTGGCACGCATTTCGTTAATGGACTGGTGGAGAAAACACTGGAACAGGTATTAACGAAAGGAGCGTCCGTTATGGCACTTACCGCGAATATTGACATCTTGGTTGTCACTATTGACGACAACATCATTGCGGATATGCGTTACGTCGCAGACAGTCGCGGCTGGGCGGTGCTGCAATGCCCATCATTGCGACAGGCGATGAAACAAGTGGTTGCGGTGCAGCCGAAGGTAGTCATTGTTCAGGTGTCCGACCGTTACGACAAGGCACTTCGACTGATCCGCATGTTGCAGACCGGGTGGCGGCGCTTGGCCGTGATAGCGGTGTCCACCGAGCACAGTCATCAGTGCGAACGTGAAGTTCGCACTGCGGGTGCCAGCGTCTACCTGCCAGGCCGTGAAGCGATCGGCAAGGTGGAACGATATGTCTCCGCCATGCTCAAGACGGCGGTCGAACCGGCTCCCGGCCGTATCACGCACGAGTCGACTGATTATTCCCTGTTTGACAGAAAGCCCGTGAGATACTGACTGGACCGTTCATCGGGCGGGGTCCCGGTGGATGTGAATAAAAATATTGTGAACTAATCAACAAGTGGATGGGATACCAATTCGGAGAAAGAACGATGAAAATGTGCCAGGCAAAAACAATTCTGACAACCACCATGGCGGTACTCTTGTGGTGCAGCGCAGCATCGGCGACGATTAACCTGCCGAATGACGCGCTTCGGATTCGATTCGATGCGATCACGGCGTTCGACACGACGCAGGATCCGACGATCGATATCGACAAGGACAGCCCGACGGCCGGTTTCCTGCTGCCGTTGGACCTGGGTGAGGAGATTATCCTCACGGCGTTCGGCGAGGTGCGCACCATCGCGGACGCCGATGACCATAGCAACCGGGGTTCGATCAGCGGTGAGTTGACGTACAAGTTGAGCAACCTGAAGCTGGAGAAGACGGGTCAAGCCGGCGTTGTTTGGGGTCCGGGCGCCGACCCGTCGGAGGCTACCTTCGTCTCCTACTCGGTCACCAGCAAGGTCACCGCGGGCACTTTCGAGATGTACGATGACGGGACGACGGCCACTGATCTGGTTACAGCCGACTACTTTGGCGCACCGACATCATCGATCCCGGCGGCCGCGTCGGATGGCACGCCGTGGCTGATCGGTGAGGTCAATCCCGACAACACGTTTGCGTCCATCATCGCGATCTTCCAGAGGCCGAACACGAATTCAGACTTCGCCACCATCAACCTGGTCCTCCAGGCGGTCAACGGCATTGACTTCACCATCACCGGCGGGGTACTGCTGGATATGTTCCCCTCCCTGCTTGGTGAGTCGCTCGAGTTGAATCAACTCGGGTTCTCGGGTAACACCGCGTTCCTGGGCGAAGAAGTCAGCTTCGACGGTAGCCTCGACGGTACGCTGCTTGATCCGGCCAGCTTCGGCGAACTGCTGGACACCGATCTCAACCCGTACACGCGAAACTCCTCGATCGGTGCATTCAACGGGGGTACCTTCGAGTTGACCATGGAGATTCCCGAGCCGGGTACCGCGGGGCTGATGGCGGCGGGTTGCATCCTGCTAACCCTAAGGCCGCGACGACGATGATAAAGCAGGGTTGAATATCCCATCCAACTTTGCCTGGTACCAGCCGGCCTCCGCGTCCCACCCCGGACGCAGGAGGCCGGCTTATTTTTCGACCGGTCCCTGGGTGATCAAGTGATCCCCGACAGAAATCGAGTAAGAAGGGGCCCGCTCCGATGAAGAGCGACATCCCATTGACGGATCGGATGATGCAAGAGCAGTTCGACACGGCCGCCCGAATCGACTGCAAACACATCGGTGCTGTCGAGCGGGGCGGCAAGAATCGCCCGTGCCGATCCCATCATCGGCTAATAGAGATAACATGCGCCTGAGTGGAACACTCGGTGTATGGATGCAAATCGATGCTCTCCTTGCCGGCCATCAGTTCGTGTGGCGATTGTTCTGGAGATGACTTTGCTTACTCTTCTAACACCTTGCGTCGGACCTTAATGACAGGAGAACCACACTATGGCAAGGCACAAGTTGCTGGTTGATATCGACGTTCGCAAGATGGAGGTTCGAAAGAAGGACATCGTGTTCACAGTGAAGCAGAACGATGTCAAATTTGGAGAACTCCGCCTTTTGCAAGGAGCCGTTGTCTGGCGGGGCAGTCATGATCAGATCGGTCGGAAGATGGGTTGGACCAGATTCGATCAGATGATGCAGGAAGAAGTCCGTCGGGCAGAACGCCGACCATCAAGATCGAAAACAGCGGTGAGGAGGAAGAAACGAACCTGAATCGACGCCCTCGTCGCTGATCACGAGTTGAAGTGGGTGGCACCACAATCCCATGTGCCGAACACTCGTAGTTCTTCGTAGCGAATCGTCCTGGCGGCCATACGACAGACATTCTCAGCAAGCCTCTCTGAGGGCGATGTACTTTGGTCCGTCACTAGGACAACTTTGCTTTGAATCGCCCACCGTTGAGATTGGCCCACATAACTCAGTGTCTTGTGCCAGTTTCTGTAAGAATAATTGGTTTATGTGGGTGGGCTGATACGCCAAACGGACCGGTGTGGCGTAGCTCGGGGTGGTAGCGTCGTCGGTAGGGCTCATGTGACTATCAGGGTTCCGCCTGAATCAAAAAGGACCAACTCGGCACCGTATCCACCGACGACAAGGGATTCATGCATATGAGATCGGTGGTTGGGGCCTGGGGTTTCGTTCTTCTGTAGAGGTTTATGATCCGGCCAACAGCAAATGGCCGGTGCACTCGAGCATGGATCGTTCGATCAACGGGATCGCGTCCGCATTCGACTTCGTCGGCAGGCTATACGCCATCGGCGGTCACGATATTTCGGTCGCCAGGCAAGGAGTCGATCGCATGCCGGAACCCACCGTGAGCCTTGTTGTCGGTGCGGGCATGGCGATTGTTCGTTGCTCGAAACGATGTTGAATCGATTGTGGCGAATGTGATCTCATCTGCAACAGGCGGGTGCCAGGCAGTCATGGCGATGTGGTTAAAGCTGCACCGGCACGCCTTCCTTCTTCCACTTCTCGATCAGCAGTTGCATCTCCTTGATCGCGGCGATCATGCGTTGCAGCGTGTCGTTGAGGTTGTTGTACAGGGCCGGGTCATTGAGCACCTTGCCCATTGAGCCCTGGCCGGCGTCGGCCTTGTCGAGCACGTTCTGGAGCTTGCCCAGTGCACGGCCCATGTCGTCAGCGACGGCGATATAACGCTTCGTGAGGCTGCCTAGATGTTTGTCAGTACCAACGACAAGACGGGTTGCGCCGTCGATGAATTGCCTGGCACGGTCGGCGGCGTGGTCGAGTTTCTGCATCGCCGCCGCAGACCGCGCCGCCGCAGCGCGCACGTCGGATTGAAGCTGCTCATCGGTCAGCCAGGCGTCGGCGTGCCCGATGGTCTGCTTCAGTTCCGTCAGACGCGCATCGGTACGCGCCAGAATCGTGTGCAGATTGCCGGTGGCACGGCCGGCGTCGACCTCCGTCGGTGAGCGTGGCTCGGTCAGTTCGATCAGATGATCGGCCACGCGCGTCCAGCGGTCACTGAACTGTTCGAACCGCATGAACGGCTCGGCGAGGGCGGCCTTCATCTCCTCGGCGAACTTGGTTGCCAGCGATGGCACGGTACCCTGCACCCTCGCGCTGCCATCGGTGGCCAGGGTCCGGTTCAACTGCTCATCGTCGAGTACGCCGATGTGAAATGCCAGACTCGGGCTGCCCCCGAGAATAGGCGCCTCGACGCCGATGCGGGCCGCCTCGGGCAGGGCGATGTCGTCATCGATCAACGCCTCGACGAGCACGCCGCGGTTGGGCGGATTCTGAAGCCGGATCGACCACACGCGGCCGATGTCGATCCCGCTGAGCTTGATGCGACTGCCGGGGGTCAACCCGGCAGCCTGGTTCAATTCCACGGAGACGACATATCCATTTTCAAGCCATTGAGGCGTGTAGCCGAACAGCAGCAGGATTACCCCCAGACAGCCAAGCCCGGCAATCGACATCAGGCCCACGAGGATGTTCCGCTTGCTTTCGCTCATCGGTTTGCCATGTGCGCGCCGTGGATGCGGTCGAGGTCGGCGTCGTCAGTACGGCCGTGGATAAAGCGTTGCACCAGGTCGTTGTTGGTATCGGAAAAATTGGAGGCGGTCGCGTCGGCGATGATGTGTCCATCGTATAGCATGACAATCCGGTCGGCAATCTTGTTGGCGCTGGCCATGTCGTGCGTCACGACGATGCTGGTGATACCCAGTCGCTTCGACAGGCTGATGATCAACTCGTTGATTACGCCGGCGCGCATCGGGTCGAGGCCGGTTGTCGGCTCGTCGTACAGCACGATCTGTGGCTCGAGCACGATCGCCCGCGCCAGCGCAACCCGCTTGCGCTGGCCACCGGACAGATCGCCCGGCATCTTCTGCTCGACGCCCGTGAGCCCGACCAGTTCGAGCACGGCCTGACAGCGGGCCACCCGCTGGGCCGCGGACATCTTCATGTGTTCGGCCAAGGGGAAACAGAGGTTCTGCTCGACCGTCATCGAGTCGAACAGGGCGCCCATCTGAAACAGGAAGCCGATCTTCATGCGTACGTCCACGAGTTGAGATTCGGACAGTTGATCGACGCGCATCGACTCGACCCACACCGCGCCGCGGTCAGGCGTGAGCAGGCCGACGATGTGCTTGAGCAACACGCTCTTACCCGTGCCGCTGGGCCCGATGATCACGGTCGTTTCGCCCCGGGCTATCTCAAGGGTGATCCCGTCGAGCACTTGCAACGCCCCGAAGCTCTTGGAGACGTTCTCGAGTCGGATGACCGGATCGCGTGGTGATGGGGTCGGCTGATGGACGTGATCCCCGCCTTCGCTCTGCTGTGGTCGGGCCTGGGCGCCGTGCCGCAGGTCACCTTGCTCGTTGCCCTGATCGACCATCGTTTGCCTTTGGTTCGACGCCGCGGCCTGGTGCCATTGTTGACATGGTAGCGTGTCGGACGCTGATGTTCTTTGCCGGCACCAGGCCTGTCGGGTAGGCCTGCGGTTGTGGTGACGGAGCATCCTTGGGGCCGTATCAATGTCCGAGGACGGTCAGGAGTGGGTCAATGATCTGATTTGTGGCCAGCGATACCGGTGGTGCGCTGCCGCGTCGGAGGCAGCGTCATCCGCCTACGGCACGAGCACGAGCTTGCCGATGTGTCGGGCCTGCTCCATGTATTCGTGTGCGTCACGGTGGTCTTCGAGCGTGAAGGTGCGATCGATGTGCTGGCGGTATGTGCCGTCGGCAAAGCCGTCAAGGATATGGCGGCAGCCGCGTTCGTATTCATCGGGCCCGGCCGAGGTCAACTCGAACAACATCCAGCCGCGGATGGCGGCCGACTTGTGGATCAGCGGCGACAGGTCAACTGGACCGGCCTCGCCCAGCAGCCCATAGAGCCAGATCGTGCCGCCGGATGCCAGGCATCGGATCTCCGTGTCGAGGTAACCGCCCGCGGCCACGGGGTCGAAGAAAACGTCGGTGCCGTGGCCGCCGGTCAACTCTTTGATGTCGCGTGCCCAGTCGCGGTCGCGGGTGACGATCAGGTGATCGAAATCGCAGGCAGGCAGGGCCTTGATCTTGTCAACCTTGTCGGCGCTGGTGGTCAGCCCGATACTCGTGCCGCCGAGCTTGGCGACAATCTGCGCCGCGGCGAGTCCGACGCTCGACGATGCCGCGGGGATCGTCACGGTCTGGCCCTGTCGAAGGTCTTGCTTCCATACAAGACATCCCCATGCGGTCAGGTATGCCAGCCAGATTGCGCCGAGCTGGTCATCACTGATCGCGTCGGGCGCTGGCCATGTTTCGCGTGCGGGGCAGACAAAGTGCGTGCGGTACGTGCCCGCCATCGAGTCGCTCGATCGGCGCGGCGCGGCGGGTCCGAGGATGACGCGTTGTCCGATTTGGCGGTCCGTCACCGTTTCGCCCACCGCCTCGATCACGCCGCCCGCTTCGAGGCCGGGCGTAAACGGTGGGTTGCCAGACAGCAGTCGGTACTGACCCATTCGCGCCATCAGGTCCGCGTGGTTCATCCCGATGCTGGTGACACGCACACGCACCTGGTCGGGTCCCGGCGGCGGCGACGGTTCCTCGACCATTGTCATCACTTTCGGTGGACCGAATGCATTTACAACGACACGCTTCATCAGTTTCCCTTCTTCTTCTCTTTCTTGCGATGTTTGCGTTGCTCCACCTTTTTCTTGAAGTCGTCGATCAGATCAAGGATTGACGGTGGTGCGTTCTGCGACTCGGCGTCTGATTTTTGATCCCCGGCCGTCTCCTTGGTGGGCAGGGATTCATCCTGCTCGTCTTGTTCCTGTTTGTCCTTGCCGTTGAGGATGCCGTCGAGCAGGTCGATGATGGCCTGGCCACCCTTGTTTTCGATGGTCAGGCGAAGGATTTCTGCACCGAGGTGGGCGAGGTCCAGCTTGGCATTGCCGATCGGGCCACGGTAGGGCACACCGATGACCATGTTGGATTGGGCGATTGACCTCAACTCCTTGATATACATCGCCAGTGCGTCGACCGGGATGCCCACCATCATGTCCACCTTGCCGGCGACGAGGTCGACCTTACCACTGAACACCAGGGGGATGCCCTCCAGGTGCAAGGTCAGTTTGTCGTAAGAGATCACGCCTTTCTCGAGGCGCACCAGCGCCGGTTCAGACTTGGCCAGTGCCTCCTCGCCCCGCTTCTTGTGCGAGATGACGTTCAGCAGTTTGGACAACTCACCTTTGGGCCTAAGCTTCAATTCGCCGAGGTTGATTTCCGCGACGGCGGTGGCCTTGGTGATATCAAACTCATCGAGCGGCAGGCTGAACCCATCCTTCATCAGCTTGACGGTGATGACCTGGTCGGCACCGATGGCGTCTCCCAGCAGCGGAAGCAGATTGCTCAAGCCATGTTCCACAAGTGGCGGCGTCAACTGAAGAAATCGCGCATTCGCGTCTTCGCGGAGCACCATAACCTTGCCCACCGTGGCGGCGATGCCCATCGTGATAAAATCCGACTCGAGGACAAGGTCCACGTCACCCGGTTGGTTGGTCGAAATCCTGCCCTGAGCATCGATCGACACCTCCGGCCCGATCATCGTGGCGAGCAAGATTCCCTGTGGCAAGAAGCCGGCGATCGTCGCCGTTGGAAAGCTGTTGATCTTGGTGTCGGTTTCATAAACGGCATGCTTCGGATCGTATCGGCCCTGCGCGTCATAGAGTCCGGCGATGCTTACGTTGACACTCAGTGGTACCGCAGTCGCGGCAGCTTCATCGCTGACGGCTTGGCGCAGGCGCGATCTGATGGTCAGCACGATCGGCTTGCGCAGGTCGTCGGCGCGAAGTGCAAGAGCTAAGCGGTCGATCGGCAGCGGCTTCTGCTCACCGCGTCGCACGATGCTCAGTTGGTCAAGCACGGCGTCGGCGATGATTTTCGATTTAGCCGGTTCGATGCCATCGAGCGTGTCGGCCTGCTCGGACCTGTCGCGGACTACGAACTGCGCCCCGCCGAACGTCAGTTCGAGTCGCGCGGGCTTTTGCAGCAGCCACTCGACAGGCGTCTTCGGGTTGTTCGGGTTGGTCATCCACGCCGCGAACACGCAGGGCGAGATCATGGCGGTCAGTTTTGAGATCTTGTCGATATTTAGCGTGTGGCCTTCAAGAACATGGCCGACCAACTTCGCATCAAGCCCGGCCGCGGAAGTAGCGAAGGCGTCGAACGTCCACCGATCCCGTGGATTGTCACGGTGTTGCACGGTGACCGTGAATTGCTCGATCTCGTCGCCTGCGATCGGCGTCAGTTCGCCCGGTCGGTTGATAAGTTGCTCGATCAACGCGATTGATGCGGCGAACCCGGTCAGCTTCGCATCCAGTTGTGCCGTCGGTGCCGACAGATCGCCGATTGTGCCCTCGGCGTGAACCGTGGTCGGCTGCGATTGGTGGACGATGGCCATGTCGATGTTAAAGGTGGCCGGGGCGCCTGCATGCGGGCACGACAACTCGGCCTTGACGTTCTTCAGTGATGTGCCGGCGATCCGATCGATACCGGTTGGTGCGACCTGATCAACTTCAACGGTGATATGACCTGTCATGCCTTTGACGGGCGAGGCGAATGGTACGGCGACATTTTCCAGCGTCAGTGTCGCGGTGACAGGTTTGTCGATGGCCAGCGACTGGTATTGTTGCGGCAACTTGTGGTCGAACTTCGCGATCATGGCGCTGAGCGAGGCCGGCTCGGTGACGAATACCAGGCGACCATTGGCGTCTGTCAACTGCGCCGGTTCGTACCGGCCCTGCAACTGGCCGTCGAGGTTATCGCTGTGGATCGCGAATTGAAGATCCGCGGACGTTCGATCTGTGTGCGTCGCCGGGTCGTGCGTGGCCATGATGCGCATGTCCACGCTCCGGCCCAGCGCCAGGCCGGTCAGGTTTGCAAGTTGCGGGACAAACGGCTCGATCAGCACGGTCGGCAGGTTGGTGATCTGCGCCTCTACCTTCGCGATAATCGCATCCCACGTCGGCATGCCCCGGTCGTCCAGCAGGTGCTGTGCCGTCGCGGTCACTTCGAAGTCGGTTCGTCGTGTCGCCGAGTCGCGGTATCCGGACAATTTGGCGTCGATGCGCCGGCCGACCGCGTCGGACCGGATCAACAGCCTGGCGTCCGACAGCTTCAACGGGTCAACGCGCCCGGGCAGTGCGACCACCAGGTCACTGCCGATCAGTTCGATGTCAAGGCTGGTGTCGGCCAATCGGGCTGTCTGGCCCGAGATCGGGATGGCGAATCTCTTGATCCGGCCTTCCACATAAAACGGTTGCATCAGTTCGGTGTCGCGCAGAGAGGGGATCCACTCACCGAGGGCGGCCCAGCCATGCTCGTCGCCGTCTAGCCGAAACGCCGAGTCATCTGTGGACGCGATGTGGTTGTCCTGGTGGACCAGTCGCACCCGTGCCTCGAGTCGTTCGCTTTTGATCTCGATGGTGGCGTCGAGATCTTCGAGTTTGCCCTTGGCAATTAGATTGGCCTGCACGGTCGGGCCGATTGCCGCGACGAGCCGGCCGTCCTGTTGGAGCATGCGATCAAGAAACGCGACGGGCAATTGGGCGAGCGTGGCTTGGCCGTCGAACCGAACCTGTTGCGGCTTCCATCGGCCTGCGGCGTCCTGAAAACCATCAATACGGCCGCCGGCTTTGATCTGCCCGCTGGTCGATCCCTGTGTCACGGTGCTGCTCAATTGCAGCGCCAGCTTGCCCGGCCCGTCCAGTTTGATGTTGGCTGATGAAATGATCACTTCGACCGGTTCCTGCGGCGGCACGTGGAAAGTCAGATGCCAGTCGACGAGTTGCAAGTCAATGCGCAAATCGGTCAGGCCTCGCGCAGCCGTCGTCGGCCTGGTTGGCTGCTGCTGCTCCGGGCCGGCAAAGACGCGTTGCAGCACGTCGGGATCGCCCCGGGCGCCGGTGATGGTGATGTTGCCGAGGACTCGGCTGCCGCGCAGAAGCGACCAGAGCGACACGTCGGGCGCGTTGACCGCCTTGACGGTGAAAGGATCGTCCTCGTGCGGCTGCACCGTCAGGCCGCGGATGTTCTGACCGCCCGACCATGTCAGTTCCAGGTCGTCGATCTGGACGGCGCCGTCGATGCCGTCATTGACGTAAGAAAGCACCCACTGCGTCCCGGTATCCGTGCTCGCCAGCGTGGGCAGCATCAGCACGAGCAGCACCGTGAGCACGAGCAGTACGCCAAATGCCCCGAGCAACCGCCTCAGCCAGCGACGATGCTTCTTTACCGGTTGAGATGCTTGTTTTTCCATCATGCCAACCCCTGTGCCTGTTACTGGCCATTGTACGACAACCGCCGTGACGAGGATCGCGAGGTGATGGACGCGTGCGCGGGGTTGCTGGTGTACGAAACCCGGCCTACGCTTCGCTTCGGCTGAGCTTGACGGATTGCAAATGCCACGGCTAGCTACAAGGACAGATCACCGATCACTCACAACGTCTTCGCGGCCAGTGACGCCAGTTGGGAGCGTTCGCTCTTGGCCAGTGTGATATGGCCGGCAATCGGCTGACCCTTGAGTTGCTCAACGAGATAGGAAAGGCCAGTGGACGAGGCGTCCAGGTAAGGGTTGTCGATCTGCCCGACGTCGCCGGTCAGGGCGATCTTCGTGCCCTCGCCGACTCGTGACACGATGGTCTTGACCTCATGAGGCGTGAGATTCTGCGCCTCATCGACGATGATGAACTGGTTGGGGATGCTGCGCCCGCGGATGTAAGTCAGCGGCTCGAGCACGAGCTTGCCCGTGTTTATCATGCTGATGATACGTTGCTCGGTCGGCTTGCTCCCGGCGTGCTGCGATCCGATGCCGCGCGACGACATTAGGTATGTCAGGTTGTCGAAGATCGGCTGCATCCAGGCGGAGAGCGCCAGCAGCGTCTTGCCCGTGCCGGCGAGTAATGAGCTTGACGTCGTCGTCCAGCAGTAGGTCGAACGCCATGGTCTGCTGGACGTTTCGCGCCATGATGCCGAACACCGGTCGGCGGGGCCCGTGGATGGGAATCAGATGATCGGTGTCGCCCAGCCGGCGGGCTGGCCCCGTGTGAGATTCGTCCATCTTGCGGCACAACTGCACGAACTGGTTGGCAAACAGTTCGTGCGATGGCGACTCGCCGTTTTCAGCCGCCATGGCCAGGTGCGGCGCGAGCTGGTCAAGCTCGATCTGCTTCTCGGTGTAGAGCGAGTCGATCAACTCGGCGGGCACGTTGATGCTCATGTAACCGCCGTAGAGCCGATCGGCGTCAACCTTCTGCGCCTCGAAATCCTCGACGTGCAGACCGAGGGCGTCGGCCTTGATGCGGACGTTGATGTCTTTCGAGATCAGTGTGGTTCGTCGCCCGTTCTGCGAAAGCGCCCACGCGACGCCGATGATCCGGTTGTCCGGCGAATCGTCGCGCAATGAATCGGGTCGATTACCGGTGGAAAACTCGATGCGGACGGTGCCGCCATTGCCGTTCCACTCGACGCCCTCGCCCAGATGGCCCTGTTTGCGCAGATCGTCAAGGTGGCGGATCACCTCGCGAGCGTTACGGCCGACGTTGTTGCTCTCTTTCTTGAACTTGTCCAGTTCCTACAGCACCGTGAACGGGATTACCACCTGGTTGTCGGCAAACGTAAATATCGACTCCGGGTTGTGCAGCAGGACGTTCGTGTCTAGAACAAACGACTTTTTACTTGATGGTTTAGGTTTTGGCTGCTTCTTCGTGCTCAAGCAACAATTCCTTCGGCACATCGATCCTCGCATGACGGATCGGGTTCGCCTCTGACATTATCGGCACGATACGGAGCCGACCATACTGGCTCATCCGGTTATGTAACGGCCGCCGCACAGTCCAATTCACCCCACGGGCATCAATCAGAGACAGCGATAACTCCTGCCCTTTCTTATGGTTCCGGAACCACTTTTGATCGCCTCGGTATCATTGCGCTTGCAAAAATTGAAAATCACTGACTATTAACCTGGGTTTCGGCTAGGCGAGCAAAAAGCGGCCTCCAGCCGAAAGGGGCGTTAATCACAACATCATGGCAAGAAGGCCACCATGGATTTTGCCGATTTGTTCGTCAAAGTGGGCGAATACCGGAAACAGTTCGCGCCGGTGTGTCAACGGCGTGCGTGTTTCAGACGTTGAACCCCGCGTCATCCCAAACGGTTTTGGCGTCGCCGGCGGCTTGCAGGGTGTTACCGAGGCCGCGCAGGTCGAGAACGACCGGGCCGGTGCGTGCGGTGTTCAGATCGATGGCGATACGATAGGCGATGACGTCAAGCTCGCCGGCACCGGGTAAGCATCGGACGGCATCGCCCGCACCGGCATCGCTCAGCCGACCGATCGCCAGGCGTGAGCCGACTTGTTGCAGGGCATCCAACGGGTCCTGCCCGTGTGTGATCAAGGCTGCCGGGTCGAGCCCGCAGCCAACGCACGGCAAGTCAACATCTTTGACCCATGCCAGCAACTCGTCGAGTTGATCCTCGGCATGGACGGCGACGCGCACGCCGTGCCCGTCGGCCGCGTTGACCACTGCATCGAGTGCGTCGCGGGGCATATCCGCGACCGGCATGGCCAGGCTCACCGGCACGCGTCCAAGGTCGGCCGCCAGTTCGATGGCCGCCACCGTCGCCGACAGGGCGCGATCGATGTGCTCGTCGGCGAGGTAATGTCGGCGGGGCACGAACAGGTCGAGCCCCGCCAGCCTCAGGTCATGGCGGGCCAGCAGTGCCGTCAGGTCCCGCCTTGCCCGTTGATCCAGGTCGCGGGGACGAATGCCCGACAGCGCCGCATCTAGCTGCAACGCCGTAAAACGCTGCGCCGCCAGTTGCACCACCGCCTTGCGCACCGTCTTGCCCGATTGGCGTACCATCGGGCCGAGCGTCGGGGCCATCGTCAGATCTGAGCCGTGCGAGAGGATCGCCATGGGCGTCATCATATCGGGTTTTGTCATTGTCACGCCAGCAACTTAGAATTGCGATTCCACGATCCGTACAAAGATCGCATTACATGAACGTATCACTGCTGATTACCTGCCTGACCGATACATTCTATCCACGCACGGGCATCGCGGTGGTGAAGGTGCTGACGCATCTGGGCTGCGCCATCGATTTTCCCGACGAGCAAACCTGCTGTGGTCAACCGCTGTACAACAACGGGTTTGAGGATGACGCGCGTGAGCTGGCCAAGCGGATGATTCGCGTGTTCGAGTCGAGCGAGCGCGTGGTCACGCCCTCGGGATCGTGTGCAGCGATGATCCGGGATTATTACCCCGATCTGCTGGCGTCGGATCCGCAATACGCCGACGCCGCCCGGCGGTTTGCCGACAAGACATTCGAGTTCGTTGAATTTCTGGTCAAGGTACTCAAGGTGGATCTGGCCGAGTTGAACGTCAAGTGGCCCGGCAAGGCGACGTATCATTATTCTTGCCATCTGCGCGGCCTCGGGATGAGCGACGAGGCCACGCAATTGATGCGCCAGATTGATCGGCTCGAGTATGTGCCGATGGAGAAGGTCGATCAGTGCTGTGGGTTCGGCGGCACGTTTGCCGTGAAATACCCGCAGATTTCCGGCGAGATGGTGCGCGACAAGGTCAATTGCATCACGGCGACGGGTGCGGATACCGTGATCAGCAACGATGCCGGCTGCACGATGAACATCAGCGGTGCCTGCCGTCGCGCTGGCGCGGACGTATCGTTCAAGAGTCTGGCCGAAGTGATTGCCGAAGGGCTTGGCCTGATGCAGCCCGATGAGTCTTCGGCGTCGGGTCAGCCCGTTGCCGGCGGTGGGGAGGAGGTCGAATCGCCACCATGACCGCTACGTCGAACAACCCCGCCCCACGCCCGGCCGTGTTGTCGGTCGAAGGTCACGACCTTCTGTTTCCGACGCTGCCCTATGACTTCACCAACCGCGTCGCGGCCGCCACCGCCGACAGCCGGTTGCAGGCGTCTATTGATAAGGCGACCCGTAACAAGGACGACCTGCGCAAGCGCGTGTTTGCCGAGGTGTTCGGCGATCGTTCCGACGAGATACGCACGCTGGCGGGGAGTATCAAGCAGCACACGCTCGATCATCTCGATTACTACTTGGATCGGTTCACCGAGCGTGCCACGGATGCCGGCACGCAGGTGCATTTCGCCGCCTCCGCCGACGAGGCCAACCGCATCTGTCTGGCGATAGCGCGTCATCATGAGTGCAAGCTGTGCGTCAAGAGCAAGTCGATGGTGACAGAAGAGATCCGCCTCGTGCCGGCGCTGGAAGATATCGGCGTTGAAACGATTGAGTCGGATCTGGGTGAGTTTATCCTTCAACTCGATCACGACGCGCCGTCGCATATTGTCCAGCCGATGATCCACAAGGATCGCTACGCCGTGGGCCGGGCCTTCGAGCGTGAGTTGGGTGTGCCGTACACCGATGACCCGGCTGCACTTGCCATGATTGCCCGCCGCCACCTGCGCACGAAATACCGACACGCAGACCTGGGCATCAGCGGCGCCAACTTTCTCGTCGCCGAGACCGGATCGATCGTGCTCTGCACAAACGAGGGCAATGGGAGGATGTGTACCAGTGCACCTCGCATCCATATCGCGTTTGTCGGCATCGAGAAGTTGATCCCGGACCTCGAACACCTTTCCGTCTTGCTCAAGCTGTTGTCACGCAGCGCCTTGGGCCAGCCGTTGACGGTGTACACGCACATTATCACCGGCCCGAAGCGCCGGCTGGAACCGGACGGCCCGGAGCACGTTCACGTCATCTTCATCGATAATGGCAGGACACGCCTGCTGCAGGAGGAGACACGCGAGATGCTGCGCTGTATCCGTTGCGGCGCCTGCCTCAACGCCTGTCCGGTGTATCGCAAGATTGGCGGGCACGCCTACGGTGCGGTGTACAACGGCCCGATCGGGGCGCTGATCACGCCGATCTTCAAGGGGCTTGCCAACTTCAAGGACCTGCCCCACGCCTCGAGTCTCTGCGGCGCCTGTTACGAGGCGTGTCCGGTCAAGATCAACATCCCCAAGTACCTGATCCAGTTGCGACGCGACATGGTGGGGGGGCGGATCACGAAGCGATCCGAGCGCCTGTTCTACAAGATGTGGGCCATGAGCCTGCGCAGCCCGCGGTTGTATCGTTTGGGTCAATGGGCGCAGAAGAAGATGTTGCGCCGCAAGGCGTGTGCCGGCAACGGACGCGACGAACGCAGTGTTTACGTGTCGCAACGCTGGATCGAACGCGCTTCGGGCATGATCGGGCAGTGGACGAGCCAGCGGGACATGCCGGCGCCGCCGATGAGAAGTTTCCGGGATTGGTGGGTGCGACACGGGGATGACAATGAGCGCATCTGAATCGCAGCCCGGGTTCGGCGGCGACCGCGCCGCGTTTATGGTTCGGGTCCGCGCTGCGCTGCAGCGCGACGCCGAGACGTCGCCTCCGCAGTCGC
>Ga0310121_10001660_pt1 | contig 22312 bp, 18 predicted proteins | sample CB27_Tmax_986_MG_FD_203504 | JGI IMG/M metagenome (GOLD analysis project Ga0310121, IMG submission 203504) | Marine microbial communities from Western Arctic Ocean, Canada - CB27_Tmax_986 | ecosystem: Environmental > Aquatic > Marine > Oceanic | place: Canada: Western Arctic Ocean | collected...
ATATTTTCATACTTCTGCGTCCGCAGGAGGGCTGCCGGAACAGCCGAGTTGCTGGCGCAGACGCCACGCATCGAGCTGGGAGATGTCGCAGCGACCGCGCAGCGGGGCGTGCACCCGGGCCCACACGCCAGGCGGGCTAGTGTCCCGTCTCAGAAGTTCCTTGCCTAATTCGCAGGCGGGGCATCCCACCTAGCGGTGTTGTTCGTCTGTCACAAATCCCCAATTTGCTCCGTCCTCGCGCCTTGCCAGCCCGTCACACGCGGGGCGTGACGCCTCGGGGCAGGAAACGGTCACGCCCAGTTGGCGGCCGTAGCAAGGGCCTTTAGGCCCGCTGAACGATCAGCGCCCCTGAAGGGGCTGGCTACGATCCCACGGCCGCCGTTTCCTCAGGAGCCGGACGCCACGTCGGCGACTTAACCAACGAACTTCTGAGACGGGACACTAGTTCAGCTCGAAGACCCAGAGGGCGGCGCCGCGGTCGGGCGGATTCTTGATCTCCGGCACCATCACCCCATAGCTGCCGGACTGGTATCCGCCACTGCCGACGATGACCGCCACGTATTGCCGGCCGTTGGCGCCATAGGTGATCGGCGCCGCACTCGGCACCTCATTCAGTCGGGTCTGCCACAACCGCTCCCCGGTGCCGGCGTCGTAGGCGGCGATACGACGATCCAGGGCGCCCGCGAAGACGAGCCCGCCCGCGGTGACCAGTGTGCCGGTGGTCTGGGGGGCGCGTTGGCGTGCGATCCAGGTGGACTCGCCGGTCTCCAGATTGACCGCCTCCAACCGACCGTAGTTCCCATCACTCTCCGGTCGCGGTCGCACGGTCCATCGCACACCGCTCGACAGGCTGCCTCGTTCACCGTCCGGCACCGGCACGAGATCCATGCAGGCTTCGACGATCGGCACATAGACGACCTTGGTACGCGCATCGTAGGAGGTCGGCATCCACCCGCGCCCACCGCTCACGTGGGGACAGACCATCTTGGTCTGGCCGTCGCCGGGCAAGAGCGTCGGGTCGGTCGTCTTGGCGCCGGTGACCGGGTCGATGGCGGTCACCAGATTTTGCAGGCCCAGATCGATCGACGACACATAAGCACCGGTGGCCGCATCCAGAAAGTCGAAGATGGCCTGTTTGCCGGTCGTGACCACCAGCCGCTTGACCTCCCCGCCTACGGTGAGGTCTACGATTTGTCGTTCGAAGGCCCAGTCGAGGTCCCACTGTCCGTTGGCTTGATGCTGAAAGTGCCAGACCAACTCGCCGGTGTCTGGGTTCAGGGCCAGCGTGGTGTCGAGATACAACGCGTCGTTCGTTACCCCGGGGGTGGAGACGGGATCCCGCAAGGGCCCCGTGTCGTAAGTGTTGCCGGGCGCGAAGAACGCGAGGTTGTTCACCGGATCGTAGCTCCCCGGTATCCAGACGGAGCCCCCGTTCCGCTCCTCGACCGGTAACCCGTTCCAACTGTTGCCACCCGGGGCATTGGGCTGGGCGATGGTGGCGAAACGCCAGGCCACGTCGCCGGTCTCGGCATCGAGCGCGACGATGTAGTTGCCGCCACCGACGCGCCCGGTGGTGCCGACCATCACCTTGCCCCGCGCCACGAGGGTGCCACCGGTCATCCGAAAGCCGTCCTCACGGTCGGCCGCCGGCTTGTCCCAGACGACCCGGCCGGTGCGTGCCTCGAGCGCCACGATGTGCGCATCAGACGTCGGCACATACAGCCGCTCGCCGTAGAGCGACATCCCGCGCTTCACGCTCGGGGCGGTCCCGCGTGGCAGTCGCCGCGAGTACTGCCACAGCAGATCGCCGGTCGCCCCATCGAGCGCCTGCACTTCATCCCCGTAGCCGTGGATGAACAGCACGCCGTCGTGGACAATCGGCGTGGACTCGTTGGGCCCCGGCGGCAACGACCAACTCCAGGCCACGCGGAGGTCGTCGACGTTCGAGTCGTTGATCTGGTCGAGTGGGCTGAACCCGTACGCGTCGTAGGTACGGCGCCACAGCAACCAGTCGTCCGGGCTCGGACGCTCGAGCATGGCGTCGGTGACCGGGCGCAGGCCGACAAGTGGATTGGACGGCATCGGGTATGGCGGCAGCGCCGCCCCCGGGGCTAGCCCCCCTCCCTGTCCACGGGGCCAGCGCGGCGGCGCGAGCCCAGCCAGCAGGGCGGGATCGTCCGGCAGCGGGTCTGAGCCGGCCGCGGACCCGTTCTCCCGATACATGAACGCCACCACCGCCGCGTAGGTCGTGTCGTCGAGCACGCCCGGCTGATCCTGCGGCATGGTGTCCGCAGTCAGGTTGAACAGCGCCTCGGGCGTCTCGGCCCGCCACCGCTCACGGAAATCGGCGCCCTTGAGTGGCGGTGCCACCTCGCCGTCGTCAAGGGTGTCGCCATGGCACGACGCGCACCGCTCGGCGTAGGCAACGCTCCCCTCCTCGGCCTGCGCCTCCGTGAAGCTGAGCCGGGTCGGCGTCTGCGCCCCGGCTGCGACGCTCGCCAGGACCACGGCCACCATGCTCCATGCGACCGATCTGATGCGCGCAACCGTCGCGCGATGACAGCGGACGAAACAAAATTTCACAGGCATAGCAGAGTCCTCAGGTCGTCACTCCAAACACGATCCGCTCGTGCTGAAAGAGTCGAGTGGTCAGTATCACGCAGAGGAGGCCCAGCAACATCGAGGAGCTTCCGGCCACCAGAAAGAGCGCCAGCCCTGGGTCATCACCACCCAGCACCCGCGTGAGCAGCATCTGCTGACCGAGCGACGGCACCGCCGCCATCCAGGGCTCGTTCAGCAGGGACGACACCGCCGCGATCATGCCGGGAATCATTGGGACAAAGATGAGCATGCTCACATAGGTCTGCGCTTCCTTGAACGGTCGGGCAAAGGTGGAGACGAGCAGTTGCACCCCGGCGGCCAGGAACGCCAGCGGGACCGTACCCGCGAGAATGGCGAAGACCTGCATGGTCCCGATGTCCAGGCGTATACCCAGGTCCTCCAGGGACATCCGCTGCAGCATGAACAGCGTGCCGGCCAGGACCAGGACGATACCGACGCTCGCGGACAAGACGGTGACCAGCCATTTGCCGATCACGAACGCGTTACGCGAGACCGGATTGATCAAGAGCGGTTCGAGCGACCCGCGCTCACGCTCGCCAGCGGTCGTGTCAATCGCCACGTTCATCCCGGACACGAACGCCGCCATGATGATGAACAGCGGGATAAAACTCAGAAAATTGGCGGAACGCTGCTGACTCGTAGCGATATCCAGCTCTTCGAGTCTGACCGGCGTGCGCAGGTCGGCCGACCCCCCTCTGGCGATCAACCGCAGTGTGCTGATCTGGGTGCCGTAGCTCCCAAGCACCCTCCGAGCCCGGCGGACAAGCGGCGCCAACTCGTTCTTCGAGCCGTCGACGATCAGGCTGACCTTGGCCGGCGCAAACCACAACGGCCCGGCCCACGTCGGAAGTCGCCAACGCCAACGCTGGATGAGGGTTTGCACTGCGCGATTATATGGAATCCGGGCGACCGGGCGGGTCTGAAGCCCCGCCGCTACGACGGGGATGGACCGGGCGGGGCTGAGGAGCCGCCACGACGAGGGAGTGGTGACGGGTTCAAGGCCGGCGGGTAGCGAGCACCAGAGGATACGGGTGAATGTGAAGAGCCGCTATACTGGGGCCGTGCGGGCCCGTGACAGACGCCGGCCGGACGCTCGTTTCAGGACCAGGCCATGAAGCGCATAGGGCTGTTGCTCATTCTCTTGTTCGTCGCCACGGCGCACCCCGGCGACACCGGACAAGCCAGCCAGACCATCGCCGGGTCGGGCACGCAACTCGTCCAGACCTGCCGGTTGTATTTCGAGTATCTCGGGCGGACCGGCGCCGGCCGCGAGGAGACCTTCGAACGGAATCCGTTCGGCATGGGCTACTGCGCCGGTCTGGTGCACGGCGTCGTCGACATGGCCCAGTCGTTCATGCCGGACCGTGTCTGTCTGCCCCCGCGTGCCACGATCGCGCAGGCCGTGTGGGTGGTCGTGCAGTACTTGGAGAAGAACCCGATCGCATTGCCGGACGAGGATTCGGAACTGGTCCTGCGCGCATTGGAGAACACCTACCGCTGTCCCTAGCCCGCATTATTCATGAACCCACGGCTGCAACGACGAATCTTCGGCAAACTCGGGCGTCCTCGCGTTCCGCGTCCTCGACGGACTGGCGTGTCCGCCTCCGGGCGCGAACCGCTGCGGTGCCAGATTTTCCTCGGACCTTCGCCGTTTCGCTTCGCGCGTTCATGAATAATGCGGGCTAACGTCGGCGGCGATCGGCTCCACGGGCTCTCCACGCTCTCACCCCTCAGACTGCGCCCTCTGGGTGTGCGGTTGGCCCCATACAAGGATCGCGATGTTGCAGATGTTCGGTGTTTCGAGACGACGCGGAGGGCGTGAGCGTGGCACTCGTCTGTGTCCGCTCACGGTGTCCACCCTGCTGGTCGCTGCCTGCACCGCGCCAGCTCCGGCGCCGACGGCTGAGTCCGACCAGCACTTCCAACCGACCGCGACGATCGAAGAGTTGATGCGCTTGATGGTCGACCCACCGGCCGACGCGATGTGGGACGCGGTTGTGGTCACCTCGACGCCCGATGGGCTCGAAGAGCAGCGCCCCGAAACGGACGACGAGTGGCTTGCATTGGAGCGGGACGCGGTGCTCCTGCTGGAGGCCGGGAACCTGCTGCAGATGGAGAACCGACCGGTCGCTGACGCGGCATCGGTGTCGGAGTTGCCGGGCGTCGATCTGGAGCCGGAAGAGATCGCGGCGCGTATCGCTGACGACCCGGACGCCTGGCGACGATCAGCCCGCGCCCTGCACGACGCCGGCGTCGTGATGCTGGACGCGGTCAGGGCCCGCGACGTGGACGCGTTGCTGGAAGGCGGCGACCGGCTGGATGCGGCGTGCGAGAACTGCCACTCTCGATTCTGGTATCCGAGTGGCCCGAGAAGCCGACTGCTGGAGACGGCGGGAGAGCCGTCTCCTTAGACCGCCGACGAAGCAACAACGCTAGATGGAACGCCCCGCCAGAAAACCCTAGCAGGGGGCGGAAAAACGATCCGGGGCGGTTTCCTGTCGAGGTGTTCGGCTGGCAAGGCGCGACGAGGGAGCAGCCATGCGGGCTGTGACAGAGGAAGCAACGCCGTCCAGACGGGCACCTCGGCAGGAAACCCTAGGGGCGCAGCGGGCTGCCGTCCGGCTTGGTCAACTCGGCACAGCAGATCCCGAAAGTACCGGGCGCGCGTGACGGTTGGCCCACCACTTTGATCTGATCACCGGCCTTGATGGTCTCAGGGGTCCAGCCGCGCCGGCTCATCGAGACCGAGGCACCCATTTCGACCTCCCACGCCGTCGTCGAACCATCCGCGTTCACCGCGTCGACATAGACGAACGAGTGCGGATTCCGAAACACGAACTTCGTCACGGTGCCGACGGCCTCGACACTCTTCTCCGGATCGTAGAACGGGCCGCTGGCGTGATGCGCGCCCACGCTCGTCGCTAACACCGCGCCCACCAGCACCAGTCCCGATATCGACAACAGAGTCTTCACAACGTCCTCCTTGACTTCCCCAATGCCCAACCGACGGTCCGTCTAGCGATACTTCGGCACCAGGAACTTTCGCGGATGCCCCGCCTCGAACGGATCGCAATTGTAGGCCTGCAGCTTGTACCCCTCCGGGCCCGGGAGCCACCGTGTTGTGTAGGACACCGGTTCCCTTAGGAACATCGGATCTTCAACCGTCAGTGTCATTCGTAACTCTTCGCCCTCGCGCCAGTACCGCTCGGTGACTTTCTTCTGCTGTGACGAAGGAATCCCGTTGTAGTCGTCAAAGCCCGCGACATCAAAGGTGAACTTCGTCGTCTCGACGAGCAGCGCGCCCTCCTCGTAACGGCCGGACGAGAATCCCTGCACGGTGAAATCGTTGGACGGCGTCTCCCGGCCATCGAGCCAGAACGTGCGTACCTGATCGTCCTTCTCGTAGCGGACGAGCACGCGGTCCGGCCACTGCGTTACTTCCATCATGTAAGGGTCGTACTGGAGCGCGGGGGAGGCCGACGGCACACAGTCATACTTCGGGGCGACCGCCTCGTCGAACACGGACTGATGAGCCAGCCCTCGCTCGTTCAGCACCGGAAAATTCTCGCCCGGCACCCAGGGCATGTTCGGGCCATTGACTGGCCTCGCCCGGAAGCCACCGTCCCAGACTCCGGTGAGGTCAGGCACGTCGGCCGGGTCCACGCCCGTCTGCGCGAATGCCGGCGTCGCCATGGTGGCCATCACCGCCATGACGGCCAGAGTGCCACCGACGAACGTGAGCAGCGGCTGGCACACGGTCGACTGCCGGCGTCGTTCGGACCGAGGTCTGTTGCGGATACCCATCGTGCTCATCTGTTTCTCCTCCACGTCGGTCGGTCGGCGCGCGTACTGATCCGCTGATTCTATACCGGTTCGAACGGTCAGCCGCCTGGGTCGACCACCGACGTACGGCTATCGTCCCGCCCGCCACGGACGGACCACGCGGTTCCACCACATGATAGCGCCGGTCACGAACATGACTGGTGGCACCAGTCCGATGGCCGCCCAGCCCACCTTTGTGAACGAGTTGAACCGGCCAAAATGCATGTAGGAGAACCAGTACAGGATCTGGTCGCCGGTGCGAGGATCGAAGTTGTCCTCCTCGAACGGTTCCAGATAGTCGACGACGGCCGCGAACGGTTCCGGAAATGCCAGGTAGATGCCGGTGAACGCCCACATGAAAATGAACAGCAGCGTCCAGAACCCGAACGCACTGTGCACGCTCCAGTTCACGCGACGCCAGCTCGCGCGCCAGTCGACCACCAGGGCCCGGCGCCACCCGTCGATACCGGGCCACCAGATGACCAGACCGGTCACCGACAACACCGCCAACAGCAACGCGCCGACGCCGTTCACGGTACGACCCGTATCGCCCCCGAGCAGGTTGTCGTGGAGGTCCAGGGTCCAAGTCGTGAGCCGCCAGCCGACCGGCAGCGAGTTGCCCAGGTACTCACCGGTGTAGGGGTCGAACAGCAGCAGGTCGCGCCCGCTGCCCCCCTCCTCGACCGACATCGTCACCGCCAGCGCCGGGTCGTCGGGCTCGGTCCACACCTCGATCTCGGCCTCGGGAAAGACCTGCCGGATCGCGGCGATCAACGCGTCGGGGCTCAGCCGGCTCCCCGCCATGGAGACCGTTCGGGGCTGGGGGTCGAAGCGCTGGCGCAGCTCGCTGCGGTAGACCAGGACACTGCCCGTGAGACTGATCACGACGACGTAGAGGCCCACGCCGAGACCCGTCCACAGATGCACCTGAAAGAGCGCCTTCCGGAGCCACGTCCCTTGCGGCTGCCGTCGCCAATTAGCTGTGCCGGCCATCTATCAACCTGATTCGCACCATCAGTTCGGACTCACCTTCGCCAGTTCACCCCCGAGGTACTCGGCAATGGCACCCATGCCCGAGCACCCCGCCAGCGCCTCGGCTTCACTGTTGTAGTTGGTATTGGTATTGATGTCGTAGGTGTACGATACGCCGTCCCGGTCGTCGATGAACTCGACCCCGGCGATGTGAATGTCGTTGGCGGCCAGGACCGTCTCGTAGCGCTCCACGAGCGGGTGCTCGAATCCTTCGAGAATCCTGAACAGCGAGTCGGCCGCGTCCCCGGCTGGACAGAAGTCGTCGTTGTCCACACTGACTCGACACGCGTCGGCCGGGCACAGCTCGAACCCCTGGCTGGTATCGACACGCACCGCGTACAGGAAGCGACCGCCGACAAACTCCACGCGCGTGATACACGGCTCCGGGGCATCGATGTACTCCTGCAGCAGCGTGATGCCGTCGATCGATGGCTCGAACGCGTCGCTCTCGACATACCGCGCCAGCGCATCATAGTCGCGGAACAGACGCACCCCCAGTCCCTTACCGGCCCGGTTGTGCTTGGTGATGAACGGCAGCGGCAGCCCTCGAGCGGCCCCGATGATCTCGTCACGCCCGACCACCGCGACCGTGCGGGGCGTGCGCACACCGCCCGCTTCCAACACGGCGTACTGCGCGACCTTGCTCACTTCGAGGGTCAGCGCCCGGGGGCCGTTCAATACCCGTCGACCATGTCGCTCGAGCCAGGACAGCACGGCGGCCGCGTATTCCGGCCCGTAGCGATGTTCCCGGGTATGGGACGAGGCGCTCATCCGGTTGTAGAACACGCCGGCGGGTGGCATCGTGGCCAGATCCACGGTGCCCGTAGCGAGAAACCACTCGACAAACGGCAACCCACGCGCGCGAAAGGCGTCGCGCAGCGGTGTCACCCACTCGTCATTCTCGTGCAGGACGTAGATCCGCGGCATCGTACTTCGCCGCGTCTAGAACCTGGGGTTCACGACGTTGTTGAAGATCGACCCGAAGGTGTAACTGAAACCGAACGAGACCCGGTAGCGGGAATCGGTGGCTAGTTGACGCCGCTGGAGCAGGATCTCTTCGTCCGACAGGTTTTCCGCCGGCAGGTAGATCTGATCGCGCACCAGCGACGTACTGGCGCTGACGTTCAATGACAACCCTCTGGCCACCCGAAAGGAGAGATTGCCGGACACGGAAGCGCTGTAGGTGTCGAGGTCGTTCAGCAAGCTGTTGTAATTGGCCCTGATGCGGCCGTCGCCCCACGGCTGCTCGACATCGAGGGTGGCTTGGACCTGCTGCGCCGGCACCGTCTCTTCGAGCTTGCTGAACAGGGTTTCTTCTTCGTACCTGAACGACTCGACCCCGGCCTCGTAGGCGAACGTCAGACTGCGCCGCGATGACTCGGAGTACGGAAACACGTTGTATTCGATGCCGGGCTGCACCCGCAGCCTGAGGTCCTGATTGAGAAAGGTCGATGCGCCCGCGCGCCCGGCGATCGACGCGCCCCAGTGCTCGCCGAGGCTTTTCACCACCTGCCCATCGACGTCGTACCTGGTGCTGATGTTGGTGAAATCGCCGCTGCTCAACGCGGTCACTGACTCGTTGTACGAGCCCTGGACTTCGGTGCGGATGATCCAGTCTTCCGTCGTGCGGTTTGCCGACGCCGACCCGTTGAAGTTCCGGCTGGTACGGGTGTCCTCACCGGACACACGGACATTGCTGGAGAGCCGGTAGACCCAGAAATTCCAGGGGTCGTCCTCTGGTTGGACCATCACCGACCGCGCCCCACTGCCCTGCCGCCCTGTCCCGATTTCGATCTCGGTGGCCAGCGGGGTCTCGATGATGTAGTGCAAGAATCCAACCCGCAGCACCTGGGCGATTCCCGCGCGGGTCTCATCATCGGTGTCGGTTCGGCTCTCGGAGTAGGCGTGCCTGACGTCGTTCCCCGCGAACTGCTCGAGTCCGATGAAGTCGAGCGTGTATTGGGTCCCGCCGCCGCTCCGCTCATTGGTCACCAGGACGTGGACTTGGGCGTCTCGTCGGTCCCGGACGTAGTTGACGAAGGTGATCTCACGGCGCAGGTAGTCGCGGTCACACGCGCGATTACAGTCCAGGAACACCCGTAGGCCCGCCGGAGCCTCGTCCTCCGGTTGCCCGTCGTTCTCACGGGGTGCTCCCCAGGCGTTGGACACGGACCCACACATGAGGATTGTGGAAATCAAACTCGCCAGCATGACACTCTGCCGTCTCATGTATCCCCGTTCTCGCTTTCCGCCCCGGCGCATCCAACGCGAAGACCGTAGCCACACCAGATGTGCACCTGGCCGCCGGTGCATCCAGCCTGTGGCGTGGCTGGGCACCGTCATGAGGACCGGCATGCTCCGGCATGCGCAATCCTCGCATTGGACGAGACGAGCCTCGCCCTCAAACCGTTTCACATACATTCTGATCAGAACCCCAGAGCCCGCCGGACGACACCGAACAGGTCGGACTGACGCATGAGTCCCCGCACCGCCTCGCCGCCGGGCCCTCGGGAAAACACCGGCACTTGTGTCCCGGTGTGCTCCTCCAGATAGTTCTCATTCGTGCCATACGACACGGTCATCACGCCCCCTTCCAGCGTCCGCACGCGCGCCACCTTCCCCGGTGGATACTGCGGCTCTGGACGAGAGGCAAACAGACTGGGCCAGGGAACGATCTGAGCCGCGTGGCCGTGGTCGGACGACACCAGAATGAGCGTATCTTGATGCTGCTCCTGAAACGACGCCGCGACGCGGACGGCCTGATCCAGCGCCCGCGTCTCGCCAATCTGCCCGCACGGCCGTCCCTGATGCGCCTGCTTGTCGATGGACGCGCTCTCGACCATCAGGACAAAACCACCGGGTGCGGACCCCAGACGCTCCAGGGCGAATGCGGTCATCGCCTCGAGCGTCGGTCGACTCCCAAACGCCGGGTTGTCGACGCACCGAAACGGCTGGGGGTCAATGACTGACCCGTCAGCCGCGAATTGGACCGGCCTGGCGCGCCCATCGGCTTCTCCAACCCACTCGACCGGCAACGTGTCGTCACCAAACAGGCCGATCAGCTTGCCAGGCTGGCCCTCGATGGCATCCAGCCCCGCGGCGTCGCGGACGATGCGGTACCCGGTGTCCCGCGCGCGCCGCAGCACAGACACCCCCGACTCGTCCAGTTGATCGAAGTGGCGATACCCACCGCCCAGCAACAGGTCGACGTCCGAGGTGGCGATTTGCTCAGCAATCGAGCCCAATCCACCGTTGGTTTTCAAGGCCTCCGGACAACGCGGGTCCGTCGGCGTGGGCCCCATATCGCCAGGTCCCTGACAGAACCGGCGATTAATGTGCGCGACGAAGCTGGCCGGCGTCGCGTCAGTCACGCTCGAGGTCGTGACGATACCGGTCCACTTGCCGGCCGCCGCCGCCAGCTCGAGCATCGTCGGCACCGCCTGCCCGGTTCCGGCCCGGGTGGCGATTCGCCCGCGGCTGGTCACGACCCCGGACGCGATCGCGGTGCCACCACTGGCCGAATCGCCCACGTACTCCTGCATACTCGGATCCGACTCGAGCACGGTCAGCACCCGAGCCGCCGCGCGATGTGGAAAGTATTCGAAGCTGAATCCACCGCCCGCGCCCAGTAGGTAGTTTCGCGCGATCGTCAGTTGGTGGTCGTCGACGCCGTCGCCGACAAAGACGATGGCGCTCCGAGCCACGGCCGGCTGGCGGGCGCCCGGGGTCGCGGAGAGCGCCAAGACCACCGCACTGGCCAGCCCCCACGGCACGACAGACGGGACGTTCCGCATCCTCTCAGTATACGGGCTCGCGCGGAACGCGTCCGGCCGGGGGAGACGCGCCCCTCAGCCGGCGCCGTTTTTCGTGCTCTGCGTGAATCAGGCCGCGGCCGGACGCCACGGCAGGGTCTTCAATCGGCGAGCCCGGCGGACGCCACCAGAACCAGCAATGCCCGCTGCACAGCGATGTGCGCATCACGGGGCGCCCACCACTCGTTGAGGGCGTGGGCGCCGCCCCCGGTTCCGCCCCGCCCCAGCGTGATCGCGGGCAGACCCTCGGCTATGGGCAGATTCGCGTCGGTCGACGCGGCGCCGAGCTGCGGTGCCAAGCCGAGAAACCGGGTCACCTCGAGCGCCTGCTGCACCAGCGGGGTTTCCGGCGCCACCGTTCCGGACGGACGATCACCGATCAATTCCAAATCGGCTTCGAGCAACTCGCCGCGATCTCGGGCTCGGTTTTGCTCGTCGAGCGCCCGGGTCACCGCGTCCCGCAACGCGCCCTCCAATCGGTCGACCTGGTTCGGGTCGATCGACCGCATGTCGATCTCCGCCCAACTCTCCTGCGGCACCGCGTTGACGGACGTCCCGCCTCCGATCCGTCCGACGTTGTAGCTCGCCGGCGACCCGATGTTGACGACCACGGCCGCCGCCTCGTCGAAGTAGTAGATCGCGCGCCCGAGCGCGTGGGCCGGGTTGGCGAGGCCGAAGTCGCCCCACGAATGCCCACCGGCTCCGGTCAGGGTCACTCGATAGCGGCGCGACCCCAGAGCCTGGTTGACGACCCGGCGGTCGCTGCCGCCGTCGATCGCGATCACACGATCGACCCGGGGGCCGCCCCGCCGCAGCAGATGCCGGACACCGCGCAGGTCGCCAAGACCCTCTTCGCCGACGCTGCCGACGAACAGGATGTCGGCGACCGTCCGGATGTCCGCGCGCTCCAGGACCCGGGCCACATTGAGCAGCAACACCAGGCCCCGAGTATCGTCCCCGATGCCAGGCGCATACAGACGCTCGCCGCGGCGCCTCACCGTCACGTCGGTCCCGGACGGAAACACGGTGTCGAGGTGGGCCACAATCGCGACCGTCTCCCCGGCGCCCACCCCAGCCCTGCGCGCAATGACATTGCCGACGTCGTCGATCGACACGTCGGGCAGGCCAGCCACCTGCAGCATCTCGGCAAAGCGCGCGGCGCGGGCGGCCTCCCCGAACGGCGGCGCCGGAATCTCTGTCAACTCGATGAGATCTGACTCGGCCCCGGCCTCCAGGTCTCGGGCCAGGTCCAGGGCCTGGATGATTTCGGGTCTGGCGGTCAGACGCGCCACCGCCGCGCCGTGATCCTCGTCGCGCTGACCCGCGAGCGCCGACGCGGACATACACACCAGCGCGCCGATCCCGAGGACCGTGGCGGGAATCTTCATGAGTGCGCTCGTGCGCGAGCAAGACGCGGGCGAGCCCCGAGCGGAGTCCGGCCCGCGACGATGCCTACTTCGACGCGGCCTCGCGCTCTTCGGCCCGATGGCCGGCCAGGATGCCGTCCATACCGATGTTGCCCTCGTGACAGGCATACTCGAACATCGGTTCGTCACTTCGCATCAGAGGGATCAAGACCGTCCACGGCCCGGTCCAGGCGGTCGGGTCGGTCAGCGTCACTTCGTAGTTGAGCGTCCTCGGCCCGACCAGCGTGAATCGCTCGACCATGTGCAACCCATCGGACGACCCACGAAACGTCGCGTCCGACGAATAGTTCGTGGTCTCCACCACCAGGGTGTCACCCTCCCACCGGCCGCGCGAATCACCGTGCAGCTGCCGCACCGCGTCCGGGGCATGGGACTGGCCGGTGAGCGGGATCACCCGCGCGTCATGGATCATTTCGTTCATGAACACCACGTGGTTCGCGCTCTGAAACATCTGGTAGTAGCTGTTGTAGCCGGCGCCGAGCCGTGGCACTCCGTAGCTGACACACCGTTCCTGCAAGGGCCGGTCGGTGTAGGTGTCGGCCGGGTGATCGCGACGATAGGCTGCCGCCTCCCCCCTGCGCTCACGCGCCTCCGGCGTGAAGTCCGGAATGCGGCCGTCTGGCGGGTCAATGACGAGCGACGTCTGACTCGTGAAGTCGCGCTCGGCAATCCAGAACTGGTTGTAGTTTCCCGTCGTGGGGTCGTACGATGTCGCTTCGATGCCCTCGATGGCCGCGAGCACGAGTTGGTCACCGAACAACGCGTCACCATCGCCGACCGCGGTTTGCGCCGCGACTTCGAGCGCCGCCAGCTCTTCTTCGGACAGCGTCGCCTTGTCGGACCACACCTCCGGCCGCTCGAGCGGCGTGGCATTGTTGTTCGCCCAGACCCCCTGCAGGTCGGGATGGCCATCCGGCGTACGCGGCAGCGTCCAGTTGCCGTCGGACGTCTGCCCCGCAGCCTGGGTGGGCGACACGAGGCCGCCGACCAAGACGGCCACTGCCAGACAGGACGTCGTCACCAATCTTTGACGCATTCGTCGATTCTCCTTGCCGCATTCTTGCGTTCCCAGGCCGTCGAACGTCAAGCGCTGGGTGTCTCGCGTGTGCTCGCCACGACGACCGCCAGGAACTGGCGCCGCCAGACGGGCGAAACCTCCTAATTTTAGCCAGTTCGAGACGGCTACGCTACCCACCCCGTCAGGCGTCGCGCCCGGCGGCCGGTTGGTGCACGCGTCCGGCCGCTAGTTGACGGGCACCCGATACGCCCGGTACTCGCCAGAATAGACCCCGCCGCTGACGGCGACGACGATGTACTGCGTGCCATCCACCATGTAGGTCATGGGCGATCCGCTTTGCTGCGCCGGCATATACACGGCGCCGACCTCCGCCCCCGTCGCTTTGTCATAGGCACGAAGCATCGCCCCGCGAGCGCCCGACGAGGTCGTGGTTGCCATTGGATCGCCCATGATGACCAGTGTTTTCGTCACCAACGCGCCCACCGCGCCGCTCTGTCCCGTTCGCGGGAGGTCCAGTCCCGCAAGGGCGGGATGCCGCTTGATCCGGTCTGGCGTGTCACCGTGAGCGACTTGCCACAGGATCTCCCCTCGGCTCATGTCGATGGCGGTCAACTTCCCGTACGGCGGCTTAAGGAACGGCAGGCCTTGCGGGTTGGGGGTCGCCGTACGCGCCCCGGTTCCGCCAAACACTTCGATCGCGCGTCGCTCGGGCGTGTCCGCACCTGACGTGTCGCCGCCGGTTGGGATAAATCGAATGCCGCTCAGCACGTTGCCACGCACGTAGCGAATGTCTGAAAAATCCGGACTCGGCGGAGGGAGCAGACCGATCGTCACCATGGACGTGTAGGACGGCGCATACAGAATCTGTGTCTCCGGGTCGAACGCGCCCCCGGGCCAGTTGGTCCCGCCGGACGACCGGAAGGAGGTGATCGCCCCGTCGAGATCACTGACAACCGGCGGAGTAAACACCGGGCCCGTCTGGTAGCGCCGGAGCAGACGCTCGGCCTCATCCCGAAGCTCGGGCGTGAAATCAATCAGCCCCTCGGTGGTCACGCCCTGGTGGTCGTAGGGTGGCGGCTTGGTCGGAAACGGCTGGGTCGGACTGGTCTGCTCGCCCGGCACGTCCGACTGGGGCACCGGGCGCTCTTCAATCGGCCACACCGGTTCTCCGGTCTCCCGATCGAACGTGTAGACCATGACCTGCTTGCCCATGATCGACACCGCCTTGATGTCCCGGCCATCCACGGTGATGTCCTCGAGGATCGGCGCCGTCGAGATATCCATGTTCCAAATGGGGTGGTGCACAAGCTGGAAGTGCCAGCGACGTTCACCGGTCTCGAGATCGAGCGCCACCAGACTCTCAGCAAACAGATTATCGCCAGGGCGGTGCCCGCCGTAGAAGTCGGAGGTGGGCGTTTCCACCGGCAGATACACCAGACCAAGCTCCTCATCGGCCGCAATCTGGTTCCAGACGCCGACGTTCCCGGTCACCTCCCACGACCCGTCTTCCCAGGTCTCGTGCCCAAACTGGCCCGGGCGCGGAATCGTGTGAAATGTCCAGCGGCGCTCACCGGTGCGCGTGTCGAAGGCTTGCACCAGTCCCTTGGTGTTGTTGTGTGTCCTGGGCGTGTGGCCCTCACGCATCGACGACCCAACGATCACGACGTCACGAGCGACGGTCGGGGTCGCGTGCAACCCGATCTCGCCGGTGACCGGATCGATCGGTAGCTCGTCGCCATACACCGCGGCGGATTTCAGATCGATCCACCCGCCGTCACCGAAATCGGGTACCCGCTGTCCGGTGGTCGCATCGAGGGCAACCAGGCGGAACCCGGGCGTGATGTAGAAAATCCTGGACGACGCCGGCTCCGCGGCCCCGCTCCAATAGGCCACCCCACGTCCCGACAGCTGTCGCGGCGAGGCGGCGCCACGCGCGCCCTCCCGCTCCGAGTGTACCCACAGCAGCTCGCCCGTGGCGGCATCAAGCGCGACGACCGAACGACGCGACCCGCCGCTCGCATACAGGCGCCCTCCCACCATCAGCGGCGTGCCCACCAACTTGAACTCGGGGCGCGTGCCGAGGTTGTCGGTCTTGAACGTCCAGGCCACCTCGAGGTCGTCGAAGTTGTCAGCCGTGATCTGGTCGAGCGGCGAATAGTGTTGCTGCGCGAGATTGCCGTGATACACGGGCCATTCGCCACGCTCGGTGCCGTCCGATACCGTCTGCGCGACCACGGCGACCGGGAGGGCGCCCAGCGCCAGGCCAAGCGCCACCGCCTGACAGCGTCCTGCGTAGTGCATGGGATTCCTCTCCCCTACCGGGTCTGCTCGGCCAGGTATGCCTCAGACGCGGTCTGGTCCATGAGCGGTACGACCTTGTCCGGGTCAATTCGCACCATGAGATAGCTGATGTGATCGTCGATCTTCGTGAACTGATGCCCGGTGCCGGCTGGGATGACGAACACGTCACCCGCCTGCAACTCGTGGGTCTGCGGGTTCCTGATGTCCGTCGAATTGTTGCCAGGACCATTCAGGAACTGCACGGCGCGATTGTCTGGCGGGCGCCGCTGTGGGTCCACCAGATCGGGACCGGTGCGGTTGGTGCCCGAGCCGCTCAGGACCACGTAGACCTCTGTGACCAGGTCGTGCGAGGCGACCGACCTCGGCCGAGGCTCGTCGAGCGCGCCTCGATAGGCCATGGCAATCTGCACCTGCGAACGCCCGATGTCGACCGAGCGCACCTGTTGGTCGACGAGGCTCTGTTCCCGGCCCAACTCACCGTAACGTGCGACCTCGGTCGCAGGGATGTGGGTCGCGGGACACAGCCGACACGACGGTTCGACATCCTGAGCCGTGACGCGTCCCAGCCCGAAGGCGGCCACGGCCACCACAACGCTCACAACCACGTTTCGCATACGGTGTCTCCCTTCCTGGACAGCTCGATGAACTGATGGTCAAAGTGTACACGAGAGCCCCGTTGACAGCGCGTCGTGGACCTAGGAGACTAGTGGGGATTTCATGACCAACACACAAGAACTGGGGCCGGCCGGGAAATACACACTCACGTTTTTCCTGGGTGCCATCTTCCTCGACATCGTGATCCTGCCGTACTACCTATTTATGGACTACGCGCCCGACGCCACCGTGTACACCTGGGTGGGCGCCACCACCGTCGTCCTGGCCGTGGGACTATGGCTGGCGACCGCCTTCGGCCCGCTCAAGACCACTCGTTGAGGACCCGGCGGCTCTTCCATGAGAGGGGTCGTGAAGGCCGTGCTCGGGCGGCTGGGCCTGCTCGACGCCACCCGCCGAGCCCGGGACGCAGTCGTGGCGCTCGGGTGGGTGCGGCACAACCGACGATTCTTGCGGCGCGGCGAGAACAGGAGCCTGCCGGTGCCAACGGCGCGGCTCCTGATGCTGACGACCGCGTCCCCCTCGGTCGAGTGGTTCATACAGACCGGGCGCGCCGGGGCCGACAGCATTCGAGAGCAACTGGAACGCCACGCCATCCCGCTCGGTCACGGGGGCGCGCTGCTCGATTTCGGCTGCGGGTGCGGACGCATCATTCGTCACTGGGCTGACCTGTCGGCGGACGTCCACGGGTGTGACTACAATCCCCTCCTCATCGATTGGTGTCGACGCCAATTGCCGTTCGCCCACTTCGAGACCAACGCGCTCGAACCGCCGTTGCCCTACGCCGACGCGCGGTTCGATCTCATCTACGCCCTCTCCGTGTTCACCCATCTGCCGGAACCGCTGCAGAGCCGCTGGGTGGCGGAGTTAGCGCGGGTCCTTCGGCCCGGCGGGCATCTGATCATTTCGACCCACGGTGAGGCGTACCTGGACACACTGTCCGAGGCTGAGCGCGCCCGGTTCAACACCGGTCAACTCGTCGTACGCGATGGTGACTCGGCCGGAAGCAATCGGTGCGGCGTCTTCTTCTCGGCAGACTATGTCCGTCGTCACCTCGAGCCGCGCTTCCGGCTGCGCGAGCACGTCGCCCGAGGCGCCAGGGGGAACCCGCCGCAGGATCTCGCCCTCCTGCAGCTAGGCGTACCGTCGCCTTCCACCCGTACGACATCCACCGCGGTAGCATCGGCGGTGCCCCGACCATGACTCGCGAGACGCGGAAGGCGACCCGTTGCGCGGTCGCGGCCATCGTCTTGCTCGTCGTCTCGGTCCGCGTGTGGCACGTGGCGACGTGGCGACCGCTGCCCGTGGTCGCGGCCGACCTTCCGGACTCGTTCGTACGAGTCTCCGGCGTCGCCCACGTCCACACCACTCACTCTGATGGGAGTGGACAGGTGGCAGACGTCGAGGCGGCCGCCGAGGCGGCGGGGCTCGACTTCGTGATCGTGACCGACCACAACTCGCTGGCTGGCAAGCCCAGCGAGGGGTACGGTCGGACGGGAGTGCTCACCGTGGTCGGCACCGAGATCTCGAATCGTGGAGGCCATCTCCTCGCCGTCGGGCTGCCCCAACCCACCTACCGCTTCTCCGGTGACGCCCGAGACTCACTGAGTGACCTGGCCGAACTAGGCGGTGTGGGATTCGCGGCGCATCCCGAGAGTGCGCGCGAGGACCTCCGGTGGCGGGACTGGAATCTGCCTGGGAGCTGGGGGGTCGAGATACTCAACGGTGATTCGCAATGGCGCGCCGCCGGCTGGGCCCGACGGCTCGGCGCCCTTGCCGGCTATCCCGTGAACAGCGACTACGCGCTGCTGCGTCTGCTACGCCGTCCACCGGCGCTCGATCGGTGGGACGGTCTGTTGTCCCGGCGGCATGCCACCGGCATCACGGGGGCCGACGCGCACGGCACGCTCCGGCGCACGGTGTCGTCCGTACTGCCCTTCCCCTCCTATGAAGCGGTGTTCCGGGTGGCCCAGAACTATGTCCTGTTGGAGCGTCCCTTCAGCGGCAATGCCACCGAGGACACAGCCGCGCTCGTGGCCGCGCTGGCCCGCGGCCGACTCTATGTGGGCATCGGGGCGTTGGCGCCGGCCGATCGGTTTTTCTTTCTCGCGGAGCGGACCGGCGAGCAATGGACGATGGGCGATGAGGTCCCAGCCGCCGGACCTCTTCGTATGCGCGCCGGTGGGGCACTACCCGCCACCGCCCGGCTGACCCTGTTCCGCGACGGCGTGGTCGTCACGGCCGGTGAACGCGCCCTCGATCAACGGGTGGAGGAGCCTGGCGTCTATCGAGTGGAGGCCCATCTCGACGGGTGGGACGTGCCGTGGATTGTCTCCAATCCGATCTACGTCTTGACCCAGGCGGACCGCGCGCGACGCCGCGCCGCGGCCGCGCTGCCCGGACCGGTGGTGGTTGGCGTGACGGCCGATCTCGAGCGGTTCGACACCGCCTCGCCGTTCACCGGGGTGTCCGACCCCTCGACCACTCTCGACCCGCGGGTCCTGGACCCGGGGGCCGGCCCCGATGGTTCATCCGCCGCGCGCATCGCCTTCCAGCTTGGCGTCCCCAGTGCCGACCATCCATCCCCATTCGCGTCGCTGGGAAGCTATGCGCCACGAGACCTGTCCGGTCGTAACGGCCTGGTGTTCTCTGTGCGAAGCGACGTCCCGTATCGGTTGTGGGTCCAGGTCCGTGACCTCAATCCGACAGAGCCGGAAGGCGCCGACACCTGGCAGGCCTCGGTCCGGTCCTCCACCGAATGGCGGGACGTCACCGTGCCGTTCGAGCGTCTGCGAAACGTCATCGATGACGTGGACGGCGCGCTCGACCTCGCCGAGACCCAGGCCATTGTCTTCCTCGTCGACATCGGGGCGGTCCCCCCGGGCACCGACGGTACCATTTGGGTTGATGACCTCCGGGTCTATTGACACCGCCGCCAACACGCGCGGCCGCGGCCCCCATCTCGTCAGCGGTCTGACGTTTGTGTGCTCCACCACTACAGCGGTTGAATCGTGTCCCCTTCCGTCGCTTCTCCCTCGACCACCGTGCAGATCGCGGACTGCGACAATACGCGGGTCACCTCGAGCACCCCGACGGTGTCGGTGATTCGATCGAGCACAACCCCATTCGCGTCCTTGATTTCATCGATGACTCGGACGACTTCGAAACGCTGCCCCACCGCCACGTCGAAGTTCTCTCCCTGGTTGATGTAGAAGGACCCGTCGCTGGCTCCCACGATCTGCGCCGCCGGTGCCGGTGGTGCCACCGGTTCGAGGTCTGCGAAGCGGTCGGCCTGACGGGCCAACGTCTCGGTGACCTGCTCGATGGCCGGACGGAGCGCTTCCTGCGCTACGCCAGCGTCAAAATCGCGCTCCAAACTGGCGCTGCGAAAAAATCCACCGCCCCAGGTCTTCTCCCCCTCGCCGCTCTCGGCCATCAGAATCTCGCCGGTGGTCGTGTCGACCAACCGCACATCGAGGATGGTTTCCGCCTTGGACCTGGACCCTCCCAGGCCACGGAACCCGCCTGAGACGGTCTCGATGGAAAACTGTGTAATCGATCCGGTCAAGATGAGCCGGGCCCCCAGCAATCGACCGATATTGGCCGCGGTTGACGCGTCGACCGCCCCGCTCGCACCGAGGTCCTGCTCGGCCAGGACCGCCGCCAACTGTGAACGCTCGATCATTCTGTACGACCCGGTCTTGAGCAACTGGGTCACCAGTTCGTCAGCGGCGGCCGCGCCAAGATTGTCGCCCCAGTACCGCCACGTGCTGTTGTTCTCGAAGTTCATGACCGCGACGCGGGGTTGCGCCAACCCGATAGCGGGGGTCAGCAACCACACCGCGAGGCCGAGAATCGCCGACAGATATGTCAACTGGTGTCTTGTACGCATGGTCACACTCCAAGGATATGATAACGTCGACGCCGGCACACGCTGGGCTTGGCGCGCACCAGCGATAGCACTCGCATGGGTGCAATCCCCAAGCCAGTCTCCCCCGTCCGGTATGGACATTGCAATTTCGTTCGTGTCAGCCTGCCGCGTGGGACGCCGGCTGGATGATGGCATCCTCGCTCCTGGACCTGCCTGATGGAAGATCTATCAGGGCGATCCTTCGGACCCTATCGTATTGTGGCACCACTCGGGGCGGGCGGCATGGCCTCCGTGTACAAGGCCTACCAACCGGCCGTCGACCGACATGTCGCGCTGAAGGTGCTCCCCCGTCATTTCGCCCAGGACCGCGAGTTCCTGGCCCGCTTCGAGCAAGAAGCCAAGATTCTCGCCAGCCTGCAGCACCCGCACATTCTTCCGGTCCACGACTACGGCGAGTCGGATGGCTTCACCTACATCGTGATGCCGTTCATCAAGACCGGCACGCTCGCGGCCGTGATTGACGGGCATCCGCTGCCGCTCGAGCAGATCCGACGTGTTGTCTCACAGGTGGGCGACGCCCTCGATTGCGCGCATACGCGCGGACTCGTGCACCGCGACGTCAAGCCCAGCAACATCCTGCTCGACGAACGCGGCAACTGTCTGCTCGCCGACTTCGGCATCGCCAAGATTCTGGAGGGTGCGGACACGCTCACCGCGACCGGCGGGCTCATCGGCACCCCCAAGTACATGTCGCCAGAGCAGGGTATGGGCAATGCGATCGATGGCCGCAGCGACCTGTACTCATTGGGGGTCGTGCTCTATGAAATGGCCACCGGTCAGGTTCCCTTTGACGCGGAGACGCCGCTCGCGGTCGTGGTTAAACACATCCGCGATCCATTGCCGCTCCCCAGCGAGGTGAACCCGAACATCCCCGACGTACTGGAGCGCATGATCCTGCGCGCCATGCACAAAGAGCCGGCCGAACGCTTCGGTTCCGCCGCCGACATGGTCGCCCGGATCTCAACCGTCGCCACGGCCAACGCCGGTGAGACGGATAGCGAGACCACGGTGCTGGTCGGCGGCATCCCGCCGCTGCCGACGAATGTCGCGTCGCCCCCGTCGCGCACCGACGACGTCGGGTCGACCACGGTGTCGACAAGCGAGTCGTCGCCGTCCACCCGCACGAGATCGCCCGGCCGCTCGCGCGCCGTCGCGCTGGCGGCGGCGATACTGGTCATTCTCGCCGTGCTGTGGTTCGGCCTCCCCGCGAACGAGTCTGGGACCGAGGCCGGGCGTTCCGCCGCCGTGTCCCTGGTCGGCGAGACACCGGGCCCTGACGCGGACCAGCCGCGCCCCACGGCGGTGGCGCCTCTGGAACCGGACAACCGCCCGGGCTCGACGGTCGACGCCCGCTCCACACCGGCTGGCGGGGATGCGCAGGCCGCGACGGGCCCGGACGCCACAGCAGCGGCCGCCCCGACACGCGAGGCGCCAACACGCGCACCAACGAGCCCGATCGCCGAGTCGAGCCAGGTCGCTGTCGGGGGCGCCGCCGTCGGCCAACGGGAACCGGTGCCGCCGACCTCAGACACTGGCGCCCCCCTAGCCGAGGCAACCGGCATCGAGCCGATACCCACGCGGGACGCGGCCGAGGCGGACCCCGGCGATCCGTTCCCGGACCTGGGAGACGGCACCCTCCTCGACCGGCAGCTCGGACTGCGTTGGACCACGACGGGCAGCCCGAGCCAGGGCCTGGACGGGCTCCTGTGGTCAGACGCAGATGCGTACTGCCAGG
>Ga0310121_10001661_pt1 | contig 22292 bp, 25 predicted proteins | sample CB27_Tmax_986_MG_FD_203504 | JGI IMG/M metagenome (GOLD analysis project Ga0310121, IMG submission 203504) | Marine microbial communities from Western Arctic Ocean, Canada - CB27_Tmax_986 | ecosystem: Environmental > Aquatic > Marine > Oceanic | place: Canada: Western Arctic Ocean | collected...
TGAGCGTACCACCGAGTCTGTCGCCGAGTCGTGTGATGCAGTTAATCAAGGGCAAGTCGTCACATCGTTTGATGCGCGACTTTCGGTCGATCCGCAAGGAGTTCTGGGGTCGGCACCTTTGGGCCCGTGGTTACTTTGTGGCGACGACGGGCAATGTGACGGATGAGGTGATAGTGAAGTAAATAGAGCTTCAAGGTGACGTGCCCCAGGACGACGATAGTTTCAAGGTAAGCGAATAGCGAATAGCGGAAAACCAAGCCGACTTTAGTCGGCGACCGAACCCATCGCCTTTAGGCGATGGAGCGCAAGCGCTTAGTCAATTTGTCGCCTACCGGCTCTTTGGCGTCTCGATGCAAGGTCCCTCGAGAACGCTTCACACCTGGGGCATGCGGTGTCCGGAGAATATTTTTCTCTCTTTGGCGCACAGCCCGAGCTCGGCCGTCTGCTCTAGCCATCCGACGATCGGACCGGTGCCGTCCCTCGCTCGGCTCGCAGACGGCGTGTTGCTCGAGGAGGCTCGAGTCCCGTTTCGCGGCAGCGAGAAGCCGGCTCGAGGCTATCGAGCGAGGTAGCGTGGGTTGAAACGATTGTATTTGGGGGGGTGTAGGACGCCGCAATCGCACCGGTCTATTTGAGCTCGAGTAGGATCGCGTTCGCCTCTTCAGCGAGTGAGGAATCGGGGTCCAGCTCTATTGCCTTGTGGAAGGCTTCAGCGCTCTCTTGAAATTCTCGCTGGCGGTAGTGTGCCAAACCCAGGTGATAAAGGATCTCGCCGCTTCCGGGGCGCGCTGCCGCGGCCTCTTTGATGAGCTCTAGGGCCCTCTCATAGTTACCCCGTTTGTAAATTATCCAACCGAGGGTGTCGGCGATGTCCGGGTTATCGGGCGCCTCGGTCCGAGCAATTTCCGCGAGCTCGAATGCCCGCTCGAGCATCCCCTCCTCCTCCTGGTAGAGATAGGCGAGGTTATTTGCCGCAGGTGCGAAGCGCGGACGGACACCTAGAAGCGTTTCATAGGTGTCCCGAGCCGCGCCGACCTGGTTCGACACTTGCTGCACCATGCCTTTGAGCATCATGATGGAGACGTTCTTTGGGTCGTGCTTTAGGGTACGCTGAAGCGATTCGAGAGCTTCGCCCGCTCGGTTGCTGGCGACAAACATGGTGGTGAGTTGGGCGTAGGCGGCGTTCAAATCGGGCTGAAGCTCCACCGTCTTGAGGAGCGCCGTCTCCGCTTGGTCCAGCCGTTTGGAGGCCGTGTATAGCTGTCCCAACAGGAAGTAGTGAGCTCCACTGGGCTCGATTGTCTTCATTTGACGCTGTACCCTATCGACGGCGCGACCGACGCGCCCCCACTGGGTATCGAGCGTCGCAAGTAAGCTCAGAGGCTCGATATATGTGGGATCGAGACGCAGCGATTCCGCAAGGGGTGTTTTGGATTCTCTGTCCTTGCCTTCGGCTACCAAGCTGCGGCCAAGCAGGAAATGCGCGCGCCCGTTGTCTGGGCCGCCTCGACGAAAGAGCGAAACGCCGCGGTGGCCTCTTCGTGTCTCCCTTCGCCGCTATAGGCCAGGCCGAGCAAATCGAAGACGGTCGACGAGGGCTGTCTCTGAGTGAAATCCTCCAGAATCTGGATCGCGACGGCGTAGCGGCCCGAGCGGATGTCGAGCTCCGCTAAAAGGAGGACGGCGGCAGAGGAATTGGGCTCGAGCTCTCGAATCGTCTGGAGCGTGGTTCTCGCTTGTTCGTTCTCGCCGAGGCGAATGTGCATCTGAGCGAGTCGCAATTGGGCCGATGCCATTTCCGGCCGCCTCTGGACGATGTCTTGGATGACCGCGATCGCTTCACGGAACCGCTCGATAGTTTCCGTGTATTCGTCGCGCAGGCGGTGTACGTTCGCCATGATCTGAAGTGCTTCTGGGTTCTTTGGGTTGTTCTCCATTATATGGTTCAGCGCTTTTTCACACCGCTCGAAGTCCTCGTCCGCGAAGCTGTAAGTAGCGATGCGTTGCCACACGGCTAGGAAATCCGGAGCCTCTTCGACGAGGCGGTCGAGCTTGTTGTTAGCCTCCTCCGTTCTCCCGACAAGGCGATAGAAATCCACCACGCGAATCTGGGCTACCGATCGAGTAGGCGCCACTTCGGCAGCCTGATCGAGCTCCGATTCCGCTTTCTCGAGCTCACCTGTCATTAGATAGAACATTCCGAGTGCTACGTGTGCATCGGGTGAGTCCGGCTCCCGTCTGGCAGCTTCCCGAAACGCGGCCTCCGCCTCGTCGCTCTCCTGTTTTCGGCTATGACGCACGCCGCGCGCGAGATGGTACCGGGCCTGCCCTTCGTGTCCGTGCCGGGCGTTATCGAGTCGTGCCATGACCCTGTCGATCTCTCCGGGTGTCACGGCCGTGTCGGCAAAGATTGCGAGAGCATCCAGGTTCCCAGGTTCCGTTTCGAGGACGGCTCCCGCTTGCAGTCGCGCCTCGTGGCTCTGACCCGAGTAAAGATAAACCGTGGCAAGCTTTACACGTATGTCGATGTCATCGGGATCGAGCTCCGCGGCGCGCTGAAGGTAACGGAAGGCGCGCCCGAACTGACCGGTGTCGTAGAACGTGACGGCGAGGCGCAAGGTAGCGATGGGGTCGTCTTCATCGAGCTGCAGGACATTCAGGAACTCGATGATCGCTTTTGTTGCTTGCCCTCCGCCAGATATTCGTCCCCACGTTTCAAGTGGCGTGCTGTCTGTTCGTCGGCGGAGTTGGCCGAGCTCGCGATCGCAATCGAGATGGCGAGGACAACGACGACCGCGCGCATGGAGCGAATGCACTTACAAGAATTCGAGAACACGCCACGCACCTTCCGTATTGGGCATGAGATGGCTAGGAGAGTTAAATAATGGAGAATTTCACGCCTGTGTAGCAAGTGGGCGACCGGCTTTTTCCATTTGTTCCCGCCGCCGCTGGCAGCGATAATGCTGGTGATATGACCCAGAATAGTTTCGTCGCCGCCGTCACTCTCACTCTGCTCGCTCTCGGTACGAGCGCTAACGCGCAAACGCCCGCGGACGATCGTCCCGTCAACTGGAAAGACCTTCCCTCGCCGTTCCATACAGAATCCGTGCGCAATCGCTCGGAGGTCGTCTCCCGGCCGGAAGGTGCCGAGCTGCGCCTGCCCGCGGGGTTCGAGGTCGAGGAGTACATGAGCGGGTTTACCACTCCCCGATTCATGATCCATGGGGACTCGAGTGAGATTTTGTTGAGCGACAGCGGTTCTCGCCGCGAAGAGAACGGCGCGGTCTATGTGTTGAAGGACGGGTCGAAGACTCGGATCCTCGACGGCCTGTCGCGCCCTTACGGGTTGGCGCTCCACGACGGGTGGCTCTATGTGGGGGAGCCGGAATCGGTGAAGCGCTATCGCTACGACTCGGCCGCGCTGAAGGTTTCGGGTCCCGGGGAGGAGATCATCTCGCTCGAAGGGCACGGCCGTGGCCACTGGACGCGCACGCTGCTCTTCAACGAGGACGAGTCGAAGCTCTATCTTACGGTCGGGTCAGGGTCGAATATCGATCAGAACGAAGACCCGATTCGAGCCGCGCTCCACCGCTACAACCCCGACGGCAGTGGCCACGAAAGGGTGGCGAGCGGGCTTCGCAACACCATTGGCCTCCGCTGGTACCCCGGAGGGGACGACCTCTGGGCGGCGGTTCAGGAGCGCGACGCCCTCGGTGATGACCTCGTTCCGGACTACGTTGTGAAGATCCAGGAGGGTGGTTTCTACGGGTGGCCGAATGCCTATATCGGGCCCCACCGGGAGCCACGACACGAGGACATCGATCCCGCCGAGGTCGCGAGCACGCTTTACCCGGATGTGCTTCTCGGCGCTCACGTGGCGGTGCTCGATATCCTCTTCTACACGGGTGACCAGTTCCCGGAGAAATATCGCGGCGGGATGTTTGCGGCGTTTCACGGCTCATGGAATCGCGCCGAGCGCAGCGGTTATGAAGTGGTCTTCATTCCTTTTGCCGATGGCAAGCCTGTCTCGGGTCCTGAGGATTTTCTCGGCGGCTGGATGCTCGATCCGACCAAAAAAGAAGTTTGGGGACGCCCCGTGGGCCTTTTGCAGCTTCCCGATGGCTCGCTGCTCGTCACCGACGATGGCGGCAAAAAGATCTGGCGCGTGTCTTACGAAGGTTGAGCACGGTCGGCTCTCGAGAATCTTACTGAACTCCAAACGAACATCGCCCGCGACGCCGTAGGCAAGGCGCGCGGGCGATGGGCGTGAGTGAGCACACGCCGTCCTAGTGGTAGAAAGTGTCGTCCACACTCGCTGCGTTGAGCTGGTTGCGAGGACTAACGGTGGTGGAGAACGTTCTCCGGAGGTAGGTGTCACCCGGATCGAAGATCCCATCGGACGCTCCCTGCAGCATCGCGGAGTCGCTCCTCCCTGCCACCGTGATTCGGACTCGGGTGACCCACGTGTTGGGATCGTCTGCCACTGGCGTTGGAGGTTCATCTACAAAGTTGAGATCGGCCCCGACCGCATACTGGAATTGAAGGTTCTCGATATTGCGGGAGACCGGCGTCCAATCCGTAGCCGCGCCCGTGGCTACGGTCAGGTCCCTTCGCTCGAGGGTGGGGTCGAGTGTGGGGGGAAGAGGACTAACGCGATACTGGATGGCATTGAATGCACCGATAATCGCGCAGTCGGAGTCGACCTCTCCGTTAAATCCTCCCGGGGGGTTCCAGCCCGCTCCTTGACCAGGGTTGTGGTTCAAGGTCAGTCCCACCCCGTAAGCTTGGGCGGTTGCGTCACCGTGAAGGGAGTGATTCCCATCTGGCCATCGCCATTACAGGCCGATATTTCGAGAGCAAACAAGACCTGCTGGTCATGGTACACGTTCTCCACCAGCGCTGGATCGGGAGCCGGACCGAAGGAATCGATGTCGATAAAGAGCGTAGCAGACTGCTCGATGGTGCCGCAGGGGCCCCCGCCATTGCCATTGCCAGTGGCGCCACAGGGCAATGGTTTCGACGTCGGAATGCCATCCTGGAGGGAAAGGATGGTAATCTCGTCCGGGGTGAGGCCGCCGCCGTCGGCCCACATGACTGCCAGCATTGGCGGTGTCCCGTTACCCGCCGCGAGGAGGTCCTGGGAGATACGGTTCATTCCCCAGCGCGTATTTTGGATGACGTCGGATACTTCAGGCTCCCGACCGAAGGCGACTTGCCCTTTTTGAAGCAACCCTAATACCGACGCCATCACAACTGTGGTGATGGCCATGGCGGTCAGCAGCTCGATCAGCGAAAAACCCGCTTCACCCGAGCCGCGGTTCGCCATTTGATACGTGAAGACCAGCCCGTTCCCGTCGAGTGATCAGCCGTCGGGCGAAAGCCAAACGAGGTTGGCGATGGTCACGAGGCGCTCCGCGGACCCGGTTCCATCCGCTGCTTTCATGAACAGACCCCGGTCGGGATCCCGGTCGGATGTAAAGACAACGTGATGACCATCAGGAGTCCAGCGCGGGGCGAAGTCGGACGCGGGGTCGGTCGTGAGCTTGCTGAGGGTCTTTCGTGCTGGATCGGAGGTCCATATATCAGCGCCAGCGACGCCCAACTGAAGGGCTACTTTCGTCCCGTCCGGTGATACGTCAGGAAAGGAGTAAATGTCTGCGGGTATCCCGAGCGACTCCTCCTGCCCTTCTCGATTCACCCATACCAGTCACCTCCGAAACATCATCACCGGGAAACGTCTTCTTGCCCGTGAGCATTTCGTAGAGCACCGCGCCGAAGGCAAAGATGTCGGTTCGTTTGTCGACTTTCTTTCCCTTGGCTTGCTCGGGACTCATGTAGGCCACCGTGCCGAGGACCACGCCGACGCGCGTCGCGTTTCTCGCCTGTCCGCCGGAGCCTTGGGCGACGGTGGGTGATCGTAGGCGACAGCGAGCTGTCGGCATCGGGCTGGTCGTCGACGAATATTTTCGCGAGGCCGAAATCCAGGACCTTGACGTCGTCATCCGGGGTCAGCTTGACGTTTGGCGGCTTCAGGTCGCGGTGGATGATCCTCTGCTCGTGAGCGGCCTCGAGGGCTACCGCGATCTTCGAGGCGATCGCGAGTGCTTCAGTGAGCGGAATGGTACCCCGGGCGATGCGCTCCGCGAGCATCTCCCATCGACGAGCTCGAGCACGAGGAAGTGCGTGCCCCCAACTGCTCCAACCCGTAAATCGAGGCGATGTTCGGGTGGTTCAGCGACGCCAGGACCTTCGCTTCACGCTTGAAACGCGCGAGCCGTTCATCGTTGTCGGCAAACTCATCCGGAAGGACTTTAATGGCGACGTCCCGGCCGAGCTTTCCGTCTCGCGCGCGATAGACCTCACCCATGCCGCCCTTGCCAATGAGCTCGAGGATTTCGTAGTGGTCGAGTGGGTGACCGGATTTGAGCGACACGACCGCGCGATGCTACTACGACGGTCCAAAGTGGGCAACCCGGGGATCGTCGAGAAGTCTAGGGCGTGCCTGTTTCAGCGAGCCACCCGGTAACGATGAGGAGAAGCGCCGCGAGCCCCACTTCGATGGTTGCCCAGCCGGAGCCCTCTCGCTCCGGAGCGCGGAAGTGCCACCAGTTGAAAAAGCCGCAACCGCCAATCGCCACGACCAGCGCGAGCTTCGTTGCCAATAAGCGCCCCCACGCGCTTTGCCAAAGCGACGCAAGATCTGGCAGAGCGTGCCATGCTGTGACCACACCGCTCACACCCACCAGCAGCGCACCGGTCGTCGCGATCGGCGCGAGCCTTCGGAACCGTTCTGGATTCGGGTCGCGGCGAAACGCCAGGACCAAAACGCTGAGCGTCCCCATCCATATGCCGGCGCCCGCGACATGTGCGGCCTGGATGATGATGATTGTCGTCCCGAGCACCATCGCGTGGCCCGTGAGCGGCAAGCTAAAGCAGAGGCCTAGCCCGGAGAGGCTCGTAAGCACCCAACCGAGCTTGGGTACGATAGATACCAACGCCAAACTCATGACGGAAGCGACGGCCGCGACCAGCTGCCAGCGCCACCTTTGACCCCATCGGCTTTCGATGACGATCAAGCGGAGACTTTCCCAAGACCACGCGTCTTCGCCAAAGGCCACGTAGTCATGCGCGACCGCGCGCAGGCCGATCGCGAGAACGAGCGCGCTTGCGGCCAGAAAGGCCAAGCGGCCGAGCCACTTCTCCTCTAGTTTGGAATCGAAGTAGACCCAGCGATAGCTGATGGAGCCGAGTAAGAGGATCGCCGGGATGTAGGTGAGGGCGCGCGCGAAGGCCTCGAAGCTATACGAGGCAGGCTCCATTTTCTAATGGGAGCTTTTCAACGTGAACTTGTACTCGCCCTTTTGGATGTGCCCGTCGTCGCCGGACGTCTGCCATTTCACCACGTATTCGCCGTCGGCGAGATCTTTGTCCTTGACCATGCCCATGAGCGACTTGTCTTTTCCAGGATGGACGAGCAGAGCAACGTCTCCGTTGGGTCCGGTCAAAGACACTTTGCTCACCGCCGCGTCGGGCTCCTGGGTGTACCACACCTGCACCGCCTCCGGCGCTTTGTCCAGGATCGCCCCGTCCTCGGGCGCCGTTTTGGTTACCGCCATGTGGGCAAGTGTGACGGAGGCCGCCGCGATGAACAATGCGAGCGTACAAAGGCTTCGAATGGCAAGTTTCATAGATCCTCTCCCATGTCCATACTAGGACGTGCGGCGGGCTGAGTCCAGTTCAGCCGCTCGGCGTGGCTCGCAAGAAGCTGCGCATGCCCATCATTAATACGGCCACCGAGGTCGCTCCGCAGACGATGCCCCAGAACCAATAGGGGCGCAGGAGCGCCTCTGCCATCTGAGCGACGTCGGACGGGCCGACCCCCGTCGATTCGGTGAAGAGATAGTCACCGCGCGAAAAGACACTGAGGCTGAGCTGCACGGCCATGAACGCGAGGACGACTTGCGCCACATTAGGGCTCGACTTCACCGCCAAGAGCACCGAGCCCACCCCGAGCGCGCCGACGAGTAGCCATCCGACGGGGCTCCGTACGACAAGGACGAGCGCCGCGATGCTCGCGAGCCCAAAGGTCATGAGGCCCGCATGGGCGGTTCTGGGTCGCCGGGCGAGCCAGAAAAACACTGCCGCGAGAAAACAGGTCCCACCAACCCGCCCGCGGACGTGGCTGCGCGCGCCGGCTATCGGGGATGCGCAGATAAGCGACGCCCGAGCCGTCCGCGGACATGACGAGCGATTCGAACGTGCCCCCTGTCACGAGGGCGGTCAGCCCATGGCCCATTTCGTGGGCGTAGGTCGAGAGGAGCAATAGCGGATAGGCGACGTAGCGCCCATAAGGCACAAGGTAGAGCCCTACCGTACCGACAATGACGCCGGCAAAAATCCAGGGCGCCTTGTTATTCTTCGACACACGCAGCGCGCCGCGTCGATCAGGAAATCATGATCGTGCGCGGATGCTGGGAGTTGTCCTCGAGCCGCGTCTTCTTGTTCGCGAGGTCTTCCTTGACGGGCTGGACGCGTCCGTTGACGTCCGTTGCTCTCGAGACCAACGTGTGCTCTCCTGCGCTCGAGCCCGTCCACGTATACGTGAACAGCTTCCACGCATATTTGCCCTCCGAGGGCTCCATCGTCGCTTTTTGCCACGGGCCGTCATCGACGCGGACCTCGACGGATTCGAGCGGCGTCCCGTCGTTCAAGACGAAACCGAGCGCTTTGAAGGTGTCGCCCTCGCGGCTCACGCGCGCGATGACCGACTTTATGCGCATGTGCGTGATGGCAGATTCTTTCCATTTCATTTCGCCGCCAATCATCTCGCCGTGCAACGTGCGGTACCAGCGTGCCTGGTATTTACCGAGATAAGGATCGTGCTGCACGTGGATGTTGGCGAGCCATTTCACATTGGGGGCGCCGTACCAGCCGGGCATGATGAGGCGCAGCGGAAAGCCCTGGTGGACGCTCAGCGGCGCGCCGTTCATTTCGGTGGCGATGAAGGGCTCCGGCGCCATCGCTCGGTCAATGGTGATGCTACGGCCATATTGCTGTTCGACTTCGTATTTACGGCCGCGAAACTCCACTTTCTCTGTGCCTTTATCGGCGCCGAAGAAAACCACCTCGTAAGCGTTCTCTTTGACGCCGACTTTGTTCAAGACATCAACAAGCCGGACGCCTTTCCAGCGCGCGTTCGAGGCGAGAGCCTGCATGGCGCGGGCGCTGTTGCCGGAGCATTCGAATCCGGCGACGAGCTCGGTCTCACCAAGAGCCTTGAGCTCGTCGATCGAGAAATCCGTCGGGTGGTCGACCATCCCGGTCACTTTGAGGTGGAACGTCGAGGCATCAATAGCCGGATGCCCATGGTGTTGGGTCGTGAAGAACTCGGCGGCGGGAGTGTAGGGGCCGTCGATCTTGCGGATATCGTAGAAACGGGTCGTCGGGCCACGTTCGGTCTTCCACCCATCTGGGTAATCCGTGAACGGGACGAGCGTCTCTCCTTGAAGGAGAGCGGGGAAAGCCCATTCAGGTAGGGCAAGAGCGCCTAGTCCGGCAACGCTTCCTCGGAGGATGTCGCGTCGTGTCAGCTCATTCGTCATGAGTTTCGTCTCTCTTTTCGTGCTTGTTTCGCGCAACGCAGTTCTATCACGATCGCCCCGATCGTGCCAAGCTCAGCGCTGCCCCCGAGGTCGTCGGAATGCGGGCTTTCCACTTCCGGGCCCTCCCACGACGCGCCCTTCTTCGTAAACGATCTCACCGCGCCGGATCGTCGTGACGGGCCAACCCTTGACGGCCCAACCTTCGAACGGCGTGTAATCTGAGCGGGAAGGGTCGTCCGCCGCACTTGCGATACGCTCGAGGTTCGGGTCGAGGATGGCGATATCGGCGATCGAGCCCTCGCGGAGCACGCCTCGCTCGGGGTAGAGGCCGAAGGTTCGCGCGGCCGCTGTCGACGTGACCTCGACGAAACGTTCCGCGGTAAGACGCCCCTTGCGAACACCCTCGGAAAAGAGAATAGGGAGCATGAAACGAAGGTCGCTCACACCAGGCCGGAGACGACCGATATCGAGCTCGGGATCCATCTTCTGCGCGCGGGTCCACGGCGCGTGATCAGTAGCGAGGAAATCGATCCGCCCGTCCACGAGACCGCGCCACATCGCGTCGACGTCGGTCGCCGAGCGAAGGGGCGGCTGGCCTATGTAGAGCGGACCGTCCTCGCCTCTGAGCCGCTCTTCCGTGAAGTAGAGGTAGAGCGGCCTCGTTTCGATTGTAAGAGGCAAGCCCGAGCTGCGGCGCGCGGTGTCGAGGGCGCGACTCGATGAGAGATGCACCAAGTGCATGGGAGCGCCTGTGTACTCGCATAGCGCCACGGCTTGTGCGCTGGCCGCGACTTCTGCGATCTCCGGACGGCTCTCGGCGTAGTGACGCAGCGAGGTCCTTCCTTCCGCGCGAAGGCGTTCGAGCGTCGAGCGCAGTAAAACGCCGTCTTCGCAATGCATCAGAGTGACCACGCCGACATCCCGGGCGGCTTCGAGGAGTGTTACGAACGCCGCGCGGTGCTCGCCGAAATCGGACCGCGTCATGAAGACTTTGTGGCTCGGCTGACCCAAGGCCGCAAGCTCTGGCATGAGCGCCGCGAAGTCCGGGCTCGGCGGCCATGTCGAAGCGTGGAAAAAGACATCTCCGATCGCGCTCTTCTCGACTTCGTCGAGCCAGCGCTTCATTGCATCGACCGCGTCCTCGCCGTCTTGGGGGTAGGCAAAAGTCCCGACCGTCGTGATGCCGCCCGCCACCGCCGCCGAAGTACCGGTGGTAAGGTCGTCGACGAAAGAACCTTGAAGATGCGTGTGCGGATCGATGCCGCCGGGGATGACGAGCTTGTCGGTCGCGTCGAGGACGCGCGCGCCGGCAGGGATGTCGAGCGCGGGCCCGATCTCCGCGATGAGCTCGCCCGATAAGCGCAAGTCGGCGATCTGGTTAGAATCCGCGTTGACCACGCGTCCGCCGCGGATCACGATCTCCGTCGAGGCTTGCATGGGTGAGGCGCGAGCGATCCATCCGGTGGCGACCGCGCCTATGTGGTGGAGTGCCTCGCGCCGGTTCATGGTAAGCGGAATTGTGTCATGCTACGCCGATGTTGCGCACGATGTTCGTCGTACTAACGCCTTTTTGGTCCTCCGCACGGCCACAGAGCGCATGCTCGCGCCTCACAGCACGATCGACGACGAGCTGGGTTGGGCGCTCGGCTGGGCGTCGAAACGACAGAAGACGGGACCGTGTTCTGGCAGTGGGGCGACGATGGATCGTTCAAAGCGCTCGCGGCAAGCTCGCGTGCAGGGCGAACGGCGGTCGTCGTGCTCTCGAACGGGCAATGGGGGCTCGACGTCGCCCGTCCCGTCATCGAGCACGTGCTCGGCGTCGACGTTTTCTGGATTTCAGAATGGTGAACTACCGCTAGCCAGGTAAACCTGAAAGCTATTGAAACGAAGTGACTTAGCTGGCACCCTCCAGAAAAGTGCGAACAAAATCCTCACTTCTGACCGGTTAGAGGTTAACCGTTCCAAAACAGAGGAGTAATAGATGCGACGCAGTGTTTACTGGGTTTGCATGTTCTTGTTTCTCTTATCCGCAGTTCCCGTTGCCTGGGCTCAGGTGCCGCCCCCGCCGGACAGGGCCGATGCGCTGTCCGACCGCTACCCGGGGCGCGCTTACTCGCCTTATGCCGGCCGTGGGTTTCCGAGCCGCCCTTTCTGGCGACACGCATCTTCACACCAGCCTGTCGATGGATGCGGGTGCTTTCGGAAATCGTCTCGGCTCGACGCGGCCTATCAGTTCGCGCGCGGCGAAGAGGTCACTTCCTCGACGGGGTTGAAAGCGAAGCTTTCGCGCCCGCTCGACTTTCTCGTCATCGCGGATCACTCGGACAACATGGGCTTTTTTCCTGACCTGTTCGCAGGCAAAGCCTTCATTCTGGAGGATCCGACGGGTAAGGATTGGTACGACCGCGTTATGGCTGGCGAGGGTGTCGGTGTAGCGCTCGAGCTCATCGGCCTGTTCTCGCAGGGCGAGTTCCCGGAGCGGCTTACCTACACGCCGGATTCTACTCCCTACAAATCGGCGTGGTCCGCGACGGTCGATGCGCAGAAAAGTTCAACGACCCTGACCAGTTCACGGCCTTCATCGGTTACGAATGGACGTCACTCGTTCGGGGCAACAACATGCACCGCGTCGTCTATCGAGACGACGGTGACATAGGTCGGCAGATGGTACCGTTCACGACCATCCCGCCTATGGGTAGCACCAACCCGCGCGACCTCTGGAAGTGGCTCGCCAACTTCGAAGAGAAAACCGGAGGGGACGTGCTCGCCATCGCGCATAACGGGAACCTTGCCAACGGGATCATGTTCCCGCTCGAAGCGCAATATGACGGCGTTGTGCTCGACGACGTCTATGTCAATCAGCGTGCCAAGTGGGAGCCGCTTTACGAAGCAACCCAGATCAAAGGCGATGGCGAGGCACACCCGTTCTTGTCGCCCAATGACGAGTTCGCTGACTACGAAACGTGGGATTTGGGAAACCTCGATGCTTCCGAAGCGAAGACGAACGACATGCTCGCGGGGGAATATGCCCGCGAAGCGCTGAAGCGCGGGCTCGCGATCGAAAAAGAGCTCGGCATCAACCCGTACAAGTTCGGAATCATCGGCTCGACCGAGAGCCACACATCACTCGCAACGGCGCAAGAAGACAACTTCTTCGGCAAGCATTCCGGCTACGAGCCCAATGCCGATCGGATGACCCATCCGTTCATGAAGACCGATGCGGGCACCATCTTCGGGTGGCAGCAAGTTGCTTCGGGGCTCGCGGCGGTCTGGGCGACCGAGAACACGCGAGAGGCCATCTTCGACGCCATGGAGCGCAAAGAAGCCTACGCGACGACGGGCTCGCGCATGGGCGTGCGCTTTTTCGGCGGCTGGGAGTTTACCGATCAGGATTTGAACAGCCGCCAGCCCGCCTTTGCGGGCTACGACAAAGGCGTCGCGATGGGCGGCGATCTTCGCGCGCGCACAAGCGGCGCTTCCGCGCCGACGCTCATGGTCTATGCGCTGCGCGATCCGATCGGCGCAAACTTGGACCGCATCCAAATCATCAAAGGCTGGATGGATGCACAAGGGGCTACCCACGAAAACGTCTACGACGTCGCCTGGTCGGGCGACCGCCGGGTGGGTGCAGACGGGAAGCTGCCCGCGGTGGGGAACACCGTGGACGTGGCCAACGCGAATTGGACGAATACGATTGGTGCTCCCGAACTCGGCGCCGTGTGGAGCGACCCCGATTTCGACCCAGCACAAAAAGCTTTCTACTACGCGCGGGTGATCGAGATCCCGACACCCCGTTGGTCGACCTATGACGCCTTTCGGCTCGGGGTTCCCTTGCCCGAGGACGCGCCGACGTCGACACAAGAGCGGGCCTACACGGCACCCATTTGGTACACGCCGTAGGTGCGCGGAGGCAAGTTGACGGCGTGATGTCGAGCCGGGCCACTTGTCCGAAGTGCGGCGCCGAAGCGCTCGGGAAGTTTTGCAACCAGTGTGGCGAGCCACTCCATGCGGTCTGCAAGGCATGCGGCACGGAGGCGCCGGCCAAATCGCGCTTTTGTCCCGAGTGTGGCGCGTCTTTCAAGGGCGCGTCGCCGAAGAAGAAGCCGGTGGCTCCCTCTTCGCGAGACGCGTTTGTGACGCCGTGGATGTTTGCCGGAGGCGTCGGAGTCGTGCTTGCGGCCGTCGGGGTGTTCTTGATTCTCGACCGCCAAAGTGTGCCGCCGCCTTCGAGCGTCCCTGCCGCGAGCCCGGCGACGAACGCCCCGCCGGATATTTCGTCTTTGTCGCCGCCGGAAGCTGCCGAGCGGCTCTTCAATCGGATCATGACGGCGGCTGAGCAAGGCGATTTAGGTGAAGCCCAGAGGTTCGTGCCCATGGCACTTCAGGCCTATGGCCAGCTCGGCGTGCTCGACGATGATGGCCACTACCATGTCGGCTTGCTCCATGTGACCATAGGTGACACGGATAGCGCTCAGGCCGAGCTCGACGCGATCCGCCAATCCGTGCCCAACCATCTTCTCGGCATCCAGCTCGCGCACGCGATCGCGCAGGCGCTCGGCGATGAGGACCGGGCGAGAAAGGCCTATCGCAACTTCCTCGACGCTTACGACGCTGAGATCGCGACGGGGCGGGCCGAATATCGGGGGCATCGAGGCGGTATCGATAGTTTTCGAGACCGCGCGGCAGAGGCGATCCTTTAGGGTCGATTTGATAGACTGTTCCAATCGTGACGTTACTCGACATCCAAGCCGGCCCCCATCTTTTCAAAGCCCGTTTCGAGGACGAACGGGCCCCCAAGACCTGCGCGCGGTTTCGAGAGCTTCTTCCGTTTGAGAACAAGGTCATTCACGCTCGCTGGAGCGGCGAAGCGGTTTGGGTCCCTCTAGGCGAGCTCGATACGAAGTTGAAATTCGAGAATCACACGAGCCATCCCTCGCGCGGGGATATCTTGTTTTACCCCGGCGGCTTCAGCGAAACGGAGATGTTGTTCGCTTACGGAAGCTCTCTGTTCGCGAGCAAGATGGGGCAGCTTGCCGGGAATCATTTTCTCACGGTCGTCGACGGCCTCGATGAGCTGGAGACGTTTGGAAAGCTCGTGCTCTGGGAAGGCGCCCAAGATATCACATTCCGCATTGCGGGGTGACTGAGAAAATGACGAAAAAGATTTGCGTGATCGCGCTTATAACCGGGCTGGCCATGGCCGAAGCCGACGACTGGAATCAGTGGGGCGGACCCAATCGTAATTTTCACGTATCGTCTATCGGACTCAACGTGTCATGGGGGCCGGACGGCCCGGAAAGGCTGTGGAGCCGTGCGCTCGGAGAGGGCTATTCGAGCATCGTTGCGAGCAGCGATCGGCTCTTCACCATGTACCGTGACGACGAGACGGAAGTCGTCGTCTCCCTCGACGCGGCGACGGGTGAAACGCGTTGGGAGCATCGCTACAACGCTTCGCTCAAAGAGGACATGAACTATGGCACCTGGCTCCGTCAGGGCGGGGCGGGACCGTACTCGACGCCGCTCTTGCTGTCGGGCGTGCTCTACGCGGTTGGCGTCACGGGAAAGTTCCACGCTTTCGATGCGAGCTCCGGCGAGATCCTCTGGTCTCACGACCTCGACGAAATGTTCGACATGTCGGGATATAGCGGTTTCGCACCGAGCCCTATCGCCTATGGTGGCAACGCCATTCTTCCCGTTGGTGGTCGTGGGCAGGCGGTGGTAGCCTTCGATCTCGAAAGCGGCGCCGTCGCTTGGAAGAATCAAGATTTCCGCCTCGCGCCTGCGTCACCCCTATTGATCGACGTCGACGGGGAAGAGCAGCTCGTCGTTTTTACGCCCGACAACGTCGTCGGTCTCGACCCGGAAGACGGCGCGCTTTTATGGAGCTATCCGCACGCCACGAATTACGGCCTGAACATCAGCACGCCCGTTTGGGGTGAGGGGAACTTGTTGTTTTCCTCGTCCGCCTATAATGGCGGAAGCCGCGTCATTCGGCTTACTCGCGAAGGCGGCAAGACGACAGCCGAGGAGCTCTGGTCCACGAACCGGTTTCGGCTTCACTTTGGAAACGCCATCCGCGTCGGCGAACTCATCTACGGTACGAGCGGGGATTTCGGGCCAGCGTTCTTCATCGCCGTGAACATCCACACCGGCGAGGAAGTCTGGCGGGAGCGCACCTTTGGTCGCTCTCAGATGGTCTATGCCGATGGGATGTTTGTGATCGTCGACGAGGGAGGTGACCTCGCCCTCGCCAAGCCCACTGCCGAAGGCCTCGACGTCCTCGCGCGCGCGGAGCTTCTGACCGAAAATGCTTGGACTCCACCCACGCTCGTGGGAACGCGCCTCTACCTTCGGGATCGAAAGAACGTTGTCGCCGTTGAGCTCGTCAAATAGAAGTGTCTTGCTTTCTTAGACGCGCGTCCGATATACGGCGCCCATCCCGCCGAGGCCAAGCAGGGCGAGAATCTCGTAGCGTCCGATACGGGAACCGTTCGTGAGGACCATCGCAGAAATCTAAGGTGCTGAGGTGCAGGTGCTGCGTCTTGAGGTGCTGAGGTGCAGGTGCTGCGTCTTGAGGTGCCACCATTTTGTTCTTCGGTACGAAAGGGTGTTGCGTTTTTCGCCGAGAATTAGAAAAAAGTTAGTCGGTAGGGATGATACCACCACCAAACTCGTCAGGGATCCCCTCGAAACGTCGAGACTTAGTGCATTTCTTCTCCCAACGAGGGAGGTTTCGAAATCAGAATTCGTCTATACGTAGTATGTCTCGGCAACTCCGTCTGCTCCATGGCGAGAGCGGGCTCGTGGAGATCACGTCGCGTACCCAGCATGGGCGGTTTCTGATGCGCCCGTCCCCCGGGGTCAACGATCTCATTCTCGGTGTGCTCGGGAAGGCGCAAGCAAGGTACGACGTGATCTTGCATGCGTTCATTTTCCTATCGAACCATCTGCACATCCTAGCTACGGTGCTATCCCCTGAGCAATTGTCTCTATTTATGGCTTTTTTCAAAGGCAACCTAGCGAAGGAGCTTGGTCGCCTCTATAACTGGAGAGAAAAGTTTTGGGGTCGGCGCTACCATTCCGCATCGGTTTCCGGCGCCGAGGAAGTCCAAATCGCGCGATTCCTCTACATCCTGGCCAACGGCTGCAAAGAAGGGCTCGTTGGCTCACCGCTCGAGTGGTCCGGACTCTCGAGCACCGGCGCGCTCTACCGCGGCGAAGCGACGATGCAGGGAACCTGGTACGACCGCACCGCACAGTATCGTGCGGCCCAGCGTGGCAAGTACCAGCTTTTTCCAAGCACCGAGACCGTGCACTTGAGCCCACTTCCGTTCCTCAACCAACGAAGCGTAGCCGAGCAGCAGAAATTCGTGGTCGCATCCGTTCGTAGGATTGAACGAGAGACCGCTCAAACACATACGACCAACGGTACGAAGCCTCTAGGGGCTCGAGCCATTCAACGCCAGAAACCTCACGACAAACCGAAGGCGTTCAAATCCTCCCCCGCGCCGTTATTCCACGCCGCGAACCGGGAGGAATTTTGGACAATGTACAACGCGCGCCAGAACAAGGTGGCGGCCTATCGCGTTGGGGCCGAACGTTTGAAGAGGGGCGAGCTGGGCGTGAGCTTTCCACCGGGATGCTTTCCTCCGAGACTCCCGTACGTGGAGAGCCGCGCACCGCCTTCGCCTCCGCATGTATCACGGGCTCTACGAGATCGTCGAAGGCTTTACCAAGAACGCGCATGCAGGATTCGGGCGCTCGACCTTGGGCCCACTCGTCGTGCTCCCGGTGATCCTCTGGATCGGCGTCACGCCCTACACATGGCCCGTCTTGGCGGCGCTCTATCCTGAGCTCGCCTTCGCTGGGGCGATTGGCTCGATTGGCGCGAGCCTAGGGCTCGTCTTGGTTGCCCAGAGCCTCGTCCATTGGCGTCTGGGATTCCCACTCTGGCCCGTCCTCGTGGCTCCCATCGCCACGGTGATAGGGTTTTTCGTCGTGCTCCGCTCGCTCAATATGGTGCGCAAGGAAGGGGTTGTACGTTGGCGCGGTCGCGAATAACCACACGAGAGCACCGAGTTTTGAGCATGAGAGAAAAACGCCGGCGCCCGATGAGGACGCCGGCGGCTTGAAACCGAGGCTACTCGGAGACCGTAATCGTGACCGAGGTGCAGAGGCCGGCCTCGTCGAGCGTCACGTGCTCGCCATCACCGATCTGAATCGTGATCGTATGCTCGCCTGGCTCGAGCTGCATTTCGATCATCGCGGAGCCGTCGCCGAAATGTACCCAGGGGTCGGCTTCTGGAATGGCCTCTCCAGGTGGGAGACATTCGGTGTTCAGGCCGAGGTGATGGTGGCCCGCTCCTTCGTGAACGTCACCTTTCGGCTCGATCGTGATGTTCTCGGAGCCGAACTCGAACGCGACCGGCGAAGTGACGGTCGCCCCGTCTTCCGGGGTGATGAACCAGACGCGTGGTGCGTCGGAGCTCTCCGCCATCTCGGCGGGCTCTTCAGCGACAGCGTGTTCCATGTCGGCCTCGTGGCCGGCTTCTTCTGCTTCTTCTTCTTCGCCACCACCGGCGCAAGCGAAGCTTAGGCAAAGAAGGAAGATGCAAGTAAGGGCGGTCAAGTAAAATCCGTATCTCCCCTTGAGTGGGGTGAGAAGGGTCCTCATTTTAAATTCTCCTGTCGTTGGGTTTGCGCGGCAACGGTGAATTTCGAGCCGTGCGGATCCAAAGCCCCTCAATCCTAGGGGAAAACGGGGCCCACGACAAGGGCAAACCGGCCGTCAGGATTTCAGGCTTCGTGGGCCCAGCGCCCGCCCACCATCGTTCGCTCGACGGGGGTATCGATGAGCGTCGACGGGTCGACTTCGGTCGGATCTTGGCCGAGCACCACGAGGTCGGCGAGCTTGCCGGCTTCGAGAGAGCCTTTGTCGTTTTCTTCGTACGACGCATTTGCGCCGTGGAGTGTGCCGACGCGGATCGCTTCCAAAACGCGCACTTTTTGACTCGCGCCCCACGTGGTGCCGTTCATGTCCGTGCGTAACGCTCGATTGGAGCGCCATCATCGGCTCGAACGGCCCGGGCGGGTAATCCGAAGTCTGCGTCACTTTGATCCCCGCATCGAGGAAGCTCCGAACCGCGAACATGTGCTCCAGCCGCTCGGCGCCGTAGTAGATCATCTTCTCACCGTGATAGTAGACGTAGGTCGAGAACGGGTTTGGGATTGCGCCGAGCGCGCGGATGCGCGCGATGAGGTCGTCGTTGATGACGGTGCAGTGCTCGAGGCGGAAGCACGGATCCTCGCGAGGTAGCTCCTGCTGGACGCGCTCGAGCACGCGCAGCGTGATTTCGATCCCGACATCCCCATTGGTGTGGACGGCGACTTGCCAGCCTGCCGCGTGCGCTTTGCGCGCCTGTTCATAGAGCTCGCTTTCTTCGGTCACGATGATGCCGTAATCGTCGAGGCTTCCGACGAAGGGCTCGCTGAGCCGCGCCGTGCGCTCCAAGATCGAGCCGTCACAAAGAAGCTTCACCGGCCCTACTTTGACCCACTCGTCCCCGAGCCCCGTTCGGACCCCGGCCTCGATCATCGCGTAGAGATATTGCACATCGATGAGTGCGTAAACGCGCAGAGCGAGCTCGTCCGCCTCGCGGGAATTCTGATAGGACCTCAAATCGTCGGGCGAGCCGAGCGCGTCATGGGCGGAGGTGACACCCGATCGCGCCATCATCTCCGTGATGAGCTTGACGCCCTCCCGCGCTTGCTCGCGCGAGAAATCGGAAGGGAGCAAATTGTCCATCGTAAACGCGGCGTTCTCTTCGAGCTTTCCATTGAGCCGACCCGAGGCGTCGCGCCCGCGATGGCCGCCTTGCGAATCGGGCGTGTCTTCGGCAATGCCGGCTTTCTCGAGGGCGAGCGAGTTCACATAGGCGGTATGTCCGCAGCGGTGCTCGATGAAAACGGGATGTTCGGGCGCGACTTCGTCGAGGTCCTCACGTGTGAGGGCGCGGCCTTCTGCGGTCTTCTGCGGTCTTCGTGTCGTCATATTTGAATCCCGTCACCCAGTCGCCCACCGGGGTCTCTTGGGCATAAGCACGGATGGCGCCCTTGATCGCTTCGATGGACCTCAGATCGCAATCGAGGCGGGTCAAATGGCGAAGGCCTGAATAACCCAGATGGGTGTGTGCGTCGATGAATCCAGGGACGACTGTCTTTCCTTCGAGGTCGATCTTCCGCGTTGCGGCGGTGGCAAGGTTGAGCACGCCGTCGTTCGAGCCCACGGCAAACAAACGTCCTCCGGCGATGGCGACAGCTTCGGCCTTTGGCTGCCGGTCGTCGACAGTAATAATGTTGCCGTGGTGCAGGGTCAGCTCCGCGCGCGTCTGCTCGAGCGGGAGAAGACTGGCGGCGCTGACGCTTTTGAGAAACTCGCGGCGGTTAGGACGAAACATGGTGCCTCCTCTCGAAGAGGCACGATTCTATCAGACTAGTTTTCGTCGGACTTCGTTTTCTGTGGCTGCTCGGCTGGGAGCCCTGCGAGGAACAGGTCGCTCAAGCCGGCGATGGTGCGATGATCGTGGCTGGATTTGCTGCGAAACATTGCTTGTTCCTCGCCCGTCTCGCCGATAGCGAGGAGCGCCGCGACGAGGACTTCGACTTGTGACGGTCCCGGCTCCGGGGCGAGGACGTCGGCGAGACGCACGATACCCACACGAACACGCTCGGCCAGTTGCTCGGCCCGTTGATGTTCCGGCGCAATTCTGAGAGCTTCGCACACGAGCCGGAGACTCCCGGCAAGATCGCCAGTGGAGAAAGATGTCTCGGCGGCCTCTAGTTTTTCTTCGGCCCTGACCACGTCTCGCTGCGTGGCTCCCGGAAGTGGGGGCATCCCAGTCCACGTCGCATCGTAAATCGACAGCGTACGGTCACTGTCGTTTGCGCTAGCAAGAGCGGCGCTCTCCACGAGCTTTTCGAGTCGGCGCAAATGCAGGCTCGCCCCGTCCTTTAGACCGACGAGCGACAGGTAGCTCACATCGTCGCGCTCGAGCGAATCCGTGAGGCGTTTCGACGGCGAGCCGATGCCTTCCCTGGAAAAGAGCGCCCGGTTTTGATGCGCGAGATCCTTGACCTGGGAAAGTGTGCGTCGTGCTTCCTCGCGCAGTTGCGTCTTGTATTGGCCGAGGAATCGCCGAAAACGGGTCAGGTCGTTAATTAGATCGTCGGCGTTTTGATAGCGCAGCTCAACGGACTTGTTCATCATCTTGGAGACGATACGGCTCAGCTCCGTTGGAATAGCGGGAAAGAGCTCCCGGATCGGTTTCGGTTCACAGCGAACGATCTCGTCGAAGACGACCTGGACGTTCTCGCCGTCGAATGCCTTCTGGTCCGCCATCAGCTCATAGATGAGAGATCCGAGCGAGAAAATATCGGACCGCGGATCCGCTTTGGCGCCGACGACTTGCTCGGGAGACATATAGAATGGCGTCCCCACGATCTGCCCTACTTCCGTGAGCGTGGAAAAAGCGATATGCGCGAGCCCGAAATCGAGAAGTTTGACCTCGCCGGCATGGGTCACGAAGACGTTTCGCGGTTTGACATCGCGATGGATGACACCTCGATGATGAGCGTGGGCAAGGCCTTTGGCGATATTCTCGGCGATGCGCAGTCTTGTTTCGAAGGTCAGGTGCTCGCCCGCCGCCATTAGCGCCGTTACATCGCTGCCTTCGAGTAGCTCCATCGCGATGAAAACTTTGTCGTCTTCCTGGCCAAGGTCGAACACCGTGACGATGTTCGGATGCTTGAAGGAGGCGATGACACGCGCCTCCCTAAAAAACCGCTCCACGGCTTGGACGTTGGGCTCGGCACCTATGGTATGAACCTTCAGGGCGACCTCGCGCTCGAGGACCGTATCGAGAGCGCGGTAAACCACCCCCATCCCGCCTTTGCCGATCCGGCGAAGAATCTTGTACTTGCTGATTTTTTCCATGGCCCGTCTACCAGTGTAGCGTCTGTCAAGCGCCGAGGAGAGGCCAATCAGACCAGGGATCGCGCCCGGAGTCAAATGGCTCCCACTGGGCCTCTAGTGCTTGAGCCCGTTAATCCTGTCGGTAAAGTCCGAGGTCATTTTTTGGTGCTGGCAAGGCGCTCCGACGATTTCATATCTAGATATTCCGAGGAGGAGCAACGCAGCCAGCGTCGAAAAGGACCCGGAATTTACCGGCAGGATTAGCGGGTTCGAGCACTAGTGGACTGTAACATATAAACGTTTAGTGATAGTGTATCTCTCATGGAAGAGAGAACGAGTGTTGTATTGACCGGAGCGGAACGGAAGGAGCTTGGTAAACGAGCTTCGAGCCGAAGCGGTCGCGCTGACGACGCGCGAATTGCTCGGACTTTGGTTTTATTGGCCGACGGTGCGAGCTACACAGAGGTCCAGCGGACGGTAGGCTGTACGGCGCCTTTTGTCAGCAAGTGGAAACGCCGCTTCTTGGAGGAACGTCTTGCAGGTCTGTATGCGCGTCACGAGGGACGTCCAGTTCAGGTGCTCACACCTCGGATGGAAGCCCGGATTCTTTCATGGACGCAGAAGACGCCGACCGACGGCTCGACTCATTGGAGCACGCGCCGACTTGCCAAGAAGTTGAGAATCCATCACATGGCGGTGGCGCGCACTTGGAAAAAACA
>Ga0310121_10001662_pt1 | contig 22277 bp, 23 predicted proteins | sample CB27_Tmax_986_MG_FD_203504 | JGI IMG/M metagenome (GOLD analysis project Ga0310121, IMG submission 203504) | Marine microbial communities from Western Arctic Ocean, Canada - CB27_Tmax_986 | ecosystem: Environmental > Aquatic > Marine > Oceanic | place: Canada: Western Arctic Ocean | collected...
CGGCGAGCGCTTACGCGCGGAGTATGGCTTCACGGGCGGCGACACGATCGTGAAAGCCTACGTGCGCGAGGAGCGGCTGGGCGGGCAAGAGATGTTCGTGCCGCTCGCGCATCCGCCAGGCGACGCGGCGGCGTAGGAGCGGATCGAGTAGACCCGGTAACAAGTCGGTCTGACTGCACAGAGCCGCCGGCCCCTGCAGCACGTCCGCGACCTCGGCTAGCCGCGACGGCTGGACGCCTCCTTGGATGTCCGTCAAGATTGGGACCCCGACGGCGGCTTTGACTTTGGTCAAGACCGAGAGACCGGTCTCTCGGTCTGGATCGCGAAAGGAACTCAGCGAGGTGCGATTGGCTTTGTCGAATGCCGGCTTGAACATGAATGACACACCGCAGCTCGTCGCTACAGTCCCGATCGCCCGCGCCAAGCCCAGGGTGCGCTCTTCGGTCTCAATCAAGCACCGGCCGACAATGACCGGAAGTGACTGGACATAATCAAGCGCTGCGCCCCGCAGAAAGACCTGACTCACGCCCTAATTATAAAGACTCGAGTGAAAGCGACTCCCGTCGTCTAACAACCGGGAAACGCAGATCAGGACGGCGTTCAGCCATCCCAACCACCCCTGGCAGATCGCGACCGACGAATCGTTCCACGACAAGTTCCGGACCGACTGCGTATCCCTTGAGCCCTTTCGCAATCGACCCGAAGCCAACTTCGATCGAACGCTGGCAACATTACAACGAAAAATCCCATGCAAGCCCCGGCGACCTCACACCCGCTGAGTTCACATCCTTGGGGACGAACCACGGCTCGCTAGGACGAAACACGGAGGAGCCAATTTCTCCAGTAATCAGTGCCCGAAGAGACCGAGCAGGTCACGACATTAGACGAAGATTCACGCCTCCTGAAGGCGTAGCCTAAAGGCGGTCGGGTCCCCATTCCAAAGTGCAACCATAAGAAGCCTATCGCAAAATACCCTTGCTCCTGTCCCCGGACCTTGCATCGTTCGAGTTTGCTTCTTTTCCACCGGCGCTTCGCAGAGTACAGTTCCGATCTTCGAGGTTGGTCTCGGTGTGACGAATTCAAATTTTTACTATAATTTTCTACATCTATGTGCGGCATCAACGGGTTCAATTGGGACGATAAACAACTCATCACCCGCATGAATACGGCTATCTGCCATCGTGGACCGGATGGTGAAGGCTCGTACGCAAGCGCCATGTTCACGCTGGGACACAATCGCCTGGCCATTTTGGATCCCCGCGCCCTAGCCGACCAGCCGTTCTGGGACAACTCCTTCAAAGTCGCCATCGTATACAACGGCGAATTGTACAATTTTAAGACGTTGCGGAAAGAGCTGGAGGACTCATATATCTTTAAGACAACTGGAGATACCGAGGTGTTGACGGCGGCGTACCTTGCCTGGGGCGCGGACATGGTGAAAAGGCTCGACGGCATGTTTGCGTTTGCGATTCTCGATACGAGAGACCATTCAGTATTTATTGCGCGTGATCAATTCGGTATCAAGCCTTTGTATTACCTGTTCGACGGAAAACGATTTGCCTTTTCCTCTGAAATCAAAGCGCTGCTGGAAATCCAGGATGTCCCGCGCACACTAGATATGGACGCGTTTGCGCACTATTTGCGGCTCTTGTATGTTCCGGAGCCGTATACTCTGTTTGCCGGTATTCGCAAACTGCCGCCGGGCCACTCTTGCGTGTACAAGGAGGAGGAGCTTGCGATCGAACGGTACTGGGCCATTCCGCAACAGCCGATTCTACGGTCAGAGGCCGACTCGCGGAGAGTCCTTACCAAACGCGTAGAGAAAACCGTTGAAGAAGCGGTCAGCCGGCAGTTGGTATCCGATAGGCCGCTTGGCGTCTACCTTTCCGGCGGTATCGATTCGAGCATCGTGCTTGATTGCGCCACCAAAGCACATGGAAGAATGGATACGTTTTCCATTGGGTTTGAATTGACTGAAGGTGAGGAAGCGAGCAAATTCAATCGCGATTTTGCCATCGCGCGAGACACTGCAAAACACTATGAGGCGAATCACCACGAAGTCTGCCTCAAGGGGGATGATGTTCCCGACTTGCTTGAGCGCGCCACATGGCATTTGGATGAGCCGATTGCAAACGCGACAAGTGTCGCGCAGCTTGAACTTTCGAAATTTGCGAAAGGTTTTGTGGACGTAGTGCTTGGAGGAGACGGCGGAGACGAATTATTTGGCGGCTACCCGCGTCACCGCCTTGCGTTTCTTGCTCGCAGGTATCAGCAGTTTCCAGGAGCGTTGCGAAGTATGTTGAGCGTCAACAGCCGGCTAAAAAAGCTCAACTTCCCGTCGGGTTCCGCGATGGTCAAACTGTTTCATTTTCAAAAAGATGATGTCCTGCGGCGCTCAGTCAACAGTGAATTCGTTGACGACCGCACGCAGATTTTTTTTGAACAACACTACATACAACATTCCGAGAAAGAGTTTGAGGAATTGTTAATGGCAGTTGATTTGGCGAGTTGGCTCGTCGACGACTCGCTCATGCGCTCGGACAAACTCGCGATGGCGAACGGCCTTGAAGCGCGCGTGCCTTTACTCGACCTGGCAGTCGTCGAGCTGGCAATGCAAATTCCTCCGGAATATAAAGTCAGCACTACCAATACCAAGATTATTTTGAAAGAAGCATTCAGACATCGCCTGCCGGAGTATTTGTTCGGGCAACCCAAGCGCGGATGGTTTTCCCCCGGCGCGAAATGGCTTCGCCAAAAAAAAGTTGAGGCTTTTGCTCGCGACGTCCTGCGTCCTGAGTATGCTCCCGCGACCAGTGAGCTATTTAATTGGGATGAAATAAACAAAATGTTCGACGAACACGTATCGAAAGAAAGCTACCACTACACCATGCTCTTCGCCCTCATCTCCTTCAACCTCTGGGCAAAGAAATATAGGGTAACGCTGGGTTAGCAGCCCGTGGTGAAAGTCCCGCTTGGCACCGAGACCGCCGCTGGGCCGGCTGAACAAGGCGAGAAGAGGGAAAATACGGGCAGTATTTGACCGATGAACAACGCGGGTCGGCCGGATTCAGCGACAGTCGAATGCAGCGGGACTTTCACCACGGGCTGTTAGGGCAATACTCAGAATATCATGGCATGCCATCTACAGGCTTACCGAGTACGCTTCGAGGATTTTTGAGGTGGTGTGAGTGGTTGGCTCTTTCAAAAGGCGAAGTTGACGCAGAGCTACTCTGCATGCGCTTCTTTGTCGTTCTAAAGTTGGCTGTTCGCTTCACTCGTGTAGCCCCAATCGATGGCGGCCGGCGTCGACCCCCCCTCCTCTCGGCCGGATTGCCGTCCGCGCGTGACGATCACTACACGTGGTCATGGGTCGTCGGCAATTCCAATTATCGTTGGTCACCAGGGTTCGCTCCCGGCTCATTCGATCCGCCGTCATGGTCCCGTGCGCCGCCCAAACGGCTTCTCCCGGGTGCCCCGCGCACGGTCGATCTCCGTTTGAAATATGGCCACAAGGCGATCCCGCAATTGAGCCAGACCGTGCTGTTTCATCGCCGCACGCCGAAGGTCCGCACTCAAGCGCCTTCGGACGTCTTCGTTGAGCATACGCAGGCGGACTACACGATGCGCGAGGTCGACTGGATCCCCGTGCCGAAACAATAGGAGATCCGACCAAGCTCCAAGCAGCGGGCGAAAGCCCTCATTGGCCACGAAAGTCGGCGTTCCGCAGCCCATTGCCTCGAGCGGCGCTTTGTCGAGAGCGCCGGTCGGACACAGGTTGACGTGCGCCCCGCTCCGACAGTACCAAGCTGGTAAATCACCGTTCGGAACCGCACCTCCGAACGTCACGACGTCCTCGAGCGCCAGGTCCTCCTGGAGCTGGTCGATGCTCGAGCTGTAGCCCCTGTCGCGGTCTGGGGGTTGGCCGACCCAGCGTGCGTTCACGGGATGACCGGCCGAGCGCAGTCGCTCCACAGTGCGGAGGAACGTCCCCGCGTCCTTGATCGGCGAGAGTCGTGCGACACTCAGCAGCAAGCCTGGATCACGCGTCTGGCCATCCGGTTTGAAGAGGTCGTAATCGATTCCATGTCCGACGAACAAGGCTTCTTCCGGGCGGTAGGGGTAGGACTCAGGATTGATGGTCAGCACGCGCGCTGAGAGCCGGTGGGCAAGTTTGAGCGTGGGAGACACGTGGCGGTGGGCGAACCACGTGACAATGGGAATTCGCCGGCGCCGGGTATACGGGGCGGAGAGCACTGTGAAGATCGGGCTCATGTGCGTGAACACGACGTCGGGCGGTTGTCCTCGGAGAATGTCGCGCCAAGCTTGGTGCCAGGCCGCCAGGTAACCCAGGCGTTTGGCGCCGGATTCTTTTCCGAGCGAACACACGAAGATGTTGCTCGGTCTCGGCTGTTCTCGCTGCTCAAGGGTGAGAATCAGTACTCGGTCCACCCGGGTCGCTAGCGCCTCCATCCAAGGGACGATGAAGCCGCGAATTGGGTCGTTCCGGTTCCATGTTTGGACGACCGCCAGCACCGTCATCCGCGCGCGACTCCACAGTTTCCGGTGTGCAGGAGGCGGTCATAGACGTGATACTGCTCCTCCGCGAAGCGTTCCCACGTCAGTCGCTCGGCCCACTGCCTGTTTGCCCGCCCGAGGCGTGTCGCCAGCTCAGGCTCTTGAAGCAAGACGAGCATGTGGCGGGCGACCTCTTCGACGTTGCCCGGTGGGGCGAGCAGGCCGGTGTGCTGATGCCGTACGGCGTCGGTCACGCCGCCGCTGGCGGTGGCCACGACCGGGAGTCCATAAGCTCCGGCCTCGAGATATACAAGGCCGAAGCCCTCGAACGCCAGACCGTGCTGCTCTGGAGTCAGCAGGAAAACCGACGCGTTCCGGTAGTGCCGATCCAGTTCCGCATCAGAGGTGTCCGTCAGGAATTCGACGTCGCGGATGTCGGCGTCGGCAATCACTTGCCTGAGCTTGTCGAAATAGGCGGGCTGATCGACTCGGCCCACTATTTGATATCGGGCTCCCGGGATGCGCCTTTTGACGCGCGCGAAGGCCCGGAGGCTCACCTCATATCCTTTGCGTGGCTTTATGGCACCCACCGAGAGGATGACCGGAGGGTCGACCCGGGCACGACCGATAGCGACGCTCCGGGGTACTTTCCTGTGATGATCGGTGCCGAGAAGGATGACGCGAAGCCGCGATTCGTCCAGCACGAAGTGTCGCCGCATGAGATCGGCGGTGCCGCGCGAGATCGGGCAGATAGCCCCGGCGTGCCTGAGCACGCGCTTGTAGACGCGCTGGTCGAGGCCGGCCTGCGCCCAGTGAACCGCATACGTGCCCACAGCGGTGAGGACATGCGGACAGCCGAGACGGGCCGCCAGCCAGTGGCCGACTAGTCCTGTCGGGTAGGCCTCGAGCGAATGCACGAGGACAGGATGGGTCGGGACATGTCGAGCGGTCAACCACGTCGCAAGTACGCCGGGCCACCCTCGTGCGCTCCCGAGGGCCAGAAACTGCGTCTGCGGAACGACGAGGCGCTGGCAGTCGGGCAGTAGTTCCTTCGCCGCTCGAGCATCCTCACTACTGACGACAAGCAGCGGTTTCACGCCGACATGTCGCTGCAATGATCCAACCGCGCCGACCGCCATCGCCCGCCACCCCGACGAAGGACGAAGCGACGGGACCACGTAGACGACGTGCATGACGTTAGTCCACCTTGCGACACACCGCGAGGCTTCCGTAGCCGAGGTTACGCAGCCACGGTAGGGAGCGACCGCGGTCCAGCGCCCGTTGGAACCGACGGAACACCGGCAAGTACTCACTCAGGTAGGGCAGAACGAGCGGACCCGCCTCGAAGCGCTCGATGGTAAACCCGGCGTCACGAATTTGCCGTCGCATCACCCAAGGGAACCGCCAGATGTGAGGCACGCTCTGATTTCCCGCATAGCCCTCGTTCGGTCCTTCGCGGCCCCGAAGGAATGCCAGTCCGGTCCTTAGGGCGCCCAGTGGAGTCGCAACTAGTGATCGGCGCCGAACGGTCCAATAGGTGTCACCTCCAAGCAGCGCCCATGCAGCCGGGCTCAAACAGGTTGGCATGGCGATAAGAGCGCGGTCGCGTGTCACTCGCCGAAGCTCAGCCAACCCCGCCTGCAGGTCTGGTAGGTGCTCGAGCACGTGCGAGCTCATCACCACGTCGAAGGTGTCGTCGGGAAACGGAAGTCGCTCAACGTCCCCTCGCAGGAACGTCGCCTCGACGCCCCACTCGGCGGCGAGCGCGGTTGCCGCCTCGATATTTGGCGCAGAGATGTCCTGACCCACGACCTCGCAATCCCGCCGCGCTACCAGGCCGCTTAGGATGCCTTCTCCACAACCGGCGTCGAGCACGCGTTCGCCCGGTCGGACAAACGGAAGAAACTGTGCGTAGATCTGGTGATGCACGTAGTGCCGAAGCCAGAAGGGTGAGTGATAGCGCTTATCGGAGATTGTGTCGTGATAGGTCGCGTAGAAGTGCTTCACTGCATCGGAAGCTTCTGCGATGGCCTCTTGTTCGCCCTCCATTACTCGATGTTTCGGCTCGTTCACTCGCTTATCCTAGATTGAAGTCTGGTGCCGGCCGTATCTCAGCCTCCGGCGGTTTCTGCTCACCCTCGCCCCAGATATGGCGCCGCCGTTCCAGCAGGACGCTCGTCGGTGTGGCAGCGGCCAGCAGTACGGTCTCTACGATCTCGTCGGGACGCGGTGCGAGAAGTGCCGCGCCCTGGTCAGCCAGGCCGTGGGGGTCTCTGGACTGGCTGGTGGCTAACAGCACGACCGGCCGGTGGTGGAGGATTGCTTCGAACACCGCGCTGCTGTACGACGCGACCACGACGTCGGCATCGGCGACCGCCGCTTGGAGCGAGCCCGTTAGCAGCGGCACCTCGCTGCCCTCGCTGGTGAGGTCATAAGGCATCTCTCGCTGGGACGGATGCAGCTTAATCGCGACCGCGACTCTTGCATCGGCAATGAGACGGGCCACATAGGGCGTGACCTCTGACCGCTGCAGCCATAATGCGTATTGCTCAGCGAGCCACAGTACCCGGACCGGCGGGTCTGTTGCTCGGCGAGCCGCCACGGCCGGCGCCGCGATGGGTTCGTCGAGAACCTGCGCCGGTCCGCCGACGAAGACATCCTCCTCGCTGTACAAGTCGCTCTGCCGCAGCAACTGATCCCGGAAGAAAGAGCTCCAGAGCCAGTATCGGTCGAATGAGTGGCGCTGGGGAGCGTCGAAGCCGTAGGCCATCAGGCCGACGGAGTAAGGGTTGAACTGCCCGTGTTGCACGCCAAGGGTGGGAATACCGCACCGCCTGCAAGCCACGACCAACTCGTAGGCGTGACGGTAGTCGTCGATGAAAAACGCGCGCTGAACGCCTAGGGAAGTGACGACGCGCTCGAGTCTTTCCATCAAGCGAACGGAGACGTTGGCGGCAGGCAGCATGACTTGAGTTGCCAGCCCCATCAGCAGCCGATCCTCTAGGCGCATGGGCGCGCAACCCGTCGGCTGACCATCCGCGAGCCGACAGTCCGGTGACACCGGGTCCTCGTAACCCTGGATGTACAGACAAGTCCGTCGGCGCTGCCACCAGTTGCGGAGGGCTCGGCGCGGGTCGACGCTCCAGGTGATCTCGACAAAGGAGACACGCTGGTTCTCGAGCTGACGATACAGACGCTCGATTCGAGGGTCGCAGTCCCGTCCTCGACCGAGGATGTCGATGGTATAGATGAGGGCCTCCGGACGTCGCAGACGACCGAGGGCCGCGGCGATCAGGGTCGCCACCCGGTATCCGTCCCGTGCGATTCTCTTTCTCAATCGCTGGAGTCGCGACGGGCGCGATGATGGGCGCAGGCGCAGGTCGCAACGGCCATCCAGCGTGAGCCGGAGCAGCCTCGAGAGATCGGGAGGGCAGTTGTCGGCGACGACCCGGTCAGCGTTGGCAAGCCGCATGATAAGCCGCTGATATCGCGTATAGGGGAGGAGATAGCGGTGGAAAACGGCCTCCTGGTGGAACCACCATGGTTCGTATCCGTCGTAGCGAACACGAGCCGTGAACGCATGGCCGTCGCGATCTGGGAGCGCGTTCAAACGGCGGAGGAGGCCGACGGCGGCATCCTGGTCCGGCGAGTCGAGGCAGTCGGCGACCGATTCAGGTCCGACGCCGGTAAGTGTCCCAGACGGCTCCGCGGTCGAGCGTTCCTCGAGAGTGCCTCCCAATCCCTCATCAGCGAAACACAGCACGACTGTCCTGCCGGATGTCGCTTCATCAGACTGGACGGGTCCGCTCACGAACAGATCTCCTCGAGGCCGTTTTTTCGGGCGAGTCGGAAGATGTCGTCTCCTGCGGCCTCAAATCCTTCCCTGGTGCCCTCGTTCTTATGCGTGTTTCCGCACAGAACGGTGACGGGGATGCCAAGGTAGTACGCGAAGAGGTTAAGGTGGTGACGACCTGACAGCACGTGTCCGAACTCGCGAATGTGCGGAAGGAGTCGTTCCGGACGACCGGAGCACTCGGAGACGGCATCGATCACTCCGGACAGGTCCAGGTGCTCGAGTGCTGCCAGATGCCGCTCATCTGCCGCGTCGACGCGAAGATACCAGATCTCGCCCGTTACCGCATGCAGCGCAGCTCGCAACCGCGACGACGTTTGAACCGCACCGCCCGTCACAAGGATACGGTCGGTGCTCCCTACGCAAGGTCCTGCGTTTCGCAAGGCCGGCGCAACCTCTTGCAGAAAGGTCCACGCAGCATCGGCGCCAAGTTCGTGAGGCAAGACATGTGCTTTCAGATACCGCGACGACACCGGTTCCCGCACGACAATCCTGTCGAGACCCCGCAGGACGCGGAAGTCCGCCGGGCCCAATCCGGCCCGAGTCGTATTTACCAGGTGGACCGGTTTCCCCGACTGAGTTGCGACCGCGGCGATGGCGAGGAGGCTCCGCGACGAAGGCCGACCGTCGTGAATCGATCCCTCTCCGTTGATGACGACTGTCTCGGCGTCTCTCACGCGTCGCATAATCAGCGGATCGCGCTTGACGACACGGACTGCCGATATGTTCGCCAAGTGATCGGAGAAGACTATCGACAGTCGTCGTAGACGCATCCGAAGTTACGTTCACCGCCGGTATCGTTTACAAGTAGCACGCGCATGCTCCGCCCTTTGCGTTCGGCAAGCCCGTGCTACGGCACGGCGGGAATGGCTCGCGTCATGAGGCGGTCGGCTGCCTCCTGCTTCCTCGTCGCTCGATGAGAGTACACCCACATCACCGTGATCAGAACGGTAAGTGCCTGTTGGAACGGCAGGGCGATCCCGGCGGCCGCGATGCCCCAGCGCGGGGCGAAAACGACGATGATCGTCAGCACTAGGAGCGAGCCCACCGCGCGCGCCGCGAGGAGCACGTGGATGTCCCCCCACGCGGTGAGCACCATGCCGATCCAAAGGAAGCGGCCCGATATTTTCATAACGCGGGATTTTCAAAAGTTAATTCAATGGTGGTTTTTAATCCAATGGAATTCAATTCATTCCCATCAAAGAGATTTTCATTTGGTCAGTATTTGCCCATAACAATTAAAAGTATTATGGGAAAAGTCATGGGGCTGGGAATCGTGATCACGGCAGAGAAATAAAGTGGTGTGTTGATTTCAAACAAGGGCAACCAGAAACTGCACAACGGATTTATTTATAAATTCGCGGTGGCGATTCCGGCAGGACTCGAACCTGCCACCTCAAGATTCATCATTTATGAACATTAAATCCTTATTCGGAGGAACGTACGGAGCCCTCGAACCGCCTGAGGAGGAGACCGGCACTACGCGTACACGTGCAAATTCCGTGGACGCGGAGGTGTAGTTCGAACTTGGCTTGATGTACCGCGAAGGCAAGGGTGTGCCGAAGGACGACGTCGAAGTATATAAATGGTCGAACCTCGCGACGACCCATGCCGACGCAGAGCAACGAGAAGAGTTCGCCGAGGCGCGTGACCTCACCGTTGAGTCTCTCACTCCGGAGCAACGCGCCGAAGGCCAGAAGCTGGCGCGTAAGTGGTTCGCCGCGCACCCGCGTGAGTAACCCCCGTCCCCGTTGACCTGCCCGCTGCGCCGCTATTTACGTGCTGCGGCTCTTTGTCTTTGGCGATACCGATTCACGTTGGGCACGCCATTACACAACTGTGAGCAGTACGGTGTTCTGCTGTTGCGCGTCGTCACGAAGAACAATCCCTCGCACTGTAGACACTGACGTGGCTCATAGTCCTCAGGAATCCCATCCGATCACGGCACCGCCCGAACATCTTGACGGCGCTAGCGCTTCGGCGATGGCGGGTGGAAACAGCTCCACCACGTCCCCCTCGAGCCGTAACGTCACAGCGGCGTGGCCATCGTGGTCCGTTGCGCCGCGGTTGACCACGACGTAGGGCACGCCGCGCTCCGCGGCCGCCAGTGGAAAACCTGCCGCCGGGTAGACCGACAGCGTCGAGCCCAACGCCACAACGAGATCCGTCTCCTGGACCGCTGCCGCGGCCCGCTCCAATTCGTCCGGATCGAGGTTCTGGCCGAAACTGATCGTTGCGGGCTTCAGATAGCCGCCACAGCCGCACACCGGCGGTGTTCGCGTTTCCAAGAAGCGCTTCACGTGAGGATCCGGATCGGTGCGGGCATGGCAGCTCATGCACTCGATGGCCGTGTTCGTGCCATGCAGCTCGACAAGCCGCCCGGAGGAGGTTCCGCCGCGGGTGTGTAGCCCGTCGATGTTCTGCGTGACGACCATCGCGAGCTTGCCCGCTCGCTCGAGATCCGCAACCGACGTATGCACGGCATTCGGCTTCGCATCGCGGAACGAGGGCCAGGCCTGGCACTTCTGGTCCCAGTACTCGATGCGCGCGACCTCCGAGTTCATGAAATCATCAAAGTAAACGGGCTGCCGCTCCCTCCAGACACCCTTTGGGCCGCGGAAATCACGGATGCCGCTGCCCGTCGAGATGCCTGCTCCGGTAAACACCAGGATGCGGCCGGCGTCTCCTAGCAGCTGAACGAGGCCCATTGCTCACCGAGCCTACCGTCTGGCCGCCCGGTGTGGCGCCGCGCACCCACGTGAGCCGTAACCCCCGACCCCGTTGAACCACCCGCCGTCGCGCGCTAGGCTAGCGGTGTGTCTGAGGCACAGTCGATGAGTCGCATCGGAATCATCACTGACGACATTACGACACTGACGGTTGATGCCATTGTGAATGCCGCGAATGAAAGCTTGCTTGGTGGAGGTGGCGTCGATGGTGCCATTCATAGAGCTGCTGAACCAGCCTTGCTCGCTGAATGCCGAATGCTTGGCGGGTGTGCCACCGGAGCTGCGAAGATAACGGCTGGCTACGATCTCCCCGCGCGGCACGTGATTCATGCCGTCGGTCCACGTTGGCACGGTGGAACACGTGCGAGTCTCGTTTACTAGCCGACTGCTATCGTCAGGTGCTTGAAATTGCGCGAACGCACAACCTGGAAACAGTGGCATTTCCGGCGATCAGTTGTGGGATTTACGGCTATCCGGTGAAGGAGGCTGCCGGGATCGCGGTGCGAGAGGTGTCTCGGTTCTTGCGGCTGGAACCGAGCATTAAAAAGGAACCACTGCCCGTCTGGCGCGATGTCGTAGGTGCGGCCCGCGCGGGCTCCCGGTTCGATTCCGTAGTACGTCCCGGAGAAGATAAGCGACGGGGTGCCCGGCGCAAAGCCGGCCGCCATGTCGAGACAAACGTCAACGGCTCGGTCCTCCGCAGGTGGTGAGGTCTTCCGGCTTCGGCTCGGGCAAAGGGAAGGGGGTCGTGGTCCAAGCCATCTTGCAGACGTCGTTTGCAGACAGGGCACCATTGTGCGGAGCCGAATAGAGGTAGGCTCCATAGTTCTTGGAGCCGTTGTTATGAATGATCACTCCGCCGTAGTTCTCCTCGCTGAAGGCGGGGATGAGGAGAGGCCCGCCCGGAAGCGGAACGAGGATGCGTTTGATCGGATCCCCGTAGCGGATGAGCGTGGCGGCGTCCGTTCCGCTGTCAGCGTTGAACTCATGGGAGTAGGGTTTCGTGGCTTCAGTTGAGATGACTCCCTCGGCGGTCTCGACCGTGGCGGGACCGAATAGTCCTCCGAATCCCACCTCGTGCTCCGATATTCCTCCGAGGTTGTATCGAGCGTGCTCAGGCAGTTCTCCCAACGGCTCTATCCACGTGAAATACCCAGTTTGACCTCGGCGCAGCCAGACGGTTTTTCTGAACGGGTAGGGGTATTGAGCGTCCTGCCCCGGTGACAACGCCGGCATCGGGCCGGTCGTCTCGTGTTGAAAAGTCCATCGCACACTCGCTTCGTCGCTGCTCAGGGAGAGAACTTCCACGATTGACGCCTTGCTGACGATGGACGAGTCGAGATAGGTCCAGTCTCCGTAGACGGTGCTCGTGACGGGTATCCATTCATTCCCCAGAGCGATTGTGGCAAGAACGCCCGCTCTTTGAGCGGCTGTGTCGACCAGTTCGATTCGCATGAGGCCGTTCGTAATGACCACACTCCAATCCGGCGGGACGGGACCGGTTTCGGTAACGGCCCTGTCGTTCACGAACACCATGACACGACCCTCGGCCAGGGAGGTTCGACAGGCGATCAGGACATGAGAAAGAGTTCCAACAAGAAGGAGACAGGTGGCTAGCTTCATTCGCTCGGCCAACCTTCAGAGAAGGCGGAGGGAAATGCCCGGTCGCGACACGTGCTGACCAGGCACACGCGGACGGTGGCTCCACCTGTCGCAACGGCTTGGCTCAATTCCGATACGCCGTCCGTCACCCGTAAACGAACCTGCACACGTATGCCGTTGGGTTCGGTTTGGGTCGCGGTGGAGTCGGGCTGGACCATCAGCGTTGAGCCTGGCATTGTACCGGAGGTGGCTCCGGGTGAACCAGTATGCGCCGGGCGCGCGCCAGGAACCGGGCCAGTGCCAACCACTGCGCCCAACGGCAGTCCGTTGACTGGTGGTGCGACGGGTGACCTCGTTGGCCAACCGACCGCCGTCGGCTGGCTGGGAGCACCCGAACAGGCCGCCAACAGCAACGAGAGCGTAAGTGAGATAACAGGGAGGAGGCGTAGCGTGGCGCGCTTGTCACGGATCAACTCGGCCGGCAGTACCTTGATGGCGACGGTGAGTTACTGCCAACGCCAGACCCGCCTTTGCCCGGGGCCGACGGCGAGGTCGAGTACATCATGTACGACGCCGCCGGATACATGGGGGTCGTCATCATGCCTCCCGGGAGGCCTCCATATGCCAGCGATCGGCCGACCGGCGAAGAAGCCGTGGGAGCATTGGGAACTTATACCTCGTGCTTCGGAACGTATACTGTGAACGAAGCAGAGGGGTATCTCACACACCATCAGCAGCAATAACCACTAATCTCAGACCTGGACCCAGTAGGTCTTTCATTTTGTCTATATGTCATGTCAATAATCACAAACCAAAGCAAAATGAATTTCTCAGAAAAGAAATACTACTCAGTATTGCGGAATACCAACAAAGCAGTTGTCAATGATTACCCCTACCCGCATGTAATAATCCGTGATGCATTGCCAGCGGAATTGGCAGATGCATTAACAAACCAGTTTCCTATCCGGAAATTTGATGGTTTATCAAATAACACCCGCTCTGACCTGATTTCTTCAGAGGTCCTCCAGCAGCATGATATTCCCACAAAGTGGACTAAGTTTATCGAATTTCATAGCACCCAAGATTTCTTAACTCAAATTATTGAAGTGTTCGGCGAACACATTGTTCGACAAAATCCAAGACAATACCCAACGCTTGAACACTTGCATCAATTGAAGGCTGGGCGCAGATACATCAACTCTTTTTCAGAGGCTGATGTTTTGATGGATGCACACATTTCAACAAATTCCCCCGTAACAAAAGTCTGTTCCGTCAGACAAGTGCATGTAGATAATCCCAATAAACTTTTTAGTGGTCTAATTTATTTCCGGCAGCCAGAAGACGACTCAGTCGGCGGTAACTTGCAGCTTTGCAAATGGAAGAGTGAGTATAAAGATCGTCAAAAGACAAAGAACTATCGGGAGAATTTAAGCGAGGATTATTTCAGCGTGGTTGATGAAGTTAAATATGAGAACAATGTTTGCATTTTATTTCTAAATTCGCTGGACGCATTACATGGCGTAACGCCTCGAAGTGTCACGAGTTGTTATAGAACATTTGCCAATTTTGTTGGCTTAGTTCCATATCAACTCTATTCAAAAAACAGAAAACAAATATTTTCCTATGCAAAGTTGCGTAGGAAATTAGGACTGATAAAGCGAAGGTTATTAATAACCTGATTTAGCGTCGTATGTTGTTTCAGTAAGGACAGGGCAGGCTGACTCTGAGGTGGGATAGGACCGGTTACACCCAGTATCCTTGGGGCCACTGATAGCACCGCGAGGGGTCGGCGCGCGCTCCGCACTGGTTGGGTGTGGTCCTGGAGTATTGTGATGTGGCGCGATGGCGGTGACTCACGCAGTCGCAGATCGCAGCGGCTATCCAGCGTGAGCCGGAGCAGCGTCGAGAGATCGGGAGGGCAGTCGTCGGCGACGATCCGATCGGCGCTGGCCAGCCGCGTGATGAGGCGCTGATACCGCGTATAGGGTAGGAGGTAGCGGTGGAAGACGGCCTCCTGGTGGAACCACCACGGCTCGTATCCGTGGTAGCGAACCCGACCCGTGAACGCGTGGCCATCCCGGTCTGCGAGAGCATTTAACCGACGGAGCAGGTCGAGGGCGGTATCCTGGTTTGGTGGGTCGAGCCAGTCGGTGACCGGCTCAGGCGCGCCGGTGCCCCCGACGAGGGTGCCCGACGGCATCGCGGTCGACCGTTCCTCGAGGGTACCGCCCAATCCCCCATCCGAGAGGCGCAGCACGACGGTCCTGCCGGATGATGTCCCTTCGACGGACGAGGCGCGTCCTCTCACGTGCCCATCCCCTCAAGACCGTTTGTCGTTGCGAGTCGGAAGATGTCGTCTTTTGCGTCCTCGAACCCCTCCCTGGTGCCCTCGTTCTTGTGCGTGTTCCCGCTCAGGACGGTGACGGGGATGCCGAGGTAATAGGCGAAGATGTTCAGGTGGTGACGACCCGACGGCACCTGTCCGAACTCGCGCATGCGCGGGAGGAGCCGTTCCGGACGACCGGCGCACTCGGCGGCGGCGTCGACCACTCCAGACAGGCTCAGGTTCTCGAGCACCCCCAGATGCCGCTCGTCCGCCGCGTCGACGCGCAGGTACCAAATCTCACCCCGCACCTCCTGCAGCGCGGCTCGCAACTGTGACGACATCGGAACCGCACCTCCCGTCACAAGGATACGAGCGGCGCTCCCCACACGGGGTCCTGCGTTCCGGAGGGCTTGCGCAGCCATTTACAGAAAGGTCCACGCTGCGTCGGCGCCGAGTTCGTGAGGCACACCGTGCGCATCCAGATACCGAGATGATACCGGCTCCAGCACGACGATACGGTCGAGACCTTGCAGGATGCGGAAGTCCGCCGGTCCCAATCCGGCCAGGGTCGTATTCACGAGGTGGACCGGTTTCCCCGACTGCGTCGAGACCCTGGCGATCGCGAGGATGCTCCACGACGAAGGGCGGCCGTCGTGAATCGATCCCTCTCCGTTGATCACGACGACCTCGGCGGTGCTCACACGTGGCATGATCAGCGGATCGCGTTTGACGACGCGTACCGCCGTCGCTGCATCTCAGCGGTCGGAGAGGACCGTCGACAGTCGTCGTAGACGCATTCCGCCGGCCCCGCCCATCAGGCGGTTCAACCGATGGATCTCGCCCGAGGTGATGACCTCGATCGTGTGTCCGTCGAGCAAGGCACGGTGCCCTGATGAGGTCGCGACGCGGCCGACGTTGCGTTCACCGCCGGTGTCGTTCACGAGCAGCACGCGCATGCTTCGCCCTTTGCATTTCGCCGAGCCCGCGCTACGTCACGGCGCGCCCTGCTTGAGTCCTGAGGCGGTCGGCTGCCTCCCGCGCCCGCGTCGCCCTGTGAGCGTACACCCAGATCACCGTGACCAGAACCGCAAGTGCTTGCTGGAACAGGAGGGCGGCCGCCGCGGCGATGATGCCCCAGCGCGGGGCGAAGAGGACGATGATCGCCATCGCCAGGATCATGCTCACCGCGCTCATCGTGAGGCGCACGTGGATGTCGCCCCAGGCCGTGAACACCATGCCGATCCAAATGGAGAGCAGGCTCAACACGACTTGCAGTAGAAGGAGGCGTGTCACCAACGTGGCCGGCGCGAACTGCAGGCCGTATACGAGTTCGATCGCCGGCTCGATCACGAGCACCAAGAGGCCTACGACGGCGATGCCGGGGACGCTGATCGTCCACATGTGGGAGCGGACGTACCGCCACATGGCGTCCCATTCTCCCAGCGACCACAGGCGCATGACCTGAGGGAACGCGACCACCCGCACCGATGACACGAGGTTCAGTAGGTGGGCGGTGATGGACTTCCCCAAGGTGTAATAGCCGATCTCGATGGTCGGACGGAAGATGCCGAGAATCAACACGTCGGCACCCTTGACGGCCACGCCAAGGAACGCGTTCAGATCCGAGAAGACGAAGAACTTGGCAATCTCCCGTCGTTGCCCTACCAACTGCCGCCATCCACTCCGGAGCCAAGAGGCGCCCCAGCGGCGGACGACGACGCGGTGAGCGGTCACGACCGTGAACACTCCTAGGATCGTGTTCGCCACGACCGTGCCGTACACGACCCCAGGGATCCCGAGACCCGCGACGACCAGTCCGATTACCAGCCCGGTCCGGAGTGTCGCGCCCACGATCTCAAGCCCACCCGTCAGCAGGAACCTGCCCGTCACCGAGAAGATGCTGACTGACGTCGGACCCATGGCGGCGGGGACTAACGACAGCGCGTAGACGGTCGTGAGAGGGACGAGCTGATCATCGTCGAGGAAGATCGGCGCAACCCAGGCGGCGGTCAACGCGACGATGGCGAACGCCACTGTCGCTGCCGTCAGGTCAAGGCCATAGGCCACCTTGCAGAGGCCCAACGCGCGCGAGCGCACGCCCTGGGCGTCGTAGTCGGCGAGAAACCGCGTCGTGATCTCTGACGTCCGGACGTTCAGGATGCCGAAGATCAGCGAAGGATAGGCGGCAATGAGCGCGACCGCGCCGAAGGTCTCCGGACCAAGAATCCGCGCGACGATGACGCTCTGAGCGAACGCGAACGCGATCGACACGGCTCGAGCGATACCGAGGATCGAGACGTTCTTCAGCACGGACCGTCTGTTCCTGGAGGCGCGTGCATCTCATAGCCTGCCGCCCTGGCCAGCGCGCCGGCTCGGCGATCCCAGCTGTACTGCCGCACGTCGATCGCGGCTTGGCGCGCGAGTCGTTCGCCCCGCGCCCGGTCCGTAAGAAGTGCGCGGATGGCGTCGGCCAGTGCCGCTGCGTCATCGGGTGGCACGAACAGCGCGTTGGCGTCGTGCTCGAGCACCTCTTGTATCGCTGGGACGTCACTTGCGACGATCGGCGTCCCGGCGGCCATGTATTCGAAGAGTTTCATCGGCGAGGTGTAGCGTGCCGAATGCGGGTGTTGGCCCGAGTTTGGCAGCAGAAGCAGGTCAGCGCCTTTCTGAAGCGGCGGAATCCGTTCCGGTGGCAGGTACCCCATGAATTCGACGTTGTCCGGCCCATGCTCTGCTACCCGGCGGCGCCATTCGTCCACGTGTTGCGGCATTCCACCGGCGACTTTCACTTCGACATCGGGGGCAAGCCTACGGGCCGCCTCGACCAGGGTCTCGATCCCCTTTTCGCGAAACAGATGTCCGGTGTACAAAACGATGGGCTGATCGACGCGCCATGGCGTCTCCGGAGGGCCCTCATAGCGCTCTAAATCGACGCCGTCGTGCAACGCGGTCGTCTTGGTTATAGCGATTCCACGCGACGCCAGCGTCTGCCGAAGGGCCTCGGTCATCGTCACGATGACGCGCAGAAAGGGATTCTCGGCGACGCGCTTCAAGAGCCGGAGCGACCATCGTTCCGGCGCCCGGTGAAGTTCAAGCACAGTCGGCAGTCCACGTCGTACCAGAGCTGCCGCGACCGGGATATCCCGCGCCACGAAGAAATCTGCTGGCGCCAGGAGCGGCGCGTGTCGTACGGCGTACTCGGCCCAGAGCAGGCTGTGAGCGAAGTGCGCGACTGTGAACAGGCCGCCGGGTAACCAACGTTCGGTCCGCACGATATCGAGGTTCGGCAAGGTATGAACCGCAAACTGGCATCGTACCGAGTAGAAGTCGAGTGGGTTCATGCCAATGAGCCATTGGGGCTGGCGCCTGGCCGGGTGGACCAGGGCCGTCCGGATATGCAGACGTTGAAAGGCTTCGCACATCCGAGCTAACTGCAGCCCGTGAGCCTTTTCGGTCGGGAGTCTGACGTTCACGATGTAGGTGACACTCGATACCCGATGCTCGTCACCCACGTTCATCCCCTCGGCGCGGGGCAAGGGTTTCTCCTCGTGCTAAGGCGGCGTACGCTGATGCATAGGCGTCGATGACAGCGGAACGCTCGAATCGTGCGACGCGTTCTCGGCCGGCGGCGCCGATGGTCGCCGCCGCCTCCGGGTCGTCCAGGAGCCGCTCGATCGCCGCCGCGACTGACGTTGGTGTCCAATCGACGAGCAGTCCACTGCGCCCGGGCTCGATTAGCTCCGGCATCAGGCCCACCGGTGTCGAGATAACCGGGATGCCGCAAGCCATGGCTTCGGCTGTGACTCGTGGACCACCTTCGCTGAACGACGTGCAGACCAACATCCGGGACGCCCGATACAGCTCGGCGAGCTCCGACTCAGAGCGGACCCAGCCGCGCCACGTCAAGTGGGGTGTGATCGCGAGCCGGTCGGCGAGCCGCCGCCACGAGGCCTCCGCCGGACCTGCGGTGCGCAGGAGGAGCGACGCCGTGGGCCGTGTGCGGACGATTCTGGCGAATGCCCGGAGAAGGATGCCTACGCCTTTGTTGGTGTCGGCGCGCCCGCAAAACATGACGTCGAACTGCTTGTCCACCGGGCGGGGTGTGAAGACGTCGGTGTCGATGTACAGCGAATTCAGTATCAGAATCTTGCCTTGCGGGACCCCGAGACGACGCAACAAGTTCGGGAGCTCGATAGCGTTCACGACCCGAAAGCCGGCGACGCGCCGCTTGACTGCGCGGATATAGAGCTGTGTCGCGCATCTCTGGGCCCGCTCGATAAGATTGGCTGACCGTGGGTATCCTGTCACGTGGTGGATTTCACTGACATACGGTGTACCGGTCATGCGATTGAGCAGCCAGGCGCCAAGCCCGTTCACATGCCAGCCATAGTCGTGGGACGTCATGAGCGCGTAGGGGCGCTTTCGATGCAACGCGCGACCGCAATCGGCGATGTGCCGCCACTGCCACGCCTTGGTCTTTGACGAAGGGTGCACGAAGACGTTGCCGAATAACTCCGTCGTCACGACGGCTGAGGGCCGCGGCACGATGACGTCTACCCGTGACCATACGGGTGCGAAACGCTCGAGCATGAGGTAGAAGGCACCCCGCCGGCCGGCGGCGATCGTCGAGTCACCGCTGATCATCAGCAGGTTCACTCCCCTTCCTCACCATCCTTTCGCTGCGCAGCGGCCGTCCCCGGGGCTTTCGCCCCAAGCCTCCGGACGAGTAGAAGGCCCACGAGCAGCACTGGCACCGGCATGAATGAAAACGCGAAACGCGGCACCGCGGCCAAGCCGTTGCCGTAGTTACTTCCCAACACGATGATAGCCATGGTGTAGTTCGCGTAGGCAAGGAGAATCAGCGAGAAGTCCGGCAGCCGTCGACCGAGCAGGACAAGACCGGGGAGGGCGAAACCGAGAAGCACGTAGTGCTCGACGTACATCAACGACTTCAGCGCGAGACACGGCCGGCTGATGGCCGTTGCGGCGACGCGCAGCGGGTGCTCGGCAAACTCGGCGCGGAAGATCGTCCAATAGCTGCCCGTGGGGCCGGTGCAGCCGAGTTGCACGGTGCCGTCCGGTGCGCCGAACGTTTGCCAGAGCTTGATAGGCAGGCGCTGAATCTCCCACGCCCAGTGGACCGCGGTACTGCTCTGATCGGGTACTGAAAGCGCAAGGGTAGCCGGCTGACGAATCTGATCGGGTACTGAAAGCGCAGGGGTAGCCCGCTGACGAAAGTGTGCCGCCACGCGCTCGTGGATGGGCTCAATCGGACGCAGCAGAAAGGCCGCCGCGGCGCGTTCAGTTGAGTTCAAGAGCAGGTACTCCAACCGATAGGTCGTCGTGAAGTTCCGAGCAGTCCACCACAACGTGCTTGTGGCGCCGGTGAGGAGCATCACCAGTGACGCACCGACCGCCCATCGAGTGCTTGACACGGGGCGAAGCCGCCAGCATACGAGGGGCGCGATCGCGAAGACCGGGAGAAAGAAGAGGTTACCCGACCGTGTCATACAACTGAAGCCCCAAAAGAGGGCCGCGGCGGCACATCGCCAGGTCGATCCGCGTTTGATGCCCCAAAAGAGGAGCAAGAATGCGGCCACGAGCCAGAACACTTGCAGCGGCTGGGGGAAGAGCACGACCGCGTTCAGAATGGCGGGTGGGTACGTCGCCCAAAGAAGGCCAATCAGCCAGCGGCGTCGGCCAGGCATGAGCGCCTGAGCCGTCCAGGTCATCATGACCGCAGTAGACGCGTCGATGAACGACTGCGTGACGGCGATGGCACGGAGTGCTTCACCGAACGCCCACAAATGGACCGCCAAGAAAATATGGTAGAAAGGGACTCTGATAGTGTCGCCGGACGATTCGCCGTACGCTCGACCGGCCAGAATATCGCGGGCGATCGACAAGTAGTGCGTCGCGTCGCCGTCCTGAGTGAGCGGGACATCCGCCAGCCAGACGACCGTTGCCAAACGCAAACTCAGCGCAATACCGAAGACTGTCGCCGTCGGATGCGCATCGAGCGTCGTGACCACCGCCTTTGTTTGGTCGAGAGCTACCCGTACCAGACGGCTAGACCGTAAGCGCTCCCTTGTCATTTCGTAACCTCGCGTTGGGTGTCGCCGCGGAGGACGGTGAGCGTCTCATCAGCCATTCGTTCAAGCGTGAATCGGCTAACGTGCTCCCGGGCACGTCCGGCAAGCCGATGCCGTAGCGCCGCGTCTCGCAGTACTTCCATCATCGCGGTAGCGAGGGTCTCTTCATCGTTGACGGGAACGAGCCGCCCCGTTTCTCCATCGAAAACGGCCTCCGCTGTACCGCCAGCGTCCGACGCGACAACCGGCGTTCTTAGCGCCTGGGCCTCGAGGACGGCGTGCGGCAAGCCCTCGTACGTCGAATTGAGCACAAAGAGGTCGGCAGCCGCCATCAGGCCGAGCGCCTCGACGTGGTCGCGCAGACCCGCGAACCATATTCGATCAGCGCATCCTTGGTCGCGAGCGAGCCTTTCTAGTCGTTCGCGTTCGAGCCCGTCGCCAACAATCGCAAGCCCGACGTCAGGCAGCTTTGCCACAGCGCGGATGAGTCCGGCGAGTCCCTTCCAGGGCACCAATCGGCCGACCGAGATCACTTTGCTGCTTGTGTAGAGGGGGATCCGCAGTACCTCGACCTCATCGGGTATCTGGACGGCGTTGTAAACGACGATGAGGCGCTCTTCAGGCACCCCCCAGCCGGCGACGATGCGGCCCAAGTAACGGCTCGGCACAATGACCGCATCAGCGCGACAGGTCCATCGCGAACGCAGTCGACGAAGCCTATCTACCGAAGCCGTCTGAGGTGCGCGTTGAAAATCCTCGAAGCTGTCTGACGTCTCCCGGGTGGTCACCGCCATTTCCCACGCCTTGTCGCCTACTACCTTGTGGACCTGTCGCAACCGCAGCACGGAGTTTGCGATGTTAGCCTCGAGCGCAAGCCCGTTGATAAAGAGAACGTCAGCGCCTCTGGCCCCGCCCAGAATCGCCAGGATGGTCCTTAGTCGGCGCCACAACTTGGGCGATCGACGTAGAATTCGCACGAGTCGAAACGGGAGGGGCTCGACCGACTCCTCCGGAGCGTCGGCGAGCGTCACCACCGTGACACCGTGCCCCTGTTCGCTCCAGGCCTGAGCGACACGTGAGACAAAGGTCGCCGGGCCGCCGACGTCCGGCGGGAAGATACCGGTGACGATCAAGATCTGCAGAGGGCTTCTCCGGTTACC